>SWCA01008742.1_pt1 | contig 18254 bp, 10 predicted proteins | sample 4692961 | NCBI WGS metagenome assembly SWCA01 (sample SAMN10267275, study PRJNA491770) | bioreactor metagenome | isolation source: DHS bioreactor inoculated with | place: Japan: off Shimokita Peninsula
CCTAATCCAGTTCCTTTTTCCTTATTCGTGCCTAATGTTGAATAGCAATAATCAATTCGGAACAATTTGTTAATATTTTCTTCTTTTATTCCAATGCCATTATCAGAAACAGATACGATCAATTCATCCTTTCGTTGCTCAGCGCCAATAATAATTTCGCCTTCGGGATTGGTGAATTTAATCGCGTTCGAAATCAAGTTTCTTAAAATGGTTTTCACGATCGACTTGTCGGCAAAAACCGGAATAGCATTAGGCAGCTTAATCGTTATGGATATTGATTTTTGTTCTGCGGTATCACTATATAATTCAACAATTTCTTCAATTGTGCTTGTCAATTCAAAAAAATCCGGATTAAACTCCAACCTCCCGGTTTGTGCTCGAGACCATTCCAACAAATTTGTAAGCAAATCCATTGCCCGATTCGAAGAATCATGAATTATTCGAGCATATTCATCAATCCCCCGATAGTCTTTGTTTTTAATCTGTTCTAAAAGAATATCACTGAATCCAAGAATACTAGTAAATGGACTTTTTAGATCGTGCCCAATCGTTGAGAAAAAACGGTCCTTAGTTGCATTGGCTTCACTTAGGCGGGTTTTACTTTCCAACAATTCTTTTTCAGCTTTTTTACGTTCTGTTATATCACGAACATTTACAACCACCGATTTAATTAAAGGGTTCTCCAGTTGATTTGTCCCAAACGATTCAAGGTATTTCCATCCACCATTTTTATGCCGATGTCTGTATTGTGTGCCCCCGTTTGATGTGCCAGTTGCAATCTCAGTGAATCCTGCAGTCACTTGTTCCTGATCCTCCGGGTGAATCATGTCTTCGATGACTGGAATATTCATTAATTCTTCGGGCTTATAGCCCAGGATTTTCTCGCAAGATTCGCTTACATAATGCTGAATTCCATTGGAATCCAAAAGCACTAAAATATCAAATGAATTTTTGATTAGTTGTTTGAATTTTTCTTCACTGCTTTGTCGAAGTTCTACTATCTGTTTTTCTAATTCTTCGTATGTCGGCTTTTCTTTCATTTATCAATCGGTGCTAACGGCAGCCTTCTAAAAACTAGTTTCTACCTTTCATTTTTCGGATTAAATATAGCTGTTTTAAGCTCTTAAAAGGAAAGTATCGTTATGTCCTTGCATGTGCTTCATGTCTGAAGATGCTAAGAGCTTGTGTTTGGCGGTGTTAGTGTGTGTCTGTTTTTTTTGACAAATCACGGGTCGGTTTTTGACAGGCTGATGGTTGATACATTTTGTAGAGTGGAGAAACAAGATCCTAAGATTCAAGTCCGCCTGAAACCTGAGGAAAGCACGCAGGAACGCCTTAAGCAACTCTCCGGTTTTGATGTGTACCTGTACCCTTTCTGCCAGCAGGGAATCATGCACCGCATCGAAGAGCTGCCACACGTACACTCGCCATCAACATTTTCCGCCATGTACACTGCCTGGCAGTTCTAGTTTTTTTACCGCCCCAAACAAGTCTGCACGTTTAAGCAAACAGGAATTGTATTATCTAAACTAAGCGAAAAACGGCTAAAACCCAACATCCGCTGAGACCTGAATCCAAAAAGAAAGATCAAAGAATGAAAAACAGCGAACCGGATTCGCTCAGTGCCAGCGTTTTGTCCTGAAAAAAAGGCTGAGAAGTGAAAAAAGCGTCGATAATTCTATCGAGAATAAGCCGGTGAAGGGGGTTGTGGTTCAACCGGGGTTAAACGCTGGGCAATGCGTGCCGCTTAAAGCCCTATTTATTCATTACAATAGTTCTTTCAAAAAAATATAAATGATCAAGCCGCCATTGTGCCGAAATTTAATAGTTCTTTGATATGCTGATGATTTTTGATTGAGTTCGGGTTAATGGCGAACAGCCTGAAAAATCGGGACAACTTTAAGCTGTTGTGAAATAGTAATTTATATGTTGCCATTGAAAGTGAGTTTTCCCTGGTATCGGGATTGCTCAATTGCATGACCTTGGCAATATTCACCGTGGTCAAGGCGGTATTGAAATGAAAGTAAAGCTTATTTCCACTTCTTGCCTGCGAGTTTTCGAGTCCTGCAAATTGCTTTGCATCGCGGAATCCAAATTCTATTTGGAAGCGGGTGTGATAAATGTCGATCACATCAATGGGGGCTTGCATGGTATCGGTTGAAAACAAAAGACGGTAGATTGTTTTTCCTTTTATCTGAAATCCTTCGACAACCAATAAAATGTTTCTACCAAGAGCTTTGGAATATACAATAGCAGAGTATGCCGTTATTCCTTTCTCGTTTTCAACCGGGGTGAAGTGTTCGGGATTTAAGTTGGTAACATCAACCTTTCCGCCATATTTTGCTGGCCGGCCCCTTTTCCCGGTTTTGGGCTGTATTGAAAGGTACGACAGGTCTGCGTCTTCGCGGAGTTTGCTTACCAGATGACGGGAACATTCCAGAATTTTATCGACAAAGTTTCTCTTGGAGAAATAAGCATCTGCAACCACATATTGGGAAATGGAACTGATCTGTTCCAAATACTTTTTGATTACCGCCGCATACCAGTCAGTTAAGGAGAGTTCATTATCCTGCAGGCAGGCTGTCGGAGGCGTTTGGACTGCTTCCAGATGGAAACTTAACCTGGTGTCTGCATCAATTACAGAAAGCCCGAGGATTTCAATTCCCCGCAGTGCCCTGCCGGCACACCCCGACCAAAAGTAACCGATCCCGGGGGTTTGCTTGCCTGATTTATGGATGAAGCTTGGGTCGAAGGCAACAGCATTGCGATTGCCAATCCAGGGCATTGCCAAGGCTTTATTAAAGCCAAAGAAGTCAAACCCCTGCTCGAACTGTCAACGGAAGCGTTGTTCTACCAAAAGGCTGTAACGCCCTAACTGGATGAAGTTAATTCGTGAAGGAATACTTAGGTATAGCATGAAAATCTCAATCATAAAATCTCGTCTGCATTTATTGAGCTTTATTTTGGAAACAGATAAAGCGTCAAGAACAATTTTTGAACATAAATCATAAATCGCAGCGGTGGCCATAATTAAAGTAATCAACTGGTAATTAATACTTTAAAGATACAAATCCCTGCGGTTTTAACCTAATAAATTAATGGTTATTTTACTGAATATAAGACACATAACTAAGTCCTAACTGAAGTATTGACTTTATGAACAAACAGAAAATAGCCTCAAAAGCTATCATTAGTTAAGGTTTTACATCAATGTTACCAGTCAATACCTTTTGGTTACATGACAAAAAGGAAGAATACCCTTCGTATCCTATTTTAGCATGCAAATAATAGCACCACTCGCAGGATCTGGAGTGCTCTATCTACATTATTAAGAGTTAAAATAAAGGAACAATGAGATTGAATAAAAAAAAATACCTGATGGCTGTGGCATTGCAGATGACTGCAGGCTTGGCTTATTCACAAAGCCAACCGAATATAATTGTCATTTTTACGGATGATCACGGATTTGCCGATCTGGGAATACAGGGACAGGTAACCGACATTAAAACACCCAATATCGACCAGCTGGCAAAAGAAGGGGTACTATTGACCTCCGGGTACATTACAGCTCCTCAATGTACACCCTCGCGAGCTGGCTTGTTAAGCGGACGCTACCAGCAACGGTTTGGCCTGGATGAGAATGGAACCATTCCACTTCCTCTCGAAGAAACAATTCTACCCCAGCGTTTAAAAAAGGCAGGATATGTAACCGGAATGACAGGTAAATGGCACCTTGAACCAAACCATATTGAACATGAATGGATTGAAGAGAATATGCCTGAACTGAAGGGAAAAAAAGTTGAGCCCGCAGATATTCCTTTTTCAAGAAAACTGCCCTATATGCCATCCGAACGTGGTTTCGACGATTGTTTTCAGGGAGAAATGATAACTTATTGGGCAAACTACGATTTGAAGGGCAATACAATAGAAAAACAACATATCATTGACAAACGATTCCGGTTGGATGTTCAAAGCGATGCCGCAGTTGCATTTATCGACCGAAATCATGACAAGCCTTTCTTTTTTTATCTCTCCTATTTTGGACCTCACGTTCCGCTTGAGGCTACTGAAAGATATCTCAGTCGGTTTCCAGGAGAAATGCCTGAAAGAAGAAGATACTGCCTGGCAATGCTTTCAGCAATTGATGACGGCCTTGCAAGAGTAAAAGAGGCACTGAACAAATACAAGATTGCAGACAACACCATCATTTTTTTTATTAGCGATAATGGTGCTCCACTTAAAATCACAAAAGAAGATATTCCAATTTCATTTCAAGGAGGGGCCTGGGATGGTTCTCTAAACGAACCTTATGTAGGCGAAAAGGGTATGTTATCCGAAGGCGGTATTCGAGTGCCATTTATCGTGTCGTGGCCGAATGGGTTACCTAAAGGGACGATATACGACAAAGCCATTTCTTCTCTGGATGTTGTAGCCACTTCAGTCGCACTTGCCGGCTTGAAACCGGATAAAGAGCTAGACGGAACTAATATTATTCCTTATTTAAACGGAGTAGAAAGGGGCGATCCTCATAAAGCCTTGTATTGGCGATTCTGGGATCAATCAGCTATTCGAATGGGCGATTGGAAATTCCTAAAAGCCGGCAACCGAGAGTTTTTGTTTGATGTAGAATCGGATGAACACGAAAACAATAATCTCATAAATCAATATCCCCAAAAAGCTATAAAAATGAAAAAGAAACTGGCAGAGTGGGCTAACGAACTTCATAATCCGAAAATTTATAGTGGAGAAATAAGAAGAGAAAAAATCTGGTACGATCATTATTTCAAAAATCAATAGAATAGGGAATTATGAACTATTCAAAAATAACAGCTTTTACGGTTTCAATTGTTGCCTGCAGTATAAGAAACAAAAACAACCTTGACAAAACCCAAAAAGATCAAGCCAATCTTACCGAGATAACTGACTATGGCGATGGCTGTCCGGTGGCAACTTTGCAAATGGACACAGAAGATCATGGCATCGTATTAAAATACGGTGGTGCCTCTGACCAATGCGATATACTCGGAGCGCGTGACGTTTGGATATTTGAAGATAAGGGACGCTACTACGTGCATAACGAAGGGGCAGGCCCTTTGGGATGGTTAAGCTCGCTTGTCATAAGTAAAGACCTCATTCACTGGAAAAAAAAAGGCCCGATGCTGGATCTTGGTGAAACAGTCGAGGACGAATCAAAATCCGTTGCCTATGGAGTAACTTGCCTTGATGACAACCAGTGGCATATGTTCTATTTAGGAACACGCAATATAACTGATGTTCCAAATCTGACTCCCTCACTTCCCTATCCTACAATGAAAGCAAAAAAAGAAAGTCTTTCCGGGCCATGGGTGAAACAGAAAGATGTAATTCCTTTCCGTATTAAACCCGGTACTTACTATTCCATGACAGCCAGCCCTGGACAGGTTATTAAGCAGGGCGATGAATACCTTAAGTTTGTTAGCTCCACTACCCAAAAAGAGGGAAATCCTCTCATACAGCGAACATTGGCATTGCCCGAACCAGAAATCTCGACAGCTCTTGGATCGTTGATCCAAATCCCATATTGCCCATTGAAGAACAAATTGAAAATTCTACGCTCTACTACGAACAGATCATTGAGACTTGGTTTTTATTTACGAATCATATTGGTATTGCAAATAAAGAGGAATTTAAGGATGCCTCCTGGGGTTACTGGAGTAAAGATCTCAATATCTAGAATGTTAAAGACAAAGCGGTTGATCTCGATGGTAAAAACTGTATTTGGTCGGACAAGTGTATTGGACTGCCTTCGATTGTTAATGTTGTCATTCGTTTGGCACTCTTCTATGATGCTCCGGGAGGTAGCAGCACCAGCCACATGAAAAGAAATCTGGGACTGCCCTGTTTGGATTTGCCGCTATCAGTTCCTGAAAACTAAAGAAGCATGCTTATAAAATCGATTTGCACTTTGTATTTAAAGGAAAAGAGGAGGAACTCTTGAGACTTGATTGACTTAAAGTAGACGCATCAAAAGCAAACTAAAATTAACCAGTTTATAATTTAATACACCACAATTATGATTTCTACAATGTATAACAGAATTAAACAAGTCACATTTATCACCTTATTGATAGTTTCATTTCTGGGTGTGGAGGGAGCAACCATAATACTGACTAGTGATCAGCAATTAAATGATTTGCTTGATCCGGATAAAAAAATTGACCTGTCCACTGGTTTCACACAGCGGCATGCAAGCCTGAGGGAAATATGCGAATCAGCTCAAAAAAATGGCGATCATACCCTCACGATTGCTTTTGATGAGTTTTTCAGACAATATCGACAGCAAGCGGCAACAGAAAGAAAGCTCACCCCCGATATGGATGAGTATATTGATAAAATAAAGGTAATTGCCGATTTTGCAGAACAATATGGGTTGGGGATGGGATTGAGCTTACTGAGTCCACTGGAACTTGGCCCTGCCTTCAAAAACCAAACAGGGAGAAACGGTACTTGGCTGCATTATAAAGTAGGCTTACGGGACCCGGAAACAGGAAAATTTTACGTTCCTCTGTGGCAACAACTGGTCTGGTCAAACAATAAGGGAAATTTCTCATTGAGGTTGAAATCACACAAGGCTTACGCATTTAAAGAAAACCATCTCAGTAATACGCCATTTAAAGTGGTCGATAGAAACGATATTTTACCTTTGCAGCAAGTCGAATTCGACGAATGGTCTGTGGGGCAAAGAATCGTTGACGTAAATAATACTGATACCTATTCCTGGGATGCAGCGGGCGACGAAGAGATCCAGCACGAAAGGGTAAAAAGAGTAGCTATTTATTCCGATGGGTCCGAAGAATTAAAAGGGTATGACAGAGTGCTGGTATTGCTGGAATACGAGGTGCCCGAAATGGAATATTTTAGCCAAAATGCATTGCCATTCCTGAAAAAATTGCTAAATAAATATCATGACAAGGGAATAAAAATACAACATTTTTATTCCGATGAGATGCACATTCAGCAAGACTGGTTGTATTTTAATCACCATGACAATGGCCAGTTGGCATTGCGTTATTATTCGCCAGCCATGGGAGATTTATATCAGGAAAGACATGGAGTTCCTTTTGAAGAAAAGGACATATTGTATTTTGCTTATGGGCCTAACATAGACAGCAAGAGTGCCCAGGCAACTCAAAACATACAATATGTTTTGGGTAAATCACAGGAGGATATTCATAAAACCTGGTTGTTTAGAGACAGGTATTTCAAGCTGCTTAACAACCACGTGGTCGATCTTTTCAAAGAAGCCAAGGACTATGCCGGTGAATTATTTGGTGTTGATGATTTTGGAACCTTTGGCCATGCCTCCTGGGCAGAAAGTCCAACGGTAGATTTGTGGAAGGTGGGCGATTTAAATCCACATGCCTATAAATACGAATACACACCCAATTATATATGGGGGAACACCGTACAACAGGCTGCCGCAGCCTGCTATGACTACTTTAAGTGGGGAGAATACCTGGAACCTACCCGCAACGATTTTGCCGAGTTGGGTTGGAACGACCGAAACTATTATGGCGCAGCCATGTCGGCATCTATTGGGGTGGTAAACAGATTTCCCTATTCTTATCCTGCTTTTTGGGGTATGCCCGATAAAGTAGCCGAAAGAAAAGCAGCAATTAACGATGCTTTCGGAGGCCGCATCAGATCTAAATCGCTTGAAATGATAACCGGCAAAGTCCATCGTAATGTGGATGTTCTGATGCTTTACCCAATGAATTTGGTAGCCGTTGAAGAGCGCTTCGGCAGTTGGATTACCCAGTACGGATTTGCTAATTTCATAACGGCTGAAAAGCTTTTGGAACTGGGAGTTGTAAATGATGACGGTGAAATAGAGATTAAAGACAAAAAATACAGCTCCTTAGTGGCTTTATTCGAGCCCTTACCTCAAAAAGGGTTGCTCAATTTAATGAGCGAATTGAAAAGCAAAGGAGGCAATTTGTTTTGGTTTGGCCCGCCCCCTGTAATTGACGGAGAAGGTAAGAATTGTCAGCCGCAATGGCAAAGTATTTTTGGAGTAAAACACGAATCCAATATGCCTCTGGGTCAGATTGCAGCTGGCAAAAAGATCGATTTTACAAACCAGCTTGACCAAGTGCCTCATCAATACATTTTAACCGATTTTATTGTAGATCATATTTACCCCGTTACTGCAGAAGCGGGCACCTCAAGATTGGCATTTTGTGATGGTCAACTGTTGGGCACGGGCAAAGACAGAGCATACTATTTTGGGTTTCGCCCACGCGACGATCAGTCGGGAAGTCTGGGATATGAAACCCGGACATTATTTGAAATACTTGACAAATTGGGTGCTTACCCAGCCACCGGAAAATTTACCGGAATAAACGACAATCCAGAACATGTATCACGCACGTCAGAATACCTGGCAACCCGATTCCCCAACGGAGCCACATCAATTGTACGGCATTACAGAACCCACAGAGAATCATGGGATGGAAATTTTTCACGTGACCAGGAGCAAGATCGAAAGGTGCTGGAAATAAACCCATTGCCTCCGGTAGAAATAGACATTGACAACTTCATGGTTAATGGTCATAAAATCTCCTACAACGGAAGGCTAAACATGGCTTTCAGAATGAATGAGACCAATGAGTTGATTGCCTTTGAGGGCCAAAATTGCAAACAAGTAAAGATTGACGGGAAAACTTATGAATTTTCTGATACTCCTTTACAAAAAATTGCTTTTTCACCATCAGCTAATACTGAAAAAGATGAGATGCTAATACAGATAAATGGAGAATCGAAAGTGACCATACCTATCTCAAAAAATATCGTGTCAAAAAAATTGAAGTTATTAGATCATCAGGGCAAAGACGTCTCATTCAGAATCAGAAGAGATGCAATTCATTTTACCATCAATGCTGACCTTAATAATCAATGGTTAACAATGTCATGGAATTAATCCATAAGATTTGATTCATCATAATATTCATCCGCAGATTCTTAACGTTTATGGAATCGTAAACTTCCAGAAAACACAACTGATAAAAGGCAAAAACAAATTTTTGCAAACCTTAACACTGAGTTAAATGAAAATAACTAGATCTTCTAAAGCCAGGCTAATCTTTACCATTACGCCCTTACTTTGTTTTATTGCAAATTTTTCAGCATTTACGAAGGACAAGCCCAATGTGGTGTTTATAATGATTGATGATCTGGGATGGAAAGATGTAGGTTTTATGGGGAGCGCTTATTATGAAACACCCAATGTGCATGCACTTGCCCAAAGCAGAATGTTTTTTATGAATGCCTATACAGCAAGTCCGCTGTGTTCTGCTACAAGGTCGAGCATAATATCAGGAACCTGGCCTGCACGCAATGGATTGACCTCTGCTGCGGCACATTTACAGGAGGTCACCTGTAAGTCTGTTCTCGCGCACGCTTCAAATCCGAAAAAGAAAACCATTGAAGCTATCAGTGCAAGCCGCATTAATCCTGATTATTTAACCTTGGGAGAAGCTTGCAAAGAAGGCGGTTACACCACAGCACATATTGGAAAATGGCATATTGGGGATCAACCCAGCAATCCATTAAGTCAAGGTTTTGATGTGGACTCAGAGCTTAAAAATGAAATTTCATTGCAAGATAAAATACGGTAATACACGCTTTGCTATATAATATTTTTCATAATGATAAAAATCGCAAGGAGGACAATGCTTAAAACATTGGGAGGTTTTTCACTGGGAGGCATTATGCCGCCATCAGGAAGGACATTCAATGAAAGTAGCCGATCTGGCAAGCAATTAGAATCAATCAGCACTGATATTTTGATTATTGGTGGAGGAACTGCTGGTGTTATTGCTGCAATTCAGGCGGGTCGTGCCGGATGTTCATCTATTCTGGTCGAAAATGGTAGTCAGTTGGGAGGCACAATTACCACAGCAGGTGTTGCTTTCCCTGGTTTGTTCCATGCCTGGGGCAAACAGGTTATTGGCGGAATTGGTTGGGAATTGGTCACAGATGCTGTACGAATGGATAATGGGAAATTGCCTGACTTCTCAATACCTGCAGGGAAAAACCACCCGAAACATCAGGTTCGTATAAATCCTTTTTTATACGCCCTTTTAGCTGAAGAAAAATGTCTGGAAGCAGGCGTTCAGATTCGTTACTACGAAACGCCTGTTAAAGCTGAATTTAATGGCAAACAGTGGGAAGTTGAAACCATTGGAAAAGGGACCCACGTGAAACTTGTTAGTAACCAATTGATTGATTGCACAGGAAATGCAACTCTAACATCTCTGGCCGGTTTTAAACTGTTAAGAGAAAATGAAACCCAACCCGGCACACAAACCTTTCGGATTGATGGGTATGATATGAATTCAATTGACCTACCTGGACTTCAGAAAAGTTTTGATGAGGAAGTAAAAAAAGGGAACTTGCTTTACACTGATGCAAGAGGGAATATTGCCAACATTTTGCGGTCGAAGGGCGACAATGCCCAGCACGTTTTAAAAGCAGATTCTTCTACTTCAGAGTTGCATACACAAACAAATATTCAGGGAAGGGCTTCTGTTTTAAGGATTCTAAGGTTTTTGATAAAATTTCCGGGGTGCGAAGGGACCAAGCTGGTTCAGTTGCAAGCTGAAACCGGTGTCCGGGAAACTTTCAGAATAGATGGTGAATACCAGGTAAGCCATGACGATTATATTACAGGAAAGGTATTTGAGGATGCTGTAGCTTATTCATTTTATCCGATTGATATGCATGATGCAAAAGGCATTGTTCCAAAACACCTTAACGAAGGAGTTGTTGCAACAATACCACGAAGAGCACTGATACCAAAAGGAAGTAAAAATTTCATGGTGGCCGGGCGCTGTATCAGTAGCGACCGAATGGCAAATTCTGCGCTAAGAGTCCAGGCTTCATGCATGGCAATGGGCCAGGCTGCCGCCGCCGCCGCAGTTATTGCCAACAAATTAAAGACAACTCCACTTGAAGTGCCTTTAAGTAAATTAAAGCCATTACTAAAAGAACATGGCGCAATTGTCCCAGAATAACAAAAACTTCAAAAATTTCTAAGATTATTACAAATGAAAAATTTAAACCGACGTGATTTTATCAGAAAGAGTACAATTATTTCAGCCAAAACAATTTTAGTGCCTGTTATTCTTAAGGCTTGCACTTCAAAAGCAGTTCCTTCAGACAGGCTGAATGTGGCATTCATTGGAGCCGGTGGAAAAGGACTTCATGCCATTCAGATTTTAGTGAAAAATCCAATGATGAACATCGTTGCCTTGGCCGATGTTGATGATCGCATGGCTACAAAAACATATGAGAAGTTGCCCAATGTAAAGCATTTTAGAGATTTTCGGAAAATGTTAGATAAGATGGGCGAACAAATTGATGCCGTAGTTATCTCAACTCCCGACCATACCCACCATTACATAGCCAAATATTGTTTATTAGAAGGAAAACACGTTTACCTTGAAAAACCTTTGGCGCATAATATTCGTGAAGTTCGGGAATTGATGGATCTGGAAAAGAAAACCGGTTTGGCGTGTCAAATGGGTAATCAGGGACATTCTGGCAATGGGATTAAACAGCTAAATGAATGGATTGAAAAAGGTTTTCTTGGTGAAATAAATGAAATACATGCCTGGACACTTGCAGGTTGGAACGACGCAGATGTAATCCGTCCTGTTGAACAGGATATTCCAGATGGTTTGGACTGGGATTTATGGCTGGGGCCTGCAACTGAAATTCCGTACAACGAAGCGTATCTTCCGGCAAGATGGCGTGGCTGGAACGCATTTGGCTCCGGCTCATTGGGCGATTTTGCCTGTCATAACATGGATGCACCCTATACAGTACTTGATCTGGATTGCCCGGATAAAGTGGAAGTAGAAAGTACAGGGACAAGTAATTTATCTTTTCCTAAAAGTGCAAAACTTACCTTCTCTTTTCCAATATGCAAATTTGGGAACAGTGTAAAACTATCCTGGTATCAGGGAGACGAGTTCCTTCCTCCAAAACCTGCAGGACTGGGGCCAGACCAAAAAATAGGGAATAATATGGGAGGCACTCTAATTGTTGGTTCAGAAGCTACAGTGGTGTTGGACTCACATGCAGGCAATCCCCGGATTATTCCAACTGCCAGACATGCTCAATTGCAAGCTGAGTTTGCGAAATACGAAAATCCGGGGCCATGGAATGGCCACTATGATAATTGGCTGAAGGCCTGTAGAGGAGAAGAAAAAGTCAGCTCTTCGTTTTACGATGGAGGCAGGCTGACAGAAACGATGCTTTGGGGTAATATTGCATTAAAAACAAATACAAATATCACCATCAATCCGAAAACAAAAGAAATCGTAAATAATTCCGAAGCATCAGCTCTTATGGGATATCCAGAACCACGCAAAGGATGGAGGATTTAGTAATGCGAAAAATCACCATACTCCTTTTAATTTTGTCACTATCAGCCAACCTATTCTCCCAGAATATGGAACCAACAAGTTTCGAAAATCCGGCTGATTATCCTTTAATCGGCAACTGGATGGGAAAATGGATTAACCCTCAAAAAGGTCATGAAGTGGCACATCCTAATATTGCAGCCCAGATAAATATTATTGACGGAAATCGTTACATGGTCCATGTTCTTCCGGAATTACATAAACGCGCTCATCTTTATTTAAATGTTGAAATTGAATATGAAAACGACGAATTAAACTACACGGGAGACGGGTGGAACATCACTTTTTCAGGTGATAGTTGTTTTGGTTACGGCGACTTGTTTGGAGATCTAACCTATTTCAAAATGACAAAAAACAAAATCGTTTCACCAACATTGGAATTACCTGCACCAGAAAATGCTATTGATTTATTGTCTGACAACACCCTTTCGCAATGGAAACACGATGATGGTCGCGATTCGCTTACCTGGAAACTGAAAGATGGCGTGCTTGAAACGGTATCTGAATTTTGGAATAACCAGCAAAACCGAGAAGAAGGCATAGGTGGTTCCATTCGAACAAAGAAAGAGTTTGGCGACCTACATCTTCATGTCGAGTTTCGTTATCCGGTTGAACCGGGAAAGCGAGGGCAAGGACGAGGCAACAGTGGTTTGTTTTTGCATGGCGTTGGCGAAATTCAAATTCTGAATAGTTATGCATTAATGGGACTATGGGACGAATGTGGGGCCATTTACAAAAGACATCCCCCAAAGGTAAATGCTGCTGGTCCGCCGCTGCAATGGCAAACATATGATGTGGATTTAACACTGCCCCGCTTCAATGCCAATGGAAAGAAGCTTTCAAATGCCTTTCTTACGGTAAGATTAAATGGAATTATCATTCATAATAACCTTGAAGTGGAATCGAATGCCGCTACTGTAGCTATTAGCCTGCAAGACCATATTAACCGTTTGCAATACCGAAATATTTGGGTAGTCGAAAAGCCATAAAGATGAATGAAAACAGACATGAAATATCCATATAAAAAATGTTGAACCACCCGTAAATGTTTGCCATGGATATTCCATCTGACCAATAAAAGCAAAATTACAGACCTATGAAAAAGCATTTCTTATTAGTTCCAACGATTTCATTTATTGTGTTTATATTTTCACAATGCAGTATGGACAGAAGACAATCAGAGCCCGAAAAAAAAGGCAGTGCCAATGTCATTCTGATTTCTGTTGATGATTTAAACGACTGGATTGGTTGTTTGGGTGGGCATCCACAAGCAAAAACACCATATATTGACAAACTGGCCTCAGAAGGCGTGCTTTTTTCAAATGCGCAATGCCAGTCTCCGGTTTGTAACCCATCCAGAGCAAGTATGATGAGCTCACTTTATCCAAGTACGACTGGTATCTATTTTTTGGAACCGGATTTGGTCGAATCTGAAGTGGCAAGGAATAATACACTAATGCCTCAACGGTTCCAAGATGAGGGCTATTATGTTACAGGCGCAGGCAAACTGTTTCATAATGGTGCAGGAATTAACGAAAAGTATGTGCCTAATTATGGTGGACAGTTTGGAGGATTTGGCCCATATCCGGATAAAAAAATCAGTTCCTATCCCGGCCATCCATTATGGGATTGGGGTGCCTATCCTGAAAAGGATGAACAAATGCCTGATAATATGCTAGCGAATTGGGCCGTAAAACAACTAAACATGAAACACGACAGTGCATTGTGGCTTGGAGTTGGCTTTTATAGACCTCATGTGCCACAATATGCACCTCAGAAATGGTTCGATATGTATCCACTGGAAACACTCCAGTTACCCAAGACAATTGGAAACGACTTGGAGGATATTTCTCAGTATGGCATTGATCTTACCCGATTAAAGCATGTATCACCCGCATATGACTGGGTTACTCAAAACAACGAGTGGAAGCCATTGGTACAATCCTATCTGGCATGTGTTAGTTTTGTTGACGCACAAATTGGGAAAGTTTTGACCGCAATTGAAAACAGCGACTACGCTAACAATACGTATATTGTTTTGTACAGTGATCACGGTTTTCATTTAGGCGAAAAGGAACGTTTTGCCAAGCGCAGTATTTGGGAAGATGGGGCACGTGTACCTATGATTATTGCCGGGCCCGGTATTGCTAAAGGAAAGGTATGCAATAAGCCAGTACAACTATTGGATATCTATCCGACCTTGTTAGAATTAACGGGTCTAACAGCAGATTCGTTACACGAGGGAAATTCCCTTGTTCCGTTACTTCAAGATCCAAAGCATGAATGGCTCCATATGGCAAGAACTAGTTTTGGGCCGGGAAATTATGCTATTGTTTCTGAGAATTACCGATATATTCAATATAACGATGGCTCTGAGGAATTTTACGACCACACGAAAGATCCCCACGAATGGCATAATGCAATTGATCACAAGGAATATGCAGACATTATAAAACAGCACAGATTACAGATTCCTAAAGAACGTCACAAAATTCTGGGCAAACATTCTACCGGGCATGAATCATATCAGGCGTCAGAAGCTAACAGGGAAAAAAACAGTTACCGGTAAAAAAGAATTTGTTACCGGTTGAAATCAGACAGGCTTGCTTCTTATGTAATTCACACAAATTTTAGCTGTACATTTTCAATAAAAGATTTATGCGAGGTATCCCTTTATTTTTCTTTCTTGCTCTTTTTTACTGCATTTCGTTTGCACAGACTAATGACATTATCTGGACCTTTGATTGTAGTGCGGAGTCATGGAGTGTTTTTGAACATTCTGAAGCATTTGATGCGAAATATCAACTTCCAAACCAGAATGTAAATTCCACTCATCTCGAATTGAAACATTCGGCTGGTCATGTTCAGAATTGGCTTTTTGGTCCTGCCGATGTTGCCATTAATGCAGATGAAGTTAAGCATCTTCATTTTTCATTAACACTAAGTGATGGAGGGGCAATTCCTGAAGACGGCATTAGTGCTCTTTTCGTTTGGACACTCCCTGGCGATTTAAATAATCTTTTCACAAAATCCTTTCGAATTTTTAGTGGTCAAAAAAATTATCATATCGATTTAAGTAATCAGAATGACTGGGTTGGCAATGTTGCAATTAACCGTTTTCATTTTCCACAAGGAGATCAAACTGCAAATGGATATATACCAGAAACAGCAGTGTATGCGCTCGACTGGGTTGCTGTTACTTCTGAAGCAACTTTTTCTTCGCCAGCACAGGATACAACATCAGCTTGTATTGCTGGGGTAATTGAATTATCTGATCAGTTATCAGTGACGGTGAATGGAACAGCAGCTGTAATTAACAGTGAAATGATTAGCGGAAATATGGCCTCTCTAAAAATTGAGTTCAATCCGCTTAACGAAGCAAAACAAACCAAAGAGTTTGGTCCTATTGGAAACGGAGTAATCGCTGCAGAAATATCCTCATTAAAGTTCGGAGCAGAATACGAATATGCATTAATCGCAACAAATGAGACCAGTTCTGATACCGCATGGGGATCTTTTGCTATTGAGCCCATAACAACGGAAGCAGAACTTTGGTCATTTGATTGTTGGTACGACGGATGGAAAAGCCATAATGCTGAATTGGAACACGTCTATGTAAATAAAAACGGGGCACTGAAACTAAGTAATATAAATGACGGAGGTTTTATTCGAAACCAAGGTTTTAGTTTAAACGCTACTGATTTAAAATTCATGTCAATAGGAGTGCAAGTTGAAAATGCTCCCTCTCAGAGCATGGCAGGTAGCCTGAGTAATAAAACAATGGATGGAGGCGGATTCAATTTTACATGGGAATCTACCGATAGTATCATTCGGGTTGATTTAACTGAGTTTAGTTCATGGGATGGAAATGTTGATCACGTGTGGATCAACTTGGTTAAGAATGCACTCTCAGATGTAATTATCAAGATCGACTGGATTGCATTTAGCAATAATCCTCATTTTTACCCGGAAGAACAGCAGACCGCCTGCGTCCCTGTTGCACCCGTGTTATCCAGTCCTGAATCGGTGGTATTTGGGAACAGGGTTTCTATGAAAGCGACCTTCTTGGGTGGTTTTGGCCATGCAAACATCAAATTATGGAAGGCTGGAGGAGACACAATACGCAGCGGTCAGCTTGTGTCAGAAACGACTGGAGTTTACTTTAGTTTTTATGATTTGGAACTTAATTCAGACTATTTCTGGGAAATTGACATTTCAAACGATGAAGGAATATTTGTCACCGACATCCAAAAATTCACAACAGAAGAAACTTTAGCCGAAGAGATGCCAATGAAGTATTGGATGACTCCGTCGCCGTTTGATCTTATTGAAAATGTTAATGATCATCTATTCGACCAATCTAGTTGGGAAGAGGCGGCAGAATTAGTAGATGTATATAAAATACATGGAGCCTATTTTAACAGTCTTGGTAATTTTGATCGACTAAATTTACCAAAGCTCATTTTTACCGTCAACAAATACCGCATGCGCCTGGCATGGGAGACCATTGTTCAAGGTGATAGGAATGGTGCAGCTTATGCAAATGATATTCTTTTGATGATTGAGGAAATTGCAGATAACGGTGGAAAGCTGGAGTTTTTAACTTGGGATGGAATGATGTTCAGATGCTTTTATGCTTCCCACACGAATACAAAATTTCGCACAGTGGAGGAAGGACTGGAGGCTGTTGCCGAGGCGGCAAGAATTGTGAAAGAGAAATATCCCAATTTTGAGATTATCCCTTTACCTAATCTACCAAACTGGGATATTAACGACGCTAATAGGCAGATAGTTCCACATAATGCGGGTGATTGGGCTGAAACAACGGGTGTCCCTTCTTGGGATTATCTTTGTGATATCTACCTGCAAAAAGCCACTCAGAAGGGGGTTAAAACAAATTTTATTGAGATCGATCATCCTTTCAATTATTATCACAGAACCAGCCGTGCCGTTTCGGCACAACGAATTTCTGCCATGAAAGATTATTGTGATAAAAATGGCATGGAGTTGATATTGATAGTCAATAGTTCGGGATACAATTTTCCTACAACCGAATTGACAGATGCCCAATTTAAAGATGACTGTCTGCAATATTTAGATGATTTGGAAGAAGACGGAATTACTTTAAATTATATTGATGTAGAGAGTTGGTATCCTTATCCGCAATACCTGACCCCCGACTCCAAAGAGAACAGTTTTACCAATATTCTGCGCGATGTCGGTAATAAGTTTTTAGATAAAACAACTGGAGTCAACAACTATTCTAACAAGTATTCTGATTTAAGGAACACACGCATTTATCCCAATCCAACAAATCAGCATGTCTTTATGACAATCCCAGACAATATAGGTAAAGTATCAATTAAACTATTTGATATTAACGGAACGGTTCATCAAGCAGTTTTGATAAAGGATGCAAAGGACTATACATTTAACCTCAATGACATAACTAACGGCATTTATTTTTTACAGATAGAATCTGATAGTGAAGTAGTAGTTCATAAAATTATTAAACAATAGTAACCACAATGAAATCGATGATATCACTAACCATAGTTCGATTTAAAAATCATTTCATAACATCATCAAAAGTCCCATAAGCTCCCCCACTCTGCTGCGACTGCTGCATGTCGAGCTGATTTTGCTGCCACTGAACAGCCACATCGGAAAGCACGGGATCGGAATGGCTGAAAATTACCCGCCATTTGTCCTTGTCCGGATTTTCGCTCCAACTCAATCGCACGCTCACAAAACAACTTTAAAACCTGAATGTATTTTTACGACTTT
>SWCA01005316.1_pt2 | contig 18216 bp, 12 predicted proteins | sample 4692961 | NCBI WGS metagenome assembly SWCA01 (sample SAMN10267275, study PRJNA491770) | bioreactor metagenome | isolation source: DHS bioreactor inoculated with | place: Japan: off Shimokita Peninsula
GGAACGGAACTTCGTTTCGAATGCTGGTCGTTCATATCTTCGCGCATGCCCGGCTCGTTCACCAGGTCAAAGCTTACCAGCTTATTGGTCATGCCTTTGTAACGGGTTCCCCAAAAATTCCAGTGGAAGTTAAAAGCATCCTGAGCTTCCTGGTCTTTCCACAGGTTGTAGGGTTCGTGAAAGCCCGAATTGACGCAGTAGCCGGGCGCCCGGTGCAGGTTGAGGCTCATGTGTAAATTATATTTGTGTGCCAGATTGACCAGCCGGTCCACTTCTTCCACTTTCTTTTCGTCAATTTTATATACTTCTTCGGGCGTGATTTTCCGGTTGTAGTCGATATCGAGGTAACGCGGATAAGCCATGGGTAAGCGCACAAAGTCAAATCCCCAGTCGCGCATCCAGCGAAAATCATCTTCGGTGGTGTTGTTTTTGTGATTGCCGGGGCGGGGCACCGGCGAAAAGAAGTCGAGCAAGTTGAACCCGCGCCATCGGGGTAGCCTGGTTTGCGAGGGCGACACCATTCCGGCTGCCAAAAGCGGCCCGCCAGTCAATCCCACAACAGTGGTGGCGATGCCTGTCTGTTTCAAAAACGTTCGTCGGGTGAGTAGGTTGTTTTGCATCGCTATAGGTTTGTTCGTTTTCGATTTTTATTAAGGTTTCACTTTCCAAATTTTATCTGAAAACTCTAAGTATTCCGGCAATGCTGCTGAGCCATACCATTGGTACAGGTCAAAGGCCAATAGGCCTGCTTGAATAGCAGGGTCGTTTTGTAATAAGGTTTCGGCTTGTTCAAAAGTCGTTACATCAAGAATGAAAATTCCACGATAAGTATGGTCGTTTTTGGCAAGCGGTCCTGCAACAATCATTTTCCCCGCTTTAACCAAGTGATTAATATTATCCATGTGTCCCCTAAAACTTTCATTGATTAGAGTTTTGTCGGTTGTTTGATTCGTTCCTGTTTTTAGGATGACCAACACAAAGCTTTTCATACCGTAATCATCACCACCCAGTTTTTGAGCTAACGCGTGGTCATAATTGGGGTTTGAAATCGTGCTGTCTTTTTGAGCGGTTTGTTGTGGCTGCTTTTGCATCCTGTATGCAAATCCTTTTTGATTGCCACCGGATACGTGCACAAAAACTGCTGCATCGTTTAGTTTTTGATAGCGAATCTTTTTGGGAAAATCGTGATTCGGGTTTTCAAAAGTAAATGTACTATCGGTTTTCGTCAGTTTGAAATTGACTCCTTGTCCCTGATTTTGATTCAGAACAGTCGCAGTATAGGTGATTTCCTGCTTGGTTTGTGAAATGTCAAGGTATTCAGTAATGGTCAACTGTCCGTCTTTCAACTGATAAGAAAATCCCTTAAGGGTGTGGTCATTTAATTTGTCCCAATGCTCATAGGCATCTTTGTTCTCCACTTTCCAGGTCCCCTGTAAAAAGCTTGGGAAGGCACACTGAGCCAAAACAACCTGGGTGAGAAATAGCGTTAAAAATGCAAGAATGTATTTCATGGTCTGTCAGATGATAGGTTATTGTATCGTTCCACGGACAACGAGTGCAAGTGGTTTGAACCGATTAAAAATACAAATAATCTCCAGTCCGACACTCCTTAATTCTCACCAATGTTGTTTAAAGCCGCTAGCTCGATATGGGTCCGATTAAAGTAACTGTATTTGTCATACGAATTCAAGGTTAGTCGTGGCTCTCTCTCTCCGGCAGAACTGCAAGCCCCGATTCCAGCGTTAGTGCATATTGCGAAAAGCGGGATCAAATTTATTTCCATGCTGCGTAAGGCGGTTTAATCATTTTGCAAAGTCAATTCCCGATAAACCTGGGCTGCCCTGTACTTAAGCACAGCGGAGAGAACCGGCTGGGGCAAAGGGAGCACCAAGTTTAATTTTCGGTCTGTCCGACTCCCAATTCTTCCAGAATGTCTTCAATTGCTGCATTGTAGTTCAGGATAGCTGTATCGTATTTATTGGTTTTTTCGGTAATAGCCCTTGACATGGCATCGTAGTATTTTAGTCGAATATCGCAATACAATCGTAGCTTGTGAATTTGATCGTGAATACCCGGAGGCAGCTCATATTGGTCAACACTATCAAGTAGTGCGATGCTGGCCTCCCAGTTCTTGATCCCGTTATTTTCAATTTCAGCCAGAATTTGCTCATCTGTTGCGTAAGGCTCCATACGATAAAAGCCGAGCGCTTTTTCTTCTAACAGCACAAATTTTTGCATTTCCAGCTGGTAGCGGGCAAAGTCGCGCTGAATGTTGTTCTTTAGCAAGACAATGGAACTTAGCAGCATGACAACAGCCAGCGCTCCAATGGTGGCGAGCTTCAGTTTTGCGTCAGGCTTTTTTAGGCTTGGGTAGAAGGCATAACCCATGAGCAGGCCGCTGAGTAGACCGCCAATGTGGGCCGCATTGTCAATCCCGGCTTTCATCCCGTTCGCCAGATTATAGAAAACAAAGACACTGATGCTGATGAGTAGTGACTTGCGGGCCGATTTTTCTATCAAGTTGGTTGTGAGCATGGACAGGAAAACGCCGTAAAGGCCGAAGATTGCTCCTGACGCACCGGCACTGATGGCCACCTCGTGCCAAAAAACACTGGTGGCGCCGCCTACCACACCCGACAACAGGTAAGCTGCAGCGAGCCTTGTTTTGCCAAGATAAGGTTCAAGCAGCAACCCAATGTATAACAACGCATACATATTCATCAGCAAATGAACAATACCGATATGGATAAACAGGTGGGACCCGAGCCGCCACCATTCGCCATTGAGCGTTAGCGGGCGGAAATTAGCGCCCCACTGGATTAACTGCAGACCGTCGGGTAACAGGAGACTTACGCCAAATGCAATCATGGCAAGAAACAACAGTACATTAAGCAACACAATAACCGGCGTGACGAAATACCCTCTTTGAGGCACAAACAGCGAAAACACGCTGGTCATTTTCTCTTTTTTAACTAGCGGCGTCTCCCACGTCTGGTCGTTGCCGGCAGCAAAGCCAGCCGACAAGTCGCTGTATTTTTCGGTGAGGGTTTCGGGATCGACGGTGCGATGTAACTTCTCGAAGGTTGCTATAAACACCTCAATGTTTCGGCGATTTTTACCCCAGTCGAATAGCTGGATGCCGGTACATTCGCTTTTTAAATCGATTCGGCCGATGCCGACCTTCACCGCTACTTCCTCGCTCCACGAGGCCAGTGAAAACCCGGTGTAGCCCACAAAGCCCGACGCTGTCAGATAACCGGTTTTCCAGCCCAGCTTTTGAGCGGTTTGCCAGGCCAACACATAGGCTTGCTCGGGTGTCAGGTCGCCAAAAAGGATGCTGTCGGCTTGCCGGGGCGAAAAGCCAAACGACAGGCGTTCTTTATTTTCACCGGTCGCTCGTTGTTTTTGCTTTTCGATGTTTAGCGAGTCAATTTCGAAGCTTGCGCAGCGCTCTTCAAAATCGGGTTTCGTATCGGTCAGGCTGCAAATGATTCCCTGTTGCGAATTAAACTTGCGGTGTTGGCAAATTTTGCAGTAATTCAGTTGGTGTGCGCGGTCCATGGTCGTTGGTTTTTCAAATACTTTTTGTATGCTGAAACTAACTCGTAAATTGCGATAAAAACTCAAGTCTTGTAAATCAATACCTCCCCAATAAAGCAATTGCTATTTTCATTGTCATTCGAATTCAATGTTAATCATGGCTTTCTCCCCGGAAGAACTGCAAGTTGTGGCCAGCAGCGTTAGTGCATACCGCGAAGATCGGGTTCGATTTAAGCGTTCGGTCTCTTATCATCCAGGCTTTATCCGTATATATTGATCCGTTTCGCTTGTATCTGGCTTGTACCATGCGGTCTGGCGCCCCGCCAGCCTCCTCTGGCACCCACGGACTGATTCCGTGTCAGTTGGCGATTTCGTCTGGCTACCGGGCGTCATCTTACTGTTCGCTGGTGCTAGTTTATAACCGCCGTTTCGGTGGTCATGGTCATCGGTATTTTCATTCCGCCAGGTATCTGAGGACTTGCCTTGATATAGGCATCGCCCTTAATCTCTTGGTTAATTTTCGCTTCCATAGTCCACCCCGTATTTTTATCAACCTTTATCTCGGATTTCACGGAACCGGTTAGGTCATATTTCATGGGCATTCCATTCGCCTCCATGTAGGCATCTTTATCAGCCGTTTTAATCGTCGAATTTCCGCGTATTAGCCCATAGTCTGATGTCAAATCAACCAATTCGTAGTTGGTATTCATTATTGCCGGCATACCGGATTCAAGCTTCGTATTGATGGCCCATTTTTCGCCTATACCAACTGGCTGATCAGGATAGATCGCCGTTACCATTTCAAGGTTGCCTTTTAATGCTGCGGCTCCATATGATTGCATGATCTGGCCTTTTATCTGTTCTCTATGCCGATCCGAAAGCTGGTCAAATTGATTGATGGCAGTTCCCCAGAGTGCTTCAACGTTTTTAATTTCAGTAACTTTTCCTGTTTTGGTCATGGTAACTAAAAACGTTTTACCGATCACAGCACCCAAAATATTGGAGAAGACATCATTTTCATCTTTTTTTTCTGAATTGAACTCCATTGTTGCTTGTGGCATTTGCATCGACATGCTTAGTTTCTCAAATTTAGTGTCCATGTCAAAGCCATTTCCATCAATGGCTTTGACCAGGAAGGTCATTGTTCCACTAATTGTCATGGCCATATTCATTGTCTGTCCGTTAACTTCCTGACTGATGTTTAATTTAGAATTCGTGATCTGCCGATATACCTTGCCATTCTCAAGCTTAAGGGACAAATCGGAACTTTGTGATTGACAAACTGAAAAAATTAGCGTTACGAGAATTATGGTGAGAATTATTTTCATTTCATACAGCTTAAGCTTCATTTTTTTTATGCTGTTTTTGGGGACTTTTTTTCGCTCTACAAGTTAAGTAATCATACAGAATAAATTATTTAGGCAATTGTAATTTAGTTTCATTCAAAATAAGAAGGATCCAGTTTTCGGTGTTCAGTCGCGGTATTCCGTTTCGTCCAACCACTGTCGATAAAGGACAACTGAATGACCATCAAAGACCAAAATTGACAAACAAAAATGACCGCAATTCACGGTCATTTTTGTTTGCATGGCCCTTCGCTCAGCTTAGCGAAAATGATAGCTCAGGCTCAGGTAAAAACTACGGCCCGGCGAATAGATCGGGCGGCTTTCCACACTTCTTACCGATCGTGAAAGGTGTTCGTAATAGGCCTCATCGAGCAGGTTGTGCATGGCAGCCGACGCGCTGAATTGTTTGCTGATGGCGTACGAGGTTTTCAGGTCGAGCAAGTTGAAGGCCGGTGTTTTGGTTTCGCCATAGCTTTGGGCAATGCGGTTTTGCTCGAAGGCATGGCGCAGGTTCAGTTCGGCACGCAGCCTCCTTTGCACGAAGGAGCCAATCAGCCGGTAGCGGAATTCCATAGGCGGAATTTCGGGCAGGGCTTCATCGGTTATGGTGTTTTGCCCGCGCGTGTAGGCCAGTTCGGCGATGTGCTGCAGGTGGCTGCTCCACGCTTGTTGCCAGCTCATTTCAAAACCGGTGATCCGTGCTTTGTCGATGTTTACAAATTGCCGGACTCCGGGTGCTGTCGCCATGTGGGGCTGCAAGTCCCCCCTGATTTCCGAAGAAATGTAATCGCTCAGAAACGATGAAAACAGGTTGACGTTTACAATCGTTCCGGCCAGTTTGTAATCCAGGATCAAGTCGATTTGATTGTTGGTTTCGGCTTTTAGGTCTGGGTTGCCAATCAGCTCATAGGGGTCGGGCCCAATGGGGAAGTAGTTGATGTAGCGCTCGGCCAGGCCGCCACTGCGTTGTGCTGTCCCCATCCATAGGCTGACGGCGAATTGCTCCGTCAAGGTTTTGGTGCCGCCCAGGCTGAGGGCGGGGTTTAACAGGGTGGAGCTAAGACTGCTGTACTGGCTGGCAAACTTGGGATCCGGGTCACGGGCTTCGGCGTGGTTCAGTTCGAGCCTGCCCGAAAACACCAGGTGATAGCCTGACCGTTGATGGTGGTACTCGGCAAATAAACCGTTTTTGCGAATCCAGGCATCCTGCCAAACATTATCGCTCATGGTTTGTCCGGCCATGGGGCCCATCAGCATCTCACGCTGGCGTGTTCCCTCGGCGTTTTCCAGTCGCATGTCTGTTCCTGCATAAAGCCAGTCTTCTTCGAGGTCGAAGCGTAGCTCGGTGCGGCCGCCTGCGTTGTTGGTTTTGGCTGCTGTGTTTGAGTTCACCGTCCGCGGATTCAGCTCCTTGTCGCGGTTATCCATCAGGTGGTCTACCCAGGTAGCATACACGGTGGTTGACCACGAAGAAAGTGCGGTTTGGTAGAAGGTCGCCTCGTGCCCCAGATTGATCAGCCAGGTGTCGTCTTTTCTCAAATCCATTGGCAAGGCCGCAAAGTCGACGTCTTTGGCGTAATTGTTCGAAAGCAGCACGCTGAGATTTTGCTTGTCACTAAGCTTCAGTCCTAGTTTTCCGCCTACATTGGTGCGATAGAAATCGGCCGGGATTTCAAGGCCGTCGCCATCGGAGTAGTCCTTCCCGGTGGACAGCGAACCGAAAATGCTGAGGTCGGCTACTTTCGAGCTCAGGCCAGCCAATACCTCGTTGCGGCTCACTTCGCCGTTGGTTTCGAAGCTGGTGCCAAGGCGGCCACGGAATTTCAACTGATCCGAAAATTCCGCCGCTGCACTCTTAAAGTTGATGGTTCCGCCAAAGGCGTTGCCATAGCGCAAGCTGTGGGGCCCTTTCATAAGTTCGGCCTGCACAATCATGTTCAGCGGCACCTGGCTCGAAGCCGGATCCATCCGGTTGGGGCAGCCGGCGGTGGCGCATTGAGTGCCATCAATCACCAGGTTAATTTGGTCGTACTTAAAACCGCGCAACACCGGGTCGAATCCGTAGGCGCCGCTTTTACGAATGCTGGAGATGGAGCTGAACTGCTCCAGCAAATGCCCGGCATCGTATGCCAGTTGGTCTTCTACCTGGAAGGTGAGTTGCTCGCGCTTGCCCGTTTCGGGGTGGATGCTTAAAAAGGTGATTGGCTGCAAATTATGGCTGTGGGTTGCCAGCAGCAGTTCGCCTTGCTCCAATGCCCGGGCCACCTCTTCAGCCGGAAATCGGTGTTTCCCAAATTGAATGTGTGAAATAACCAAGGGAACGCCGGCTGCAAAGTCGAGCTCAATGACCCCGATTTCGGAAGAAATTCCCTGCTGCTCGCCATAGGCATAGTTGACATTTTCGACGTGCTGGCGCGTGTTTTTGTCAAGAAGTTTCAGGCTGCGTACCTGTGCCAGATTTACATTCGTCAAAAGCAGCAAGACAATCAGTAAAACCTGCCCCTTCGAATAGTGGGTAGCTTGAATGATTCGATTCATTTGATTTGAATAAATGTGTTTGTTGATGGTTTAGCACGGAATCGCACTAAACGATAAATGATCTCAAAGAATTGTTTTAAGCTTGGGGTTTGGGTGGATGGAAAATGGCTTTGCTTGGCAAAATGCCTCTGATTTGGCTTGGCGCGCAGTTGAGCTCTTTCACCCGCGGTTGCATCGTCAATAAAAAATCTTGCTTGGCGGGAAAAAGTTGTATGTCATACTTCCGGTTTTCCGATTGGGGTAACTCCTGTTTTTGTTTTTCGTGGTCTTCCAGCTTGTCTTTCAGCTGGCAGCAACCCTGGCAGGTGCTCTCGGGAATATCTTTTTCGATACAAAGAAACTCGGCGATGTAATCCTGATTGATTTTGAAGGAGACATAAATGCCCAACTGGGCAAAAAGGTGCAGGCCAAAAGCCAAAATCAGCACGAAGGATAGAATTTGCCTGATGAGCATGATTCGTCGCACAGGATTTGATTTAAACGTTTGTGTTTTTGGTTTCTGATTCATTGACAAACCAGCGTGGAAATTGTTCAGCGGGAGGGGGAATTTCGAATTCCAAAATCCAAAGGTCCAACTTCCAGCTTTCATTTGTATTTTAGCCGATCAATTGATTCCTGAATGTACACACACGAAGAAGCAAAGCAATTACGCAAAAATTTTTGGATCCTGTTTGGCAAGCGGTGCAAAGTCGTGCCCGAATTGCAAGGCAAAAATAAGAAATGGGTTTTGTACGATACCAAAATAGCCAGCTTGGATCTGAAATTTGCAGTGGATCGCCAGTCGGCCAAGGTGATGATTGAGCTGAACCATCGGAGTGAGAATAAACGACTGGATGTGTTCGAGAAAATGCAGCATTACAGGGCCATTTTGGAAGCGGGCTTTGAAAACGGGCTGGAGTGGGATTTTTTGTATGTGCGGGAAAGCGGGGAAGAGGTGTGTCGTATTTTTGTGGAGCAGCAAGGATTTGACATTCACCGGCAAAACCAGTGGCCCGACATTTTTAACTTTTTGATCGATAACATGCTCAAGCTCGAATCGAATTTTATGGAGATTCGTGATGTTTTGAAGGAAGAAATCAGCGGCTGACGTGTTTTTTCGGAAGTTAAGCGCTGATTCGTGGTAATCTCACGCTTTGTTTATTGTATTTTTGATTCTTTGGAACTGTCACTTTACAAGGATGAATTCATCAACCCACATAGATCAGCAGCTGGCCAGGCGAATAAAAAGAGGGGATGTGCTGGCTTTCGATCAGCTTTACGAACGGTACAGCCAGCGTTTGTATGGTTTTGCTTTTTCGATGCTCAAAAACAGGGAAGACGCGAAGGAAATCGTTCAGGAAACCTTTCTGAAAATATGGAATAAACGAACCACCAACGACGGTTCGCACGCGCTCCCATCCTTTTTATTCTCCGTTTCCTATAACCTGATGATCGATTTGTTTCGGCAGCGTACAAAAGATCAGGATTTTATGGCTCGTCTAAAAGATCATTTTGACGAAGAAAGTATACCCGCCGACGAACTTGTTCAATTGAAGGAATTAACCGACGAAGTGCACCGGCTGGTAAACGAGCTGCCCCGGAAACGACGGACGATTTATTTAATGAGCCGCGAGGAAGGACTGAGCCATAAGGAAATCGCTGAGAAACTGGGCATCACCGAAAAAACCGTTGAAAACCAAATTACTCTTTCCTTGAAACATATCCGCTCCAGATTGAATTCGGGAAGTCTGCTGACCTTGCTGTTCCTGTCGTTGTTTGTTTGATGGCAGCGATTCAGGTTCCAAGTTCGGCTCCCTTCAGTCGCAGTTTCAAATTCCAAGTTCCAAAAATGGCAGATGTTTGGTGAGATTATGCTTGCTGTCCAATTAAAATTAGTGCCTTTTACTGCTTTATGTCGGGAAATAAAATCAGCGTTCAATAGCAGTTTCCCAGAGTCTAACATCGAACATCAAGTATCCTTTATCCACCGCCAATGAAATCCTTTCGGGTGTATTTCACGGGGTAAAGTATCCAGCATTCGAAAAAAATAATTCCTTTTTTGGGGGGTAGACCTCCCTTTTTCGTAATACCTTTCGACAAGCAAAAAGTTTATTGCGGTTTTAGTCGATCACTTTTTCTGAAAACAACGAATGGAAAACAAACAAGAAATAATCTCTTTAGTTCAGAAATACCTGAATGATGCCTGCACCGAAAGGGAGCTGGATGAGCTTATTCAGATGTTTCACGGCGAAGATTACAAGAACCAGATCGAGCTGTTATTTTATGAATATTGGCAAAGTACGCCCTCTTACAAGCATCAGTTGGATCAAAAGGAATTGGGAGAAATGCTGAATGCGATTCACCACCAAATGAATGTTGATGCCAACAAGCAGCAGAAAGGCTTGCTGAAACGGCTGACTTATTACGCGGTTCGTGCGGCGGCCATCCTGTTTATTCCGCTCTTAATCGGTTCGCTTTGGATGGTTGTTCAAAATGGGACTTACAGCCAGTCTGACACGATGATTACGCTGGAAACTCCCCTTGGGTCAACGCTGAAAACAACGCTTCCCGACGGAACGGAGGTTTGGCAAAACGCCGGAACAAGCTTGAAGTATCCGGCCAAATTTAACAGGCATAACCGGCAGGTCGAATTGGTTGGTGAAGCTTATTTTCACGTTTCATCCGACAAAAAAAATCCGTTTTACGTGAAGACTGCTGACGGAACAGTGCAGGTTACCGGTACCCGGTTTGATGTTTCCGCCTTTCCTGAAGATACCTTTTCATCCGTTGTGCTGGAAGAAGGAGTAGTTGCATACCAGTTGGCTGGCTCAAAAAAGTTGATTTCGCTGAGCCCATCGGAACAGCTGGTTTACACGAAAGAAACAGGGGCTTTGATTAAGCGGACTGCAGATGTTGAAAAATATATTTCATGGACCGAAGGCAAACTCATCTTTCGTAATGATCCCTTGTCTGAAGTCGTATCGCGACTCGAACGGTGGTACAATGCTGACATCGTTTTAGAAGATCCGAACGGTAAGCTGGGAGGACATCGGTTTACCATGATTGTTCAGAATGAAACACTGCCTCAGGTTTTAGATTACATTTCGCAGGCAGCAGATTTGAAGCTGAGTAAGGAAGACACGAAGTTAACTTCAGGTTCAGAATTGGTGAAGCCACGGTACACCATTTCAAAAAACTAAAAATAAATGCCTATGTAACAGAACTAAATAGGAAAGGGAAGATGCTGGCACATCCTCCCTTTGAAACTAGTTGAATAAACAATCTCCTCTATTAGAAAAATTGTATAACTCAAACGATTGTAAAATTATGGAAAAAAAATGTAAAAGGTTTGATCCGGGTTTAATTAACACCGAGGTCCTCAAATTTGTAAGATTTATGAAACTAACAGCTCTTTTAGTTATCCTGGTGGTAAGTCAGGCGCTGGCGATAGATTCTTATTCGCAGAGTACACGCCTGAGCTTGAACATGAAAAATTCAACGGTTCGGGAAGCATTGATTGAAATTGAAAGAAGGACAGATTTCTTTTTCTTGTATAGTAACGAGTTTGTTGATGTTGATCGTAAGATTGATCTTGTGGCTACCAATAAAAACATAAGTGAAGTCTTGGAAGAAATTTTTCGGGGAACCAATATCACGTATTCGATAAAGGATCGTCAAATTATCTTAAAGCCTGGGAGTGCAAGCGACTTAAGCGATGTGGCTTTATCGCAGCAGTCGGTTGATGTTACAGGAGTCGTAACTGATCCGACAGGTTTTCCCTTGCCTGGAGTAACCGTACTTCATCAAGGAACAACCGTGGGAACTATAACCGATGACAATGGTAGTTATTCCATTCCAGACGTTCCGGCAAATGCCACTTTAGTTTTTTCATTTATCGGAATGAAAAGTCAGGAAGTTATTGTGGGTGGGCGTAACAGAATTGATGTTGTCCTGCAAGAAGAAACTATTGGTATTGAGGAGGTTGTTGCTATTGGTTATGGATCGGTAAAAAGAGCTGATTTAACTGGCTCAGTTTCTTCGGTCGGTTATCAGAAATTGGAGAGGGCCAACAAGGTGGACGCAATTTCCGCACTTGAGGGACAAACTGCTGGTGTCGTCATTCAGCGTACGGATAATAAGCCAGGAGCTGGAGGATTTAATATTCGTATTCGTGGTGCGAGTACGATTAATTCAAACCAGACTGCAGATCAGGGCGGTTTTAACCCCGGGCAAAATCCACTTTTTATTGTCGATGGAATTTTTGTTGATGACATATCATTCTTGAATCCGGGAGATATTGAAAGAATGGATATCCTTAAAGATGCTTCAGCTACTGCAATATATGGCTCCAGAGGTAGTAACGGAGTCATTTTAATTGAAACAAAACAAGGTAAACAAGGAAAACTGAAAGTCAGTTATAACAATTATTTCGGATTCAAACAGGCTTATCATTTACCTGCTATGCAAGATGCTGCCGGGTATGTCGAGCTGGTGAAAGATGCCGTCGTCGGGAACGAGTTTGCAGCTGGAAACCTAAATTTTAGGAAGGACGATGTTGTGCTTTCAGACTATTTTGATGCTGAAGAGTTGCAGAATATTGCCGATGGGGTTAATACCGATTGGGTGGATCTGATCCTGGTTAATGGGTTTCAGACCAACCATACCGTTAATTTAAATGGAGGGAATGACAAGACCGTTTACTCTGCGGGCTTGGGATATACCAATGATAACGGAACTTTTGACGGAGAAGATTTTTCAAGATATAATGTCAGGGGGAGTTTGTCCTCGGATCTGGCCAGCTGGTTAAATGTTAGTTTTGCGAACTATATGACCTACGCAATTCAAAACACTGGAAGTTGGGAGGGGTTCAGGAGTGCGTATCGATTGAAGCCTATAGGCCGTCCTTACAATGAAGATGGGTCATTACGCTTTTATCCAATATCTAAGGAAACTCAAATTACGAACCCGTTGTTTGAAGCTGACAACATCACAAAAGAAGAAAAGTACCTGCAGTGGTTGGGCGACATTGCGTTAAAAGTTACTCCGGTAAAAGGCTTAACGATTACCTCTAAGTTTTCGCCAAATCTTAAATTTACACGTTACGGAGAATACAGGGGTTTGTATTCCAAAAGTGTAAGTGGTAATGCTTCAAACAGAAGAGCTCAGGTAAATAACTTCAATTACTTATCATATTCTTGGGATAACATTGTTAATTACAAATATAAAACAGAAGCACATGCCTTTGATATTACGGCGGTAATGTCCAGATTTCTTGAGCGCTCTGAGGGGTATTATACCCAGGTTAGAAACTTCACAACCGATGATTATTTGTTCCATAATTTAGGGGCAGGCTTAAGTATCAATGATGTTTCAAGTGGTTTTTCAAAACAAACATTGGAATCATACACCGGACGATTAAGCTATAGTCTATTGGATAAATACCTGGTTACTTTAACAGGCCGTTATGACGGGGCATCGATTTTGTCAGACGAAAACAAATGGGCTTTCTTCCCCTCAGCAGCTTTTGCATGGAAAATGATACAGGAAGATTTTATGGAAAATCAAAGTTTTTTTTCCAATGCAAAACTAAGATTGAGTTACGGACAAACCGGTAATAATGGTCAAGGCGGAGGATTAAAACCACTGGGTTCACAATCGTTGTTGGGTAGCAGCGCAACCAACCTGGGAGGCTCATCAGTCTCCACTGCTTATGTTACCGGGTTGGCAAATAAGGATCTAACCTGGGAAAAAACGACAGAAGTGAACGTTGGGTTTGATTTTGGTATTTTAACAGACAGAGTATTTGGTTCTATTGATATCTATAACAGAAAGACCACAGGTATTATTTTTTACACGCCTCTGCCATCGGTTACCGGTTTTAACGGAACATACGACAATGTAGGGGAGTCGACTAATCAAGGAATTGAAATCGGTTTAAACACGGTGAATATTGATAAGCATGATTTCCGGTGGACAACGAATTTCAATTTTGCAAGTAATAAGAATACCATTGACAAACTGTATGGTGATCTTGACGAGATTATTTTTAATGTTTCAGGTACCAATCTAATTCATAAAGTGGGAGAGGCAATCGGTTCTATTTATGATTATGAACTAGATGGCGTTTGGCAGCTGGATGAAGCAGCTGAAGCAGCCCAATATGGACAAACGCCTGGGCAGGTAAGAGTTAAGGACTTGAACAACGATGGTGAAATCACCCCGGATAAAGACCGAAAAGTGTTTGGTCAGGTTACGCCTAAATGGACAGGAGGAATAACAAGTGACATGAACTATAAGAACTTTGACTTTTCGTTCTCGATTATCACAAGTCAGGGGAACAAAATTTTCAGTCAGTTCCACGGTAATACTTCATTCCCATGGGATAGTGATCCGTCAAGACTTTTTAATGGATATGATGTAGATTATTGGACGCCAACAAATCCGATCAATAGTTGGTATCAACCAGGCAACGGAGGATCCTACCAACAAATAATTAAGTACAAAGATATTTCTTACACGAAAGTTGGATATATCACGGTGGGGTACACACTTCCCAGGTATGTCCTGGATAAAATTAACGTAGGTAGTCTAAGGATATACACAACCGTACAAAATCCTTTCATTATAACTCCTTATGATGGATGGGATCCTGAGAACGCTGGTAGAAATTCCTGGGGTGCTGCCTTTATGTCGCGTACCTATTTAGCAGGTATTAGTTTAAATTTCTAATCACTATAAATTAAAAGCAAGATGAAATATATACATATGAAAATATTAGGGTTACTGCTGGCAGTTGGCGTGTTAGGTGCCGGTTGTGATAGTTATCTGGAGGAAGAAAATTATACCTCTTTGAGTATTGAAACAGCTAAATCCAATCCTGAAACATTTGATCAACTTGTTGCCTCTGTTTATGAAAGAGCCAGAGAAACAACCACGCATTACGCTCCTGATATGTATTATCAGCTCGAAGATCTCGGAACTGATATTGTCACAAGAAGTACAGCAGTTTCAGGGACTAGTGACTTAAATGACTATGTGAATTTTTACTCAACAAACTGGACAATCCATGTATATTGGTCTAACCAGTACAGTATCATCTCTGCCGCCAATGTTGCGATAGACACGGCAGAGGAAATTGAAGGGGTTGATCCTGGTGCTAAAACGACCGGTATAGGTGAAGCCAAATTCTTTAGGGCAATGTCGTATTTTAATTTGGTAGAAAATTTTGGGGGAGTGCCACTGGTTTTGAATCAGGTTACAACAGCAGAGACAAACTATGTGCGTGAAAGCGAGGAAGCGATCTATACACAAATTGTACAGGATCTTCAAGATGCCTTATCTGCGTTGCCGGAAACACCAAGTGTATATGGCCGGGTTTCAAAGGATGCCGTTAGACATCTCCTTTCAAAAGTATTATTAACAAGAGGTTATAAGTCATTTGCTGCCAGTTCTGATTTTTCAGAAGCTGCATCGTTGGCTGAAACGGTTATTTCTAATCGGACTTTAGTTCCTTCTTTCGCAGATTTAGTAAGTATTGAAAACCAGCGAAACTCCGAGGTTGTGTTTGCCTATTTATTTGGAAGCAATTCTGTTAGCAGAGGCTGGGGGAATTCCAGGCACATGATGTATAAGTTTCGATACTATGATTATCCGGGTTTGTCCAGAACAGTTCAGGGCCTTAGAGCAATGCCAACACCGTTTTATTACTCCCTGTTTCAAGATGATGATCAACGTGCCGAAGCAACATTCTCAAGAGTTCTTTATGCTACCGAAGATTACGAAGCTAATGTTGAGGGAGAAACTGTAAATATGGTAGTTGGCGATACTGCTTTATTCTTTCCCAAGGTTGCATGGACCGCTGCAGAAAAAGCAGCAGTTCCTTATAAAGTAATCAACCCAGATGAATACCTGAAGAGTGATGGCGTAACAACAGTTCATTATCCGATGTTCAAGAAATTTGATGATCCGACAGTCTCTTTTACTCAGCCAGATCAGCCTTCCTGGGGAGAAAGAGATATGGTTATGATGAGGAGCGGTGAGGCATACTTGCTTGCAGCCGAAGCTTATCTTAAATCATCCAATACGACTACAGCTGCTCAGCGCTTAACTGAATTGCGCACCAGAGCTGGTTTAACCACTGCCGTTGAGCCGGGAGACGTTACTATCGACTTTATTCTTGACGAAAGGGCAAGAGAATTAACCGGTGAAGTAAATCGATGGATGGATTTGAAACGTACAGGGAAGTTGGTGGAAAGAACGCTGGCACATAATCCGCATGCGGCTTTTAACAATGCGCTCAATTCAAAACACTTGTTGAGACCAATTCCACAAACCGAGATTGATAATAGCGGTAATAGTATTACACAAAACGAAGGATACTAGAAGATACTCGAATTTGTATAATGGGAAGGACAGGGGGAGAGGGAGGTCAAATCTTCTTCTCCCTTTTTTCGTATCAACTTTGAAATCATAAACAAAATGAATCGAGATCAATTTTTGAAGATCGGAGCTTTAGGCGCATTGGCGACATGGTTGACACTGGATGCCTGGAGCAACAGTTCAAAGGAAGAGGAGGAAATCGACACGAGTTTGTACCAGCAATTGCTGGCCGGCAACGACAAAACGGTCGCCAGTTTTTTGAGCCAGTTGTCAACCCGATCAGCATCAGGCTTAAGCCGCCCACGATCGGTGAGTCAGGCATTCGCGGTACTCACGGCTTCCTATGCTACGCCAGATTCAGAGTTTTATCTTTCCGAAGGTGTTAACAGCCAAATGGAGGAGTTGGTTTCTGCCTTGCTTGAGTTGCAGCATTTGAATGGAACAATTGATGCGGGAGGAAACAGGCAGTCACCGCCCGATACGGCTTTTTTGCTGGAATACCTTTGTCCGGCCGCTGCCTTGCTCAGGGAAAATGGATCAGAAGATACAGAAAAAATCCGCAAGCAGTTGGATGAATTTCTGTTAATTGCCGGAGAAGCATTGGTGCGAGGAGGCGTGCACACGCCAAACCATCGTTGGGTGGTATCCGCTTCGTTGGCCCGCTTGTACGCACTTTACCCGGATGAACGATACCTTGAGCGGATTGACCAATGGCTTGATGAGGGCGTTTACCTTGATACCGATGGCCAGTTTCCGGAACGGAGTCGCAACTATTCCCGGGTAGAAGCCTTCTCTTTGATTACGATTGCGCACCTGCTGAACCGCCCGGAGCTGCTTGAAATCGTCGAGAAAAATCTGATTTCAACCTACTATTTTCTTGAAGAAAACGGAGAACTAATCACCGTAGATTCGAGGCGGCAGGATCAAAACTTTTTACTTTCGATGAGCCTGTTTTATTTGTGCTACCGATACCTGGCGGTTGTGGAAACGAATGAGATGCTGGCTGCAGTCACTCGAAAAATTGAAGGTTTTGAGGATTTTGAACAGCAGGTTTTGTCGCGCTCGCTGATTCATTTTCGGGATATGCCTGTGCTTTTGCAGAAACTTCCGACACCGGAAAAGCTTCCAGGAAACTATACGAGATATTTTCCGCTGACGCATGTGGCACGAATAAAAAGAGGCCAAATCACCGCTACAATCTTTGGAGGAAACGATCTGCCTGTAACTGTTGCTTCCGGGCGGTCTTCCAACCCAACATTCTTCACTTACCGAAAAGGCGAAGCGGTGCTCGAATATGCGCGCTTGTCCACTTCATTCTTCAATACGGGTTATGTGAGAAGCGAAGGTTTCAGAAAAGAGGCGAATACCTATTATTTGCATGAACGGAAAGAGGCTTATTATTATCAGCCCCTGCCGGCCGATAAACGAAATCCGGAGGGCGATTATCGCTTGAGCAAATCGCTGGATCAGCGTTTTTGGAGTAAAATGGATTTTGAAAACCGCCCGGTCAGCGATGTTCAGACGCTGGAAACGGACATCACAATTCAGGAGAACAATGGTGAATTCGAGATGAAAATCCAGGTTTCCGCAGCCGAAGGTGTCCAGGTTACGCTGGAACTTTGTTTCCGCTCTGGTGGACAGCTATCAAATGTTCGTTCAACCGATCATGACGATGATTTTCTTTTAGCCGATGGTTATGCCACCTACCAGGCGGCAAAGGATACCATCCAGGTTGGACCGGGAATGGCTGAACACGAGAACATTGATCGGATTGATGGGGAGTTGTACAGCACCCATTTTGGCTCTATCAAAGGTCAGGGAATGCATCTGTTTCTAACGGGTTATACACCGTTTTCTCACACCATCACGTTTAAATAGATTTTCTTTTATAAATTGATCAACCTTAATTCTCAAAAACGATCGAATTCATGAATTTAAAACGAACTGCATTCAACCTGTTTCCCATTCTTTTTTTATTTTTAACTTCTTGTCAGAATAACGTTTCAGAAACGATTACTCCAATTGCGGATTTGGTTGTGCCGACCGTTGATACGGCCAATTCACGGTGGTTTTTCTTTTCATCTGCTTGCCGTCCATTCGGAATGGTGAACCTTAGTCCGGATACGCAAACCGGCGGTGCGTGGGGGAGCGGCTACCGATACAATACCGATACCATTAAAGGTTTTAGTCATATTCATGCCTGGCAGTTGGCCGGGGTTTCGGTTATGCCGGTTATTGTCGATGAAGAGGGGGAGTCAGAATTGTTCTCAGACTATTATTCTCATTTTAGTCATGAAACAGAAAAAATCACTCCAGGTTATCATCTACTCGAGCTGGATCGATACCAGATCAAAGCCGAACTCACATCTACGAAACGGGTTGGTTTTCATCGCTATGCTTTTCCCAAAGGCGGACAGGCTGCTATTCTCTTCAA
>SWCA01007149.1_pt3 | contig 18216 bp, 16 predicted proteins | sample 4692961 | NCBI WGS metagenome assembly SWCA01 (sample SAMN10267275, study PRJNA491770) | bioreactor metagenome | isolation source: DHS bioreactor inoculated with | place: Japan: off Shimokita Peninsula
GGTGCGCCATTCCCTGCTGTTCTCCAACGTAAAGGTACATTCCTGCGCAGTGGTGCAGGATGCCGTGGTGATGCCCGGAGTGGATATCGGCCATGACAGTCGTCTGAACAAGGTGGTTATCGATCGTGGCTGCCGCATACCGCCCAAGACCGTAATCGGGGAAGACCCCAAGGCCGATTCCGAACGTTTTCATGTCACCCCCGGCGGCGTGGTATTGGTGACCCCGGAAATGCTCGGCCAGGAGTTGCATCATGTCCGTTGAAAAACGCCTGAAGGTGGTCCTGTGCTGGCATATGCACCAGCCCCAGTATTGCGACCTGCTGACCGGCGAGTACCATCTGCCCTGGACCTACCTGCACGCCATCAAGGACTACACCGACATGGCTGCCCACCTGGAAGCGGTGCCGCGTGCACGGGCCGTGGTGAACTTCGCGCCCATTCTCCTGGAACAGATCGCCGATTACTCGGCACAGGTGCATGCCTTCCTGCGCGATGGCAAAACCATCCGCGACTCCCTGCTGTCTGCCTTGGCGGAACCCAGCCTGCCGGAGGCGGCCGAGCAACGTATGGATCTGCTGCATGCCTGTCTGCGCGCCCACGGCACTCGCATGATCGATCGTTTCCCCGCCTACCGGAAGCTGGCGGATCTGGCGCGCTGTTTCCTGGAAAATCCCGACGGCATGCATTATGTGAACGACCAGTACCTGCATGACCTTCTGGTCTGGTATCACCTGGCCTGGATGGGGGAAACAGTACGGCGTGAAAGCCCGGAAATACAGGCGCTGCAGGAGAAGGCTACCAATTTCAGTGCACAGGACCGGCGCGCGTTGGTGGAGATTCTCGGTGAACTGCTGGCCGGGATCATCGACCGCTACCGTAACCTGGCGGCGAACGGGCAGGTGGAACTGTCGCTTACCCCCTATGCCCATCCCATCGTCCCCCTGTTGCTGGATCTCGACAGCACGCACGAGGCCATGCCCGACGCACCCCTGCCCAAGCTGGATCATTATCCCGGTGGCCTGGAACGGGCCCAGTGGCATATACGGGAGGGAATATCGACCTTTGAACAGTTTTTCGATGTTCGTCCCGCCGGCTGCTGGCCCTCCGAGGGCGCGGTGAGCGGTGCAAGCCTGAAACTGTTCGAGGCCTCGGGCTTCCAGTGGGTGGCCAGCGGGGAATCCGTATTGCGCAACAGCCTGCACCGCAGCGGTCGTAGTGATGAGGCTGCGGGCCTTGGTCCCATGTACCGCCCCTATACCCTGGGGGAAGGTAAACTGGCCTGTTTCTTCCGCGACGACGGCCTGTCCGATCTCATCGGTTTCAAGTATTCCACCTGGCACGCGGATGATGCCGTGGGGAACCTGATGCATCACCTGGAAACCATTGCCGAAGCGACTCGTGATGAAGCCGATCCCGTGGTGTCCATCATTCTCGACGGTGAAAATGCCTGGGAGCACTATCCGGAGAACGGCTACTATTTCCTCAGCGCCCTCTATGAACAACTGGCCGCCCACCCGCGCCTGGTGATGACCACTTTCAGCGATTACCTGGCAGCCACGAAACAGCGTGATAGCATTACGAAAATGGTGGGCGGCAGCTGGGTGTATGGTACCTTCTCCACCTGGATCGGCGACAAGGACAAGAATCGTGGCTGGGAGATGCTGGGGGATGCCAAGCGGGTATTTGATCAGGTGGTCACCGAGGGTGGTCTCGATGGCGACCAGTTGCTGGTGGCTCGTCACCAGCTCTCCATCTGCGAAGGTTCCGACTGGTTCTGGTGGTTCGGCGACTACAATCCGGAAGATACAGTCAGTGATTTTGAACGGCTGTTCCGCACCCACCTGGTCAATCTCTACCGGCTGCTGGATCACGAACCCCCGGCGTATCTCCAGGAATCCTTCACCCATGGCCACGGACGACCAGAACATGGCGGCACCATGCGTCACGGCAAACCGGCGGCGTAACGTCTCGTGAGCGGGGCGCAGCCGCATCCCGTACGCCAGGTGCTGGGTGGCCGCCGTGCCGGGCTATTGCTGCACCCCACATCCTTGCCGGGCCCGCGGGAACAAGGTGACCTGGGTCCCGAGGCCTACCGGTTCGTGGAGTTCCTGGCGCGCAGCGGCCTGTCCGTATGGCAAACCCTGCCTCTGGGTCCCACCCACGAGGATTTCTCACCCTACCAGTGCCTGTCCGTGCATGCAGGTAATCCGCGCCTGATCAACCCCGACCTGTTGGTGGAGTGGGGCTGGTTGGCGGAGCAGGGATTCAATCCCACGGCTTCGTGCAGTGATTGGCTGGCAGTAGCCCACAACGGTTTTCAGCGTCATGGTGGTGAGGCGGCGCAGGCCGAGTATCGTGAATTCGTGCAGACACATGATCACTGGCTGCAGGATTACGCGCTCTACACGGCCCTGCGTGGTGAACAGCAGGACCGCAGCTGGGTGCAATGGCCGGCTCCCCTGCGTGATCGTGAACCCGTTGCCCTCGAAGAGGCGCGACGTCGGCTGGCGGCCACCATCGAGGGCGTGCGTTTCGAACAGTTCGTGTTCTTTCGCCAATGGCACCAGTTGCGACGTTATGCCAATGAACGGCAGGTGCTGCTGTTCGGTGACATACCCATCTTCGTGGCCCACGACAGCGCCGAGGTGTGGGCGCATCGGGAATTATTTTCCGTGGATGAGCATGGTCAGGCGATCAAGGTGGCAGGGGTGCCGCCCGATTATTTTTCCGAGACCGGGCAACGCTGGGGTAATCCCCAATACGATTGGGATCGGATGCAGGCGGGAAACTTCCAGTGGTGGGTGGAGCGCATCGCCACTCAGCTGGACCTGTTCGACCTCGCACGCATCGATCATTTCCGCGGCTTCGAGGCCTACTGGGAGATCGATGCCAGCGCGGAACTGGCCGTCGATGGCCACTGGGTGAAGGCGCCGGGCGAGGCATTGTTCGAATGCCTGCAGGCGCGCTTCGATCCGCTGCCGCTGGTGGCCGAGGATCTGGGCACCATCACCCCGGAGGTGGATGCCCTGCGTGCCCGCTTTGGCCTTCCGGGCATGAAGGTCTTGCAGTTCGCCTTCGATGGAGATCCCAAGAACCTGTACCTGCCCCATCACCATGAGACCGACAGCGTGGTCTACACCGGTACCCACGACAACGACACCAGCCTGGGCTGGTTCAATGCCCTGGACGCCGGACAACAGGCCATGGTGCGCGGTTACCTCGCCAACTCCCAGGAAGAGATGCCCTGGCTGCTGGTTCGCGCCGCCCTGATGTCCGTGGCCCGACTCTGCATGGTGCCCATGCAGGATTTTCTTGCCATGGACAGCGGACAACGCATGAACCGGCCCGGCACCGACTACGGCAACTGGCAATGGCGCTTCCAGTGGGAACAGGTGCCGGAGGGGCTGGAGCAGCGCATCCGCCACCTGGTGGAGGTGTACGACCGCCTGCCGTAGTCATGTCGGGCCGAAGCCCGACCGCAAGCTACAACCAGATCATGCACCCTGTCTCGAAGGGGTGGCTGAGCATCTGATGGTAGGGGTACATGCGCAGCTGGTAATGCTGCAGTCCCGGCAGTGGTGGATCGAGATCCAGGCTGAACAGGGTCTCGCCCTGGTCATTGTTGCCCCGGGCCGTGAAACGGATATGGTCGTGGGCGATGAACTTGCGATGCTCATCCTCGGTGCCTACCACGCATTCCACCACCACATCGTCGGCCTTGAGACCGTTGAGCTTCGCGGCCAGCGTCAGGGTCAGTTTTTCCCCGGCATGTATGGCCGGTGGTACAGACTCCACCTGGCGCATACTGACCCCGGACCAGGCGGCCAGCACCCGGCTCTTCCAGCGGGCCAGTGCCTTCGCGCCCGCCGCTCCTGTCTGGTGCAGGATACGACCCTGGCGACTGGCGGGGCCGTAGAAATCCCGCACATAGTCCATCACCATGCGTTGCGAGTTGAACTGGGGCAGGATGGACTTCATGGAAGCCTTGGACATGTGTACCCATTTTTCCGAGTAGCCATGGCCGTTGCGATCGTAGTAGAGCGGGATGACCTGGTGTTCCAGAATATCCAACAGTTCGCTGCCCTCTTCCTGGTTGCGATAGGTGGCGTCGAACTGTGGCCCATGGGGCGTGATGGCCCAGCCGTTCTCGCCGTTGTAGCCTTCGCCCCACCAGCCGTCCAGCACGCTCAGGTTGATGACACCGTTGAGGCCGGCCTTCTCACCCGAGGTACCACTGGCCTCCATGGGATATTCTGGATTGTTCAGCCATACGTCCACGCCGGTCACCAGTTTGCGACCCAGGGCCAGGTCATAGCCTTCCAGCAGGATGATCTTGCCGATGAATTCCGGGCGCCGGGAGAAATCGTGGATGACACGGATCAGGTGCTGGCCGGGCAGGTCGCTGGGATGGGCCTTGCCGGCGAAAATCAGCAGTACGGGCCGCTTGGGGTCATTGAGCAGCCGCGCCAGCCGGTCCGGATCGGAGAACAGCAGGGTGGCACGTTTGTAGGTGGCAAAACGGCGCGCGAAGCCCACGGTGAGGATGTCGGTCTCGTGGGGGCTCAGGTGTTGCGTGATACGCTCGATGAGTGCCTCGCTGCAGCCGTTGCGGCGGTGCTGCAACACGGCGCGGCGGCGTACGTTGGTCATCAGTTCCGACTTCAGGGATTGGCGCAGGCTCCAGAAACTGTGGTTGGGGATCTCGTCAACCCGCTCCCAGTAGGATTCGTTGAGCAGTTCCGAACGCCATTCCAGGCCGAAACGCATGTCGTAGAGGTTGGCCCATTCGCGTGCCAGGAAGGTGGGCACGTGCACACCGTTGGTGACATGGCGAATGGGATTTTCTTCATGGGGAATCTGCGGCCACACATAACCTTCCATGCGCGAAGCCACCTCGCCGTGGATGCGGCTGACCCCGTTGTGGAAGCGCGAGCCACGCAGGGCCAGTACGGTCTGGTTGAAACCGCCCTGATTGCCGGGGCTGGCGCCGAGGGAAAGAAAGTGCGCCATGTCGATGCCCAGTTCCTTGACGTAATCCTCGAAATAGCTGCTGATCAGGCTGTGATCGAAGATGTCATGGCCCGCGGCCACCGGGGTGTGGGTGGTGAATACCGTGCATGCGGCGACCATTTCCAGTGCACTGGAAAAATCCATGCCCTGTTTTTGACCACATTCCCGGCAGCGCTCCAGGATCATGAAGGCGGCATGGCCCTCGTTGATGTGCCAGACCGTGGGGGTGAGACCCAGGGCCCTCAGGGCGCGTACGCCGCCGACCCCGAGCACGATTTCCTGCTGGATACGGGTATTGGAATCCCCGCCATAGAGCTGATAGGTGATGGCGCGGTCGGCCTCCTGGTTGGACGGGAGGTCACTGTCCAGCAGGTAGAGGGTGATATGGCCGGCCTTGGCCTCCCATACCTGCAGTTGCACCGCGCGACCGGGCAGGTCGACGCTCACGCGCAGGGAATTGCCTTCTTTGTCCACGGCGTGGCGTAGCGGCAGCTGGTCGAAATCGGTGGTGGTGTAGTGGGCCACCTGATTGCCGTGTTCGTCGATGGTCTGGGTGAAGTAGCCCTGGCGGTACAGCATGCCTACCGCCACGAAGGGCAGGCCCAAGTCACTGGCGGCCTTGCAGTGGTCGCCGGCCAGGATGCCCAGGCCGCCGGAATAGATGGGCAGGCTCTCGTGCAGGCCGAATTCGGCACAGAAGTAGGCCACCAGGTCCTGCCCGGGTTGCAGGTGCTCGGCGACGTCGTCGCGGATCTGGGCCTCGTTGTAGCTGTTATAGGCGGAAAGGACCCGGTTGTAGTCCTCCAGGAAGACCCGGTCTTCTGCGGCCTCGTCCAGGGCCTGCTGGGAGATCCGGCGCAAAAACAGCTTGGGGTTATGCTTGCAGCTTTCCCACAGGTCACGATCAAGCCGGAAGAACAGGCCGCGCACGCTGCGGTCCCAGCTGTACAGCAGGTCGTTGGCCAGGACCGGGAGATGGTTCAGGCGTTCCGGGATGGTGGGTTGGACTTCCAGTGAAAAACGTGTGCCGGGCATGGGATCCCCAAGAGTGTGATGGATGCTGGTGACTCGCATTTTCCGTGCCAGAATTTCAGGCAGGGTCGGGGTTCGAGCAGGAGACAATTATAACCGCAAGGTGCCCGCCTTGCGCAGCCGGGCCTGGTTGCCGGCCCGCCTGGCGGGAAAATGGTGCCGAGGGCGAGAATCGAACTCGCACTCCCGCAAAGGAACCGGATTTTGAATCCGGCGCGTCTACCAGTTCCGCCACCCCGGCAAAGGTCCGCTAGTATAAGGTATTCCGCCCGTGGGGCAAGGGCGGGCGGGGATTGTGCTACCATGCCGCGCCATGCTGCGCCGCGACTTTCACTATACCCTGCCCCCCGACCGCATTGCCCGCCAACCCACCGAACGGCGTAGTGCCAGCCGCCTGTTGCGGCTCGCGCCCGACGGTCGTTGCCATGACCTGCACTTCCACGAACTCCCGGACCTGCTCAACCCGGGTGACCTGCTGGTGTTCAATGACACCCGGGTGATCCCGGCACGCCTGCATGGCCACAAGGAGGGCAGTGGCGGCAGGGTGGAAGTGCTGGTGGAGCGCCTGCTGGACGAGCGCCGGGCGCTGGCCCACGTACGGGCCAGCAAGGCACCGGGGGTGGGCACGGTCCTGCGCCTGGACGGGGAGACCAGGGCGACGGTGGAGGGCCGCCAGGACGACCTGTTCTGTCTGTGTTTCGCCGGTGATCGACCGGTGCTGGAACTGCTTGAACAGCACGGCCACATGCCCCTGCCACCCTATATCGATCGGCCCGACGAAGCCGGCGACCGGGAACGCTACCAGACCGTATATGCCCGCACCCCCGGTGCCGTGGCGGCGCCCACCGCGGGCCTGCATTTCGATGCCGAAGTCCTGGCGCGCCTGCGGGAGCGCGGCGTGGAATTCGCGTATGTCACCCTGCATGTGGGCGCCGGCACCTTTCAGCCGGTACGTGCCGAACGTATCGAGGACCATCGCATGCACAGCGAATGGGTGGAAGTGGACGAGGCGGTCTGTGCCGGCGTCGCGGCAACCCGTGCCCGGGGTGGACGGGTGGTGGCGGTGGGCACCACGGTGGTGCGCAGCCTCGAGTCCGCTGCCCGGGACGGGGAGTTGCGGCCGTTACGAGGCGAAACGGATATCTTCATCACCCCCGGGTACCGCTTCCGGGTCATCGATGCCCTGGTCACCAATTTCCATCTGCCGGAATCGACCCTGCTGATGCTGGTGTGTGCCTTCGCCGGTTATGATCCGGTGATGGCCGCCTACCGCCATGCGGTGGAGTCCGGCTATCGTTTTTTCAGTTATGGTGACGCCATGTTCCTGGAGCGTGGTGGTTCCGCAACGCCGACACAAAAATGAGCCCCTGCCACAAATGAAGTTCGAGCTCATCAACACAGACGGCCGCGCCCGGCGCGGCCGCCTGATCTTCGAACGCGGCACCGTGGATACTCCGGCCTTCATGCCCGTGGGTACCTATGGCACTGTGAAGGCCATGCGGCCGGAACAGGTGCGCGACACCGGTGCCCAGATCATTCTCGGCAATACCTTCCACCTCATGCTGCGGCCGGGCACGGAGATCATATCCGCCCATGGCGACCTGCATGATTTCATGCACTGGGAGGGCCCGATCCTCACCGACTCCGGTGGCTTCCAGGTGTTCAGCCTGGGTGATCTGCGCAAGATCACCGAACAGGGCGTGCATTTCCGTTCGCCTGTCAACGGCGACAAGGTGTTCATGGGGCCGGAGGAATCCATGGCGGTGCAGCGCCGCCTGGGCTCCGATATCGTCATGATCTTCGATGAGTGCACCCCGTACCCGGCGACGGAGCGGGAGGCGCGCGATTCCATGGAGCTGTCGCTGCGCTGGGCGCGGCGCTCGCGTGATGCCCACGATGCCGAAGCGGGCGGCGGGACGGCGGCCCTGTTCGGCATCGTGCAGGGTGGCATGTACCATCACCTGCGCGAGGAGTCCTTGCAGGGTCTCGTGGACATCGGCTTCGACGGTTACGCCATTGGCGGTCTGTCCGTGGGCGAGCCGCGCGAGGACCGGGAGCGCATTCTCGACCATGTCACTCCCCGTATGCCGGTCGAGCGGCCGCGCTACCTGATGGGGGTGGGCACGCCGGAGGATATCGTGGCGGCGGTGCAGCAGGGGGTGGATATGTTCGATTGCGTCATGCCCACCCGCAATGCCCGCAATGGCCACCTGTTCACCCATGACGGAGCGGTGCGCATCCGCAACAGTCGCCATCGCACCGATACCGGTCCACTGGACCCTGCCTGCGACTGCTATACCTGCCGTAATTACAGCCGCGCCTATCTGCACCACCTGGACCGCTGTGGCGAGATGCTGGGCGCCCACCTGAATACCGTCCATAACCTCCATTACTACCAGGGGCTGATGGCCGGCCTGCGCTCCGCCATCGCGGCGGGCACCCTGCAAGGATTTGTGGCGGATTTCCACGCCCGCAGGGGCCAATCGGGGCCGCCTGTGTCATAATACGGCGCTCCCGGATGGCGCCCAGGCGCCGTCCGGGTCCGCATACAACCAAGGCAATGCAAGGAAAAACCATGAGTTTCTTCATCTCCAACGCCTACGCAGCCGAGGCCCCGGCCGGTGATCCGCTGCTGGGCTTCCTGCCGCTGATCCTCATCTTCGTGGTCTTCTATTTCCTGCTCATCCGCCCGCAGACCAAACGCGCCAAGGAACATCGCGCCATGGTGGCGGCCCTGGCCAAGGGTGACGAGGTGGTCACCAACGGCGGTCTGCTGGGCAGGATCGTCGAGGTGGGCGAGAACTTCGTGGAAATCGAGGCGGCGCCCAACGTCAAGGTGCGGGTACAGCGCCAGGCGGTGGCCTCGCTGATGCCCAAGGGCACTCTCAAACAAGATCTTTGATGTCTTTGGCCCGCAGGGGGCTTGTCGCATGATCAATCAGTATCCGTTATGGAAGTATGTGCTCATCCTGGCCGTACTGCTGACAGGGCTGCTCTATGCCCTGCCCAATCTCTATGGCGAGGACCCCGCCGTGCAGGTATCCACCCTGCGCGGCGCTGAACTGGATCCCGCCCTGGTGGATTCCATGCAGCTGGCCCTGCGTGAGGGTGGCTTGAGTCCCAAGGGTGTGGAGCCCGGCCAGGAGCAGGTGCTGTTCCGCTTCCGTGACAGTGAAGAGCAGCTGCAGGCCGTGGAGCTGCTGCGACCGGTGCTGGGCGAACGCTTGGTGATGGCCCTCAACCTGGCGCCGGCCACGCCGGACTGGCTGCAGCGCTTCAACGCGCGCCCCATGTACCTGGGACTCGACCTGCGTGGCGGGGTGCACTTTCTGATGCAAGTGGACATGGAGGCGGCACTGGCCCAGGCGGTTGAACGGTATGGCACGGAAGTGCGTACCCTGCTGCGCGAGAACCGCGTCCGCTACCTGGGCGTGCAGACCAGCAGCGATACCGTGCGGATACGCTTTCGCAGCGCGGAGGAGCTTGGCCAGGCCCGGGACCTGATCGAGCGTGAATTGAACCAGCTGGTGCTGGAAGAGGTGGAGGGAGCGGAGCTGGAATTGCGCGGCACCATCGGCGAGCAGGAAGCCCTCGAGATCCGCCGTTTCGCCCTGCAGCAGAACATCACCACCCTGCGTAACCGTGTCAACGAACTGGGCGTCGCCGAACCGGTCATTCAGCAGCAGGGCGACAGCCGCATCGTGGTGCAGCTGCCCGGCGTGCAGGATACCGTGGCCGCCAAGAATATCCTGGGCGCCACCGCCACCCTGGAATACCGGGCCGTGGATTTCCGTGGCAGTGTCGAGGACGCCGTGGCGGGGCGGGTGCCGGTGGGTTCGCGCCTGTACCATGACCGTGACGGCCAGCCGGTGTTGCTGCGCCAGCAGGTGATCGTCACCGGTGACCAGATTGTGAACGCCCGTTCCGGTCTCGACCAGCAGGGGGGTGGCCCCATGGTATCCGTCACCCTGGACAGTCGCGGTGCCAAGCGCATGCTCGATTTCACCAAGGACAACGTAGGGAATCCCATGGCCGTGGTGTTCATCGAGAACCGAACGGTCACCCGCGAGGTGGACGGGGAACTGGTGACCAGTACCCGTAAGGTGGAAGAGGTGATCAGCGTCGCCACCATCCGTGGGGTGTTCGGCCGCAATTTCCAGACCACCGGCCTGGACAGTCCGCGCGAGGCCCACGAGCTGGCCCTGCTGCTACGCGCCGGTGCCCTGGCGGCGCCCATCGACATCATCGAGGAACGCACCGTCGGTCCCAGCATGGGCAAGGAGAACATTGACCAGGGCTTCAAGTCCGTGGTCATCGGCTTCGCGCTGGTGCTGCTGTACATGGCTTTTTACTACAAGGTGTTCGGCATGGTGGCGAACCTGGCCCTGGCGCTGAACCTGGTCATCATCGTTGCGGTGTTGTCCATGCTGCAGGCCACGCTGACCCTGCCGGGCATCGCCGGTATCGTGCTCACGGTGGGCATGGCGGTAGATGCCAACGTGCTCATCTTCGAACGTATCCGCGAGGAACTGCGTAACGGCAACAGTCCCCAGGCCGCCATCCATGCCGGCTATGAAAAGGCCTTCTCCACCATCGCCGACGCCAATATCACCACCCTGATTGCCGCCGTCGTGCTGTTCAGTTTCGGAACCGGTCCCATCAAGGGCTTTGCCGTCACCCTGTCCATCGGCATCATCACGTCCATGTTCACCGCCATCATGGGCACCCGCGCGGTCATCAACCTGATCTATGGCGGCCGGCGCGTGACGCGCCTGTCGGTATAGGGCGGAGGAGCACTCATGGAATTTTTCAGGAAAGAGACCGCCATCGACTTCATGGGACAGCGCCGCATCGCGGTGGCACTGACCCTGTTGGTCATCATTGCCTCCCTGGTACTGCTGCTGACACGTGGGCTGAGCTTCGGCGTCGATTTTACCGGCGGCACGGTCATCGAGGTGGGGTACCCGCAGTCGGTGGAGCTTGGAGAGGTACGCGACAAGTTGGCCGCGGCGGGCTTCGATGACGCCCAGGTTCAACATTTCGGTACCGCACGGGATGTGTTGATTCGCCTCGCGCCGCGCGGGGAGAGCAGCAGTGCCCAGCTCAGCGAGGAGGTCATGTCCGTCCTGGAAGCGGGTGACAGCAAGGTGGAGTTGCGGCGCCAGGAATTCGTAGGGCCACAGGTGGGTCAGGAATTGACGGAACAGGGTGGCCTGGCGATGCTCTACACCCTCATCGGTGTCCTGATCTACGTGGCGCTGCGATTCGAATACCGCTTTTCGGTCGGGGCGGTGGCTGCCCTGGTGCACGATGTGATCGTGGTCCTCGGGGTGTTCTCCCTGTTCCGCATCGAATTCGATCTCACCGTCCTGGCGGCCCTGCTGGCGGTGATCGGGTATTCGCTGAACGACACCATCGTGGTGTTCGATCGTGTTCGAGAGAACTTCCGCAAGGTGCGCAAGGGTTCGGCCGTGGAGGTGGTGAACCTCTCCATCAACCAGACCCTGTCGCGCACCATCATCACCGGCCTGACAACCATACTGGTGCTGTTGGCCCTGTACCTGCTGGGTGGTGAAGTGATCCGATCCTTCGCCCTGGCGCTGTTGCTGGGCGTGGTGGTGGGGACCTACTCCTCCATCTACGTCGCCAGCCTGGTGGCATTGGCGATGGGCGTGAGCAAGCAGGACCTGATGCCCGTGAAGAAGGAAGGTGCGACGGACGAGAGTCCCTAGGGGATCAGTTTACGCGGCGGAGGGTATTGAAACCCCATAATCACCGCAAAGGCGCAAAGAACGCAAAGATAACATATTACTATGTTTCGGTGCTTGGCTTGCTACAAGCCAAGCAATGGCCTTTCTCCGCGCACTTTGCGTCTTTGCGGTGAAAATCCGGGTGGGTAACAAAATCCGGTGATTCAGCGCACCTTGCGGATCTCGTCGAAGGGATCGCTTTCGTCCACTTTAGGCATGATCTTGCTGCACAAGGTGCTGGTCTTGCGCGCGCACTTGTCGGCGTCGGCACCGGCGATGGTGACTCGCGCCCAGATGGTGGCTACCAGCCAGGTGGCTACGCCTAATCCTACGAATTCCCAGTCGACCCCGAAACGATTGGTGGGACCACCCACCAGGCCGTAAATGATGCCGGTGATGCCGGCAAGCCAGAACACCCCGATGGGGGCGGCACAGCAACCGGCGCAACCATAGCGGCAGGCGGCAAAGGGAGGAACGAACAACGACAACAGAAACTGCTTCACAAAACCCCCTTTTTTGTCATGGGTCAAAAAGGGTATAGCACAGGCGTCACGAAAGTGAAACAACCCCGCCCGCCGGGGCGGGGGGATTCAGGCGGTTTTCTTCAGCCCCGGGAAGGTCAACACCACCGCTTCCTGGGGGGGTTGCGATGCGGATGCCACAGGGGCTGCGCTTGCGGGTCCCTCGGCGGGTTCCACCGCCAGGATTTCCATGTTTTCCAGACAGGCGCCGTATCCCTGGCCGATGGCAAGTTCTTCCATGCCGCTCAATACATCACGAATGATGAGTTCCAGTGCCTTATCGCTGATGTTCATAGATACCAGTTCTTATGGTTGGAATTATGGTGGCACCGTTCCGGTTTGGCGAGGCGTGCGTGGCACGTGCTCCTGGGTAAGGATTCGGTTGGGAGACGGGAATCTTTAGGTAATGCAGGTGACGGACTTGGCAAAAAAGCCCTAAAGTTTTACCCTGCACGGCCTGTGCGGGTCGTGCCTTGTCAACGGGGCAGGGCGGAACCGAGATGGGGGCGAATGGCGCGCAGCAGGGCGGGGAAGACCTTGGGCGGGGCGGCCACCAGGTTGCCGGTGTCCAGGAAATCATCGCCACCACCGAAGTCACCCACCAGGCCACCGGCCTCGCGTACCAGCAACACACCGGCGGCCATGTCCCAGGGGCTCAGGCCGATCTCCCAGAAACCATCCAGGCGGCCGGCGGCCACATAGGCCAGGTCCAGGGCCGCCGAGCCGGCGCGGCGGATGCCGGCGGTGTCCTGGTGCACGGCACGGAACATGTTCAGGTAGGCCTCCAGGTGCTGCGGTTGCCGGAAGGGGAAGCCGGTCCCGATCAGGGCGCCGGACAGTCCCACCTGTTTGGTCACGCGGATGCGCCGGTCATTGAGCAGCGCCCCGCCGCCCTGGCTGGCGGTGAAAAGTTCCTCGCGGACGGGATCGTACACCACGCCCTGGTAGAGCCGGCCCTTGTGCTTCAGGCCGATGGAGACGGCGAACTGGGGAAAGCCGTGCAGAAAGTTGGTGGTGCCATCCAGGGGATCGATGATCCACTGGTACTCGTCATTGCCGCCGCTGGCCCCGCTTTCCTCCGCCAGGATGGCATGATCGGGATAGGCCTTGCGCAGGATCTGGATGATCCGCGCCTCGGCTTCCCGGTCCACCTCGGAGACGAAATCGTGCTGGTCCTTGGAGGTGATGGTGAGTTCATCGATGCGGTTGGCGTACCGGAGGATGACGTTGCCGGCAGCGCGCGCGGCACGCACCGCGATGTTGAGCATGGGATGCACGGAGGGTGATTCCTGCGGTTCAAGGGCGGCACAGGATACCAGACTTGGGAGGGTATGGCAGCAGAAGGAGTGATTCGGAAGGACGGGGCCTCCTTGCCGGACTCGCTGTAAATACATCCCTGTACGCTCGAAGGCCGCGTCCATGCGGCCTACGGTCCGGCAAGGAGGCCCCGCCCTCCCGAATCCGCCTTTTTTCTACTGAACACTCCCGATCCGCTGCCCCATTCGCACCGCTGCACTGGCACCACAGGCGGCCTCCCAGCGGGCCCGATCCTTGCCGAACAACAGGATGACGGTGGAGCCCATGTTGAAGCGACCCAGTTCCGCCCCCCGGGCCAGCTGGACATGATCGGGGGGCGTCTCGACGCGAATGCGGCCGGTGTGGGGTGGGGTGGCGACGCCGGTCCAGATGGTCTCGATGCAGGCCACGAAGATGGCGCCCACCAGGACCACGGCCATGGGGCCATGGTCCGTATCGAACAGGCAGACCAAGCGCTCGTTGCGGGCAAACAGCCGGGGGATGGTGCGTACCGTGTGGGGCGCGACACTGAACAGCCGCCCGGGGACATAGACGGTCTCGCGCAGGGTGCCCGCCAGCGGCATGTGCACCCGGTGATAGTCCCGCGGGGAAAGGTAGACGGTACTGAAGCTGCCCTCCTCGAACTGCGCAGCGCGGTCTGGATCGCCACCCAGCAATTCCAGCAGGGAGTAGTCGCGGCCCTTGGCCTGGAACAGCCGGCCGGCCTCGATGGCGCCACACTGGCTCACGGTGCCATCGGCGGGGCTGAGGATGCTGTCGCGGCCGTCATCCAGCGGACGTGCCCCGGGTTTCAGGTCGCGGGTGAAAAAGGCATTGAAACTGGAGTAGGCGGCGGGATCCGGTTCCCGGGCCTCCTCCAGGTTCACCCGGAAATGGCGGCTGAACAGGCGGATCGCGGACGGTACCAGCCGCGGGCACTCCAGGCGCGTGAGGGCCAGCATCAGCCGGGACAGCAGGTGATGAGGCAGGGGATAGAGGGCCCAGGACTTGAGATGGTCCAGGAAGCCGGCGCGACGTGCGTCCTCGGCAGGCATGGGTCAGTGGTGATGATGGTGCGAGTGGTCCATGTCCCCGCCCCGGTCGTTGCGCACGGGCGCGACGATGCGCTGCACGTGGTTGCCGTCGTACTGGATCAGGAGCTTCACTTCATCCCCCGCGCGCAGGGCCTGGTGCGGACCGATCAGCATCAGGTGGTAGCTGCCGGGTTCCAGGCTCAGGGTCTGACCCGGTGCCAGGCGCAGTTCTTCCTGGGGGATCATGCGGGCGACCCCTTCCTCGATGACGGTGCGGTGGATTTCCACCCGTTCGCACACCGGGCTGCTGGCGCCCTCGATGACCAGTTCCTCGCTACCGGCATTGTGCAGTTGCATGAACATGCCCAGCACCCGGGCGGTGGGCGGTGCCTCCCGCACCCAGGCATCCTCTACCTGCAGGGTGGATTCATGGGCCTGGCTGGCAAAGGGCAGGGCAAACAACAGGAACAGACGGAGCAGCGGTTTCATTATTTGGTCTCGAAGTGTTGGAGGATGCGGGCATAGTCACTGGCCAGGCCCGCGGCACTGTGGGGTGCGCCAAACATGGCGGTGTAGTGGCCTTGCGGATTGAACAGCAGGATGGCGGCGGAATGATCCACTTCGTAGTCGCCACCCGGCTCCTTGGGCTCGTCGTAGGCGTACACGATGCCCAGGTTGCGGGTCATGCGATTGATCTCGACCATGGAGCCGGTGACGCCGATGAAATCCTCGTTGAAGTAGGGTACATAGCGACTCAGCTGTTCCACCGTGTCGCGCACCGGGTCCACGGACACGAACACCACCTGGGGGGCGGGCAGTCCTTGCTTCTCTGCCCGCTTGGCCACGTTGTCGAGCAGGGCCATGGTGGTGGGACAGACGTCCGGACAGTGGGTGAAGCCGAAGAACATGAAGGTCCACTGGCCCTGCAGGCGGGCCGGCGTGAAGTCCTCGCCCCGGTGGTCCAGCAGGGCGTAGTCGGGGATGATCTGGGCCGGTGTCAGCCAGGTACCGTGCTCGATAGACGGATTGGCGGGGGCTACGGGGGCCTGCCACTGCTGGTACAGGAACCAGAGCAGGCCACCCAGGATCAGGCCCGGAATCAGCCAGAGGAAATCGGAAGAGGGCTTGCGTGTTTCGTTGGGGTCGCTCATGGGCGCCCATTATTCCACAGCGGGGCGGGCCAGGCACCTGGATTCACCGGGATCCCGGTTACATGCTGTATCATGTCGTCTTTGTTTTCTCAGGCAGATCGACAGTATGGATCCATTCGACCAGGCCCGGCGGGAGTTGCACAGCCTGCGGGATTTCATCCGCTGGGGCGCCAGCCGTTTCCAGGAGGCCGGCCTGGTGTTCGGCCACGGCACCGACAATGCGCTCGATGAGGCCGTCGTGCTGTTGCGCCATGCCCTGCACCTGCCGCCGGAGCTGTCGCGGGACTATCTGGGGGCGCGCTTGACGGAGGCGGAGAAGGACGCCGTGCTGGCCTTGTTCCGGCGCCGTGTCGAGGAACGCCTGCCGGCGGCCTATCTGACCCATGAGGCCTGGTTCGCCGGCCTGGAGTTCTACGTGGACGAGCGGGTGCTGGTGCCCAGGTCGCCCATTGCCGAGTTGGTGGAGGCCGGCTTCGCGCCCTGGGTCGATCCCGAGCGCGTGACCCGGGTGCTGGACCTGTGTACCGGCAGCGGCTGCATCGCCGTGGCCTGCGCCCATGCCTTCCCGGATGCCGAGGTGGATGCCGTGGACCTTTCCGGCGATGCCCTGGCGGTGGCGGAGCGCAACCGCGTCGGGCACGGACTGCAGGAGCGCCTGTACCTGCACCAGGGGGATCTGTTCGCACCCCTGGCGGGACGCCGCTACGACATCATCGTCAGTAATCCGCCCTACGTGTCCCGTCCGGAGATGGAGGCGCTGTCGCCCGAGTTTCGCCATGAACCGGCCCTCGGCCTGGCGGCGGGCGAGGCAGGGCTGGACATCGCCATTCGCATCCTGCGCGAGGCGGGCGCCCACCTGAATCCCGACGGCATCCTGGTGGTGGAGGTGGGTAACAGCATGGCGGCGCTGGCGGAGCGCTTCCCCGAGGTACCCTTCCTGTGGCTGGAGTTCGAACGCGGCGGCGACGGGGTGTTCCTGCTCCAGGCGGCGCAGCTGGCCGAATACCAGGACCAGTTCGATGCGGCGGCTGCGCTTGGCTAGTGGGTCATTTTGAACCGCCGAGGTGCCAGGAAAACATCCTTAAGATGAACCGCCAAGACGCCAAGACGCCAAGACGCCAAGACGCCAAGAACGGCATGTGAACCGCCAAGGCGCCAAGACGCCAACAAAAAACATTCTGGTTTTCTTGGCGTCTTGGCGCCTTGGCGGTTAAACCAGGTTTTCTTGGTGTTCCCGGCGGTTTATCGATTTTCACCCCGCAGGTCCGATTACCACAGTCCACAAGGCGGGATTGAATCTGGATGAAAATTGATCCGCGTCAAGGTTGACCCACGCCCCGCTGCCTAAGCTGGGGACCACATCGAGCGAGGGACCCATGGATACGCGAGAACTCTTCAACCCCGATCTCATCCGCCGCTATGACGTGGCCGGGCCGCGCTATACCTCCTATCCCACGGCGGCGGATTTTCATACGGGCATCAGCCCCGAACGCTATGCATCCTGGGCGCAGGCCAGTAATGCCGCACAGGGACCCCTGTCGCTGTATTTCCACATTCCCTTCTGTGCCCGGGTGTGCTTCTACTGCGCCTGCAACAAGATCATCACCAACAACCGCAGCCGGGCCCAGCCCTATCTCGATCGCCTCTATCGCGAGATCGCCCTGCAGGGTGCGCTCTATGACCGCGAGCGGCCAGTGGAGCAGTTGCACTGGGGCGGCGGCACGCCCACCTTCCTGACCACGGAGCAGATGCAGGAACTGATGGCAGTCACCGGGGAACATTTTCGCCTGCTGGACGGTGACCGCGGCGAATATTCCATCGAGATCGACCCGCGCGAGGTACGTGACGACACCATCGACGCCCTGCGTGCCCTGGGCTTCAACCGCCTGAGCCTGGGGGTGCAGGATTTCGATCCCCGGGTGCAGAAGGCGGTCAATCGCATCCAGCCCGAGTCCATGACCTTCGGGGTGATCGAGGAGGCGCGGCGCACCGGTTTCCGCTCCGTGAGCCTGGATCTGATCTATGGGTTGCCGCTGCAGAGCGAGGCCAGCTTCGCCGCCACAGTGGACAAGGTGCTGGAGGTGACGCCCGACCGCCTGTCGGTATTCAACTACGCCCACATGCCCGAACGGTTCAAGACGCAACGCCAGATCAATGCCGCCGACCTGCCCTCGCCGGACGAGAAGCTGCGCATCCTGCAGCGCACCACGGAGCAGCTGCTGGCGGCGGGCTATGTCTATATCGGAATGGATCATTTCGCCCGTCCCGACGACGAGCTGGCGGTGGCCCAGCGGGAAGGCACCCTGTACCGTAACTTCCAGGGCTACTCGACCCATGCCGATTGCGACCTGGTGGCCATGGGGGTCACCTCCATCGGCAAGGTGAGCCACCACTACATCCAGAATCGGCGCGATATCGAGGA
>SWCA01004743.1_pt1 | contig 18197 bp, 11 predicted proteins | sample 4692961 | NCBI WGS metagenome assembly SWCA01 (sample SAMN10267275, study PRJNA491770) | bioreactor metagenome | isolation source: DHS bioreactor inoculated with | place: Japan: off Shimokita Peninsula
TTTAATAAAATTGGATGCTTCATCAATTAATTTTTCTAACCCACTTTTTACTTTTTGAATATTTTCTGAATATTCTTTTTTGATTTTATCAAAATATTCATCATCAATATTATTATTTCTATTTTGAATTATTCTTAAAAGACCCTTAGTAAACTTTGCAGAAAAAGCAATTTCATCTAATTCCGCCAGTTTGTTCTCTTTTACTGATAAATCTATAAGTCTCTTAATATCTTCTTCATTTTTAATTTTTCCCCGAGAAAAATTTATTAGTTCATTATAAAATTCTTCCGGATTTATTTTTTCGTTTTCCATCACTTCACCTTAATTCCCAAACCTAAGCCGTCACCAATAGGTAATAATGTTGATTTTAAAGTCGGATGATTTAGAAAAATTTTGTTGAATTCGCGTACATGCTTTGTAGAATTTTTAAATTTAGGAGGTACTTTTGTAGAAGCTGAATATCCATGCCATAAAAGATTATCTACTAAAATTATTCCGTTAGTATTTAACAGCATTAATGAAAAATAAAATAATTTTTCATAATCCTCTTTGTCAGCATCAAGAAAAATAAAATCATATTTGTTTTCCAGATTAGGCATTACAACTAAAGCGTCACCTTCCAGAATTGTAATCTTCTCTTTAACGCTCGATTTTTCTATATGCTTCCTGGCAGTTTTTATATTTTCTTTGCTGATTTCAATCGTTTCAATAATTCCCTTTTTCTTTAGATTTTTGGCAATCCTTATTGTAGAATAAGCAATAGCGCAGCCAATTTCTAAAACTCTTTTGGGTTTATTCATAAGAATTAATTGTTCAAGAAATGCAGCAGAATCCCAGTTTAAGATTGGGACTTTATTGTTTTTGGCAAATTCTTCCATTTCAGAGATTAAATCATCTTCTTCATTTCGAAATGATTTAATATAATTTTCTTGAGGAGTGTATAATATTTTACTCATTATTTTAAGAAGACCATTTTTTTGATTCCGTAATTATTATTTACTCTTATTGAATAAAAATAAACTCCACTTGGAGCAATATTTCCATGATTATCTTTACCATCCCAAGATGTTTGATAAAAATTAACCGGCTTAAACTCATTTACTAATGTTCTTATTTTTTCTCCAAGAATATTATAAATGGAAATATTAACATCTGCAGCAACTGCTACTTTATATTCAATTATAGTTCTATTGTTAAATGGATTTGGATAATTTTGTTCTAAATAAAATTCTTTTACAGTCCCTTCATTATCCACTGAAACCGGCGAATCCACAACTGAAATATTATACCAAAGTTTATCAAGGAAATAATATCCTGCTGCCGGAGCCCTTCTTGTTACTCCGTTTGATTCATAATTAAAATAGAAAAATAAATTTTTATCAAATTGAGTATCAAGAATATCAAAAGTAAATCTGATAGAATCAGTTTTACTTAAAGCGATATTTTCTTCAACATTATCAATGAAATAATGCAAATCCGCATAGGCTAAATCCGGAGCATCCGGAAAAATTTTATGAATAATATAAGAATCAATTCCCTTTTCATAACTTGGATATGCAATTGCATTTGCGGCAGAAAGAAGTCCATAACCTTTATTGTTATCTGGATTATTACTTTGGCTGGAAGTCATTTGAATAATATATCTCATTTGTCTATTTGTTAAATGAGGGTGAGCTTGTTTTAACAATGCTGCTATACCTGCTGCTATTGGCGCTGCGGCAGAAGTGCCGTTGGCATAACTAATACCGCCAAATGAACTTGCTCCAACAACCGATACACCTTGAGTAACAATATCGGGTTTTATTCTTCCATCAGAAGTCGGTCCATGACTTGAGAAACTAGCCAGCGTCAAATCCGATGTTACCGCACCTACCGCAATTGTATTGTAACCATCAGCAGGAGCAGTAATATAATACCAAGAAGTGTTTCCCTCATTACCGGCAGAGGTTATAGTTAAAACTCCTCTTTGAAAAGCAAGCTCAGCGGCTTGTGTACAAATTGTAGTTTTACCATCCATTTGAGAATAAGGATAAGATTCAGCGGGATTATCGAATTCATTATAACCTAGAGACGAACTTGTAATATCAACACCTTTAGCTTCCATCCATTCCAGAGCAGCAGCGTAATTATCTTCTTCAACTCTTGTTTCCGTTGGAATATATTCTGTTTTTGCTAAAAGAAAATCTGCATTATAAGCCGCACCAACTAACGAGCCTTCTTCTAATCCACCAACAATTCCTAATACATAAGTCCCGTGGCTGCTTTGTCCTGGAACATCTTCAGATTCATTTCCTGTAAAATTATCATCAAAAACAAAATCATACTCATCATTGACATTTATATTTGTAAAAACTGAATTAGTTTGAAATTCGAATCCGGTATCTAATATTCCTAAAAGCACACCTTTTCCATTAATTCCCATATCATGAATTTGCGGAATATCGCTAAGTTCAAGTTGAGTAATTGAAACACCGTAATCTAAATTAAAATTTACATTGCCAGTTTTTTGAAGATTCTGTATTTGCCTGGGTTCAAATTTCTTTGATGATTTAAACACTTTTACTTTTTCAATTTTACTTACGAAAGGCAAATTTCTAATCGACTGCAACTGTAGATTATCTAAATAAGCAGAAACAGCATTAAACCATTTTAATTCTCTTTTTATTTCAATCCCTAAATCAGAAAGAGAATTTTTATAATCTTGATTAATTTGTAAATCTTCAAAAGTGATATAATTTTCTCCCATTACTTTTTTTCTTCTTTCAATTGCTTTGAGAGATAAACTGCTTTCGGCATCTTTATAAACTTGTGAAGTTTTACTTAAGCTTTCCCCGGTGTTTTCGCCTTTATCAACAAAATAAATCAAGTACTTATCTTGTGCCGTTAATACTGAGGATGCCAATAAAAGTATAAAAATTAATCGTTTCATAATTACTCATTTTTTGAAATTAATTTAATGAATCATAGAAAAGAAACAATGACATAATTATTACAGAAAAGTAATCATTCTTTTCCATCTGATAGATTTTATAAAATCTATTATGCTTGAAGATTCAGTTGATTCATCTACTGACCAATATATCATGAAAGCCTGACCCAATATTTTATCTTGTGGAACAAATCCCCAAAATCTACTGTCGGCGCTTTCATCTCTGTTATCGCCTAAGACAAAATAATAATCTTGTTGAACAACATAACTTGACAACTCATTTCTATTCAAGACAATTTTATTATTTTTTATATAAACTGAATCATTTGGTAATTCGTATTCAATTATTGATTTGTAAATATTAACATTGCTCTTCGATAAAACAACTGTGTCCCCTTCTGAAGGGATAATTAGGGGACCATAATAATCTTCATTCCATTTAGATACAGAAGGAAAAATTTTAGGATTAGGAATGCTTCGCGGTCTGCTTTTATGTTTAGTGAAATAAGAATTTTCTGGGTTATTAACTAAAGAATCATTAATAAAAATTGTACGGTTTATAATTTCAAGTTTAGAGCCCGGAGTTCCGATGCACCTTTTAATATAATTAGTATGAAATTCAAAAGTGTATTCCATGTCATCGTAAGGAAATTCAAAAACGACCAAATCATTTAGTTTTGGTTTAGTTACAGCCGGTAAAGAAAAACGCGGTAATTCAATATTTGTGAAAGGAATTTCCTTTGGAGTTTTAGCGCCATAAATAAATTTATTTACAAGAAGATAATCGCCGGGGAGCAAAGTATTTTCCATTGATCTTGTAGGAATGCGGAAAGCCTCTATAATAAAGGCTTTGAAGAGTAATGCAATAGCAACTGCAACAATAACAATCTTTATAAATCTGGCAATACTATTTAAAAAAGAATTAGTTTTCATTTAGAATAAAATTATTCATCAATCTGTAAAACTGCTAAAAATGCTTCTTGCGGGATTTCAACATTACCGACTTGCTTCATTCTTTTCTTTCCCTCTTTCTGTTTTTCAAGAAGTTTTCTTTTTCGGGAAATATCGCCGCCATAACATTTAGCCAAAACATTTTTACGAAGTGCTTTAACAGTTGAACGAGCAATCACTTTATTTCCCAATGAAGCTTGAATAGCAATTTCAAACATTTGTCTTGGAATAAGTTCTTTCAATTTATTAGTAACTTTTTTACCCCAGTCAAATGCTTTGGTTCTGTGAACAATAACGGAAAGTGCATCAACTTTTTCGGCGTTAAGCATAATATCTAATTTTTGAAGATCCGATTCTTTGTAACCAATAAATTCATAATCCAATGAAGCGTAGCCTCTTGAAATGGATTTGAGCTTATCGTAAAAATCAAAAATAATTTCTGAAAGAGGAAATTCAAATTGAATATCTGCGCGTGTTGTATCGATATAATTTGTATTTATATAAACGCCTCTTTTATCCATTGCTAGTTTCATTATACTTCCAACATACTCACTTGGAAGAACAATCTGCGCTCTTACAAAAGGTTCTTCAATTCGGTCAATATCCCCAATTGGCGGCATTAATGCGGGGTTATCAACAATAACAAGATCTTGGTTTTTCTTATAAACACGATATTCAACGTTAGGAAGAGTTGTAACAATTGTTTGTGCATACTCTCGTTCAAGTCTTTCTTGAACAATTTCCATGTGCAGCATTCCGAGGAAACCGCATCTAAAGCCAAATCCTAAAGCAGCGGAAGTTTCTGGGACATATTCTAAAGCAGAATCATTCAATCTGAATTTTTCTAATGCATCTCTCAAATCTTCATAATCATCAGAATCAGTAGGATACAAACCACTGTAAACCATTGGTTTTACATCCTTATAGCCGGGAAGTGCTTTATCAGAGCCGCCTTTAACGTGTGTAACTGTATCGCCTACTTTTGTGTCATGCACATCCTTAATACCTGAAATTAAATAACCCACATTTCCAGCAGATAATTCGTTGCATTTAAACTTCTGGAGACGAAGAATTCCAATTTCTTCTACATCATAAACTTTATCATTTACGAAAAATTTTATCTTTTCATTTTGCTTAATTGTACCATTAAAAATTCTAATGTAAGCAACTGCCCCTCTGTAAGGATCATAAACAGAATCAAAAATTAAAGCTTGCAGCGGTGCTTTGGGATCACCTTTTGGAGCTGGAACCTTATTAACAACAGCCTCAAGAATATCAATAATTCCAATTTTAGCTTTAGCGCTTGCTAAAATTATCTCTTCTTCTTTGCAGCCAAGTAAATCAATTATTTGATTTTTTACAGTATCGACCATGGCACTTGGTAAATCAATTTTATTAATTACCGGAATAATTTCTAGTCCCGCTTCAATTGCCATATAAAGGTTACTTATTGTTTGCGCTTCAACACCTTGAGCGGCATCAACTACAAGCAAAGCACCTTCACAAGCTGCTAAAGAACGCGAAACTTCATAAGAAAAGTCAACGTGTCCGGGAGTGTCAATTAAATTAAGTGTATAAATATTATTATCAGAGGCTTTATACTGCATTTGTATAGCGTGAGATTTAATGGTAATTCCTCTTTCACGCTCTAAATCCATACTGTCTAACAATTGAGCTTTTGCTTCTCTTTCCGTAACAGTTTTAGTGGATTCTAGAAGTCCATCGGCAATTGTAGATTTTCCGTGATCTATGTGTGCAATTATGCAAAAATTTCTATACTTGTTCATATTCTCATTATTTTTTAACTAAGTAATATATCTATAGTAGCCGCTATTTTCAATTTTATTAAAGGAACTTCTATCTTTTATACCAAACAATTTTAATACTTTCCAAGTTCTCAACAGAATTCAAGAGTTTTAGTTAACTTTACATCATTCGAAAAACAAACTTTATTGAGATATGAAAAAAATAATAATTCTAATCTTTTTTACTTTAAATATCTTTTCCCAAGAATTTCAATTTGGATGGATTACTGATATTCATATAGGCTATACAAATGGCGATAAAGATTTACAGAATATTGTTGATAAAATCAACTTAAATAATGAGATAAAATTTGTCATTGCCTCAGGTGATATTGCAGAAAAAGGGAAAAATGATGAGTTGGAAACTGCAAAATCAATATTAGATAAACTAAATATACCATATTACATAATCCCAGGAAATCATGATACGAAATGGAGTGAAAGTGGAACAACTAAATTTACAGAATTATGGGGTGATGATAAATTTTCATTTAAACAAGGTAGCACATTATTAATTGGTTTGAACAGTGGAATTCCATGGAGAGGAGGAGGAGGTCACATTGCTCCGGAAGATATTCAGTGGCTTAAGGATGAACTTGAATCACAAGAATTCAGTGAATTAATTTTTGTTGTGCATCATCCGCTAAATGAAAGTATAGATAATTGGTATAAGGTCATAAATATTTTAAATGATTATCCGGTAAAACTTGTGATGGTAGGACATGGACATTCCAGTGAATTACTAGATTTTAACGGAATTCCGGGAGCTATGTCTCGCGCAGCAATTTCCAAAAACAAGGACTCTTATGGATTTACTCTTGTAAGTAATGAGTTAGATTCAATAAAATTTTTTGAAATGGATTCTTCATCTGTTCCTAAATATTGGGGTGCTTATGATAAGCGAGAGACACTCAAAAGTCTTGATGTTGACTCATCAAATACAATTGTTTATGATTCAGAAATACTACGTGATTTTTCAATAAATGAAACTATGGTTTCTCCGGTCGAGTATTGGAATGGATTATTAGTCACTGCTTCAAATTCAGGGCTTGTAACTTGTTATGATACTTTGGGAAATGCAAAATGGGATTTTGATGTATTTGGAAATGTATTCAGCAAACCAGTTGTTACAGAAAACGGGATTGTGCTTGTCGGTACTCTTCAAGGGGACTTATATTCTCTAAACATCAATACCGGAGAGCAAATTCAGTCCATTGGTTTTGGAGAACCGATTACATCAAAATTAATTGTAATTGATTATAAAGGGGAAAAGAATTTAATGATTCCCAAAAATTCTAATGATGATGATGCCGTAATTATTGGTTTATCAAACGGAGAAGTATTTTGTTATGATGTTGAAACACTTCAAGAATTATGGAAAAATAATTCTGCCAAAGGAATGATAGAAACTGAACCTCTTTTCTACAAAGACAGAATTTACTATGGTTCTTGGGATGGAAATTTTTATTGTATTGACGCGAAAAAAGGCTGGATGATTTGGAAATGGAATGAGACGAAAAACTTTTATTATTCCCCCGCTGCAGTAAAGCCCATAACCGACGGGAAGTATATCTATTTAACTACTCCGGATAAAATTGTTTATAAGTTAGAAATGAATTTGGGTAAAACAGTTTGGAAGAATAATAAGTTAGATGTCTGGGAATCGATTGGAATTTCTGGAGATAATAAAACTCTTTTACTAAAAGGAATTCGAGATAATTTTTATACGCTTTCGGCAAACAATGGAAGAACTAGTTTAACATATAAAATTGGGTATGAACTAGATACAAATCCTATTGAAATTGCTTCGGTAGATAATTTAGCAATGTTCGGGACTAAAGAAGGAAATGTTTACAGAGTGGATTTAGATCAAAAAAAATATAAGAAGCTTTTATTTCTTGGCAATGCTCGCCCGCATTCGATTCAAGTTTTAGAGAACAATAAATTTTTATATTCTAATATGGACGGGCGCATTGTGATTTTTAAATATTCAGAAAAGGAGAATTAGATTTGATTAATAACGGACATAAATTTGATGGTTATATTTTTGATATTGACGGAACAATAACAGCGACAAATGAATTGATATTTGAAACATTTAGACATGTTTCAAAAAAGTATTTAAATAAAACAGTAACTGACCAAGAAATAATTTCCTTATTTGGACCGACTGAAGATTATATTCTAAAAGACTGGATGAAAGATAAATATGAAGAAGCCAGAGTTGAATATTTTGATTTCTATAAAGCTAATCATTTAAAAATGGCTTCAGCATATGACGGAATTGTTGATCTGCTAAAAGAAATAAAAATTAATAATAAACTTCTTTCTATTTATACCGGGAAAGGGCGTGATTCTTCTTTAATTACATTAGAAAAAGTAAACGCAATAAAATATTTCGATATGATTGTGAGCGGCGATGATGTCGAGAAACACAAACCTTCTCCTGAAGGGATTTTAGTTTTTCTAGAAAGATTTAATTTAGACAAAGAAAAAGTATTAATGATTGGCGATGCCCCTGCCGATATTAAGGCTGCTAGAGATGCCGGCGTAAAAGTAGCATCAGTACTGTGGGATAGCTATGCTAAAGATGAAGTTCTAAAAATGGAAAGTGATTTCTATTTTGAAACTGTTGATGAGCTGAGTGAATTTGTAAGAGGGAGTTTTTAGAATATAGATTGCAGTTAATAAAATTATTGTCAAGATTGCTTCGTCGTTTCACTCCTCGCACTGACGTGAATTAAAGGGCATTGTGGACAGTTTTCATTAATAATACCGGAAGCTGGAAATATTAATTTAGAGATTCCGGCATTGCCAATCAAAAACAATTGGCAAATCTACTTTCGCAGACAAGCCGGAATAACAAATTCAACTTTTTTGTTAAGCAAATTACGCCGTTAAAAATTGAATGGATAAATGAAGGAGACTCTTGGTTCTATTCTCTTTTGTGGTTCATACCCAATAATATTTTTGTCATTATCACGCAGAGGTGTAAATGTCCAATTATAAACGAGTGAAACGAGCATATATTTCATTGGTTTATAACCCATTTCAAAAAACAAATATGAACGATCATCAAGAGTGAATAAATCTGTTTCGTCTTGAATATTTATTTTATCATAACCTGCTCTCACTAAAAATGGAGCTTCTTCCGGAGCAATTTCAGAAGTTAAATGTAAAATTCCACTTTTGGGATGGTCATCCAAACGCTGATAACTTCCTAGAATATCAAACAATCCTAAAACTTTTACAAACAGCTGACCGTAAAAACCATCGCCAACAGATTGTAAATTTTGAAGCTGTTGAATTTTACTTGAGACATTTCCGGTTGCCGGATCAAATTGAAATCTCTCAATTTCGTACATCGAATTAAAATAAGAGGGGATATAATTATCACCGTTAAATCTGCGTTCAAGCTTAAAATTAATATCTACTAAGCCGAGTCCATTAAATTGAGAAATAAAGCCAAGTGCAGTACCGCTGCCGAAATCAATGATTTTATTATAGTCAAAGTAAACATCTAAATTAAAAAGTGAAGTGTTTACAATCGGAAAACCAATATCAAAACCAATTACATTAACTGAGCCCAAATCATTGATTGCCCGGAATTCACCATTTGGATCAATTGCGCCTGAAGTAACTCCGGCATTTTTATTAAAATCAGTGACATAAGTGGCGCCGAATTCAACATTTCCCAAAATGGGAACTGAGCGTAAATCTGTAAATTGAAGAGGTCTTGTGTAACCTCTCAAACCAAAAATTCCGGCTTCTCCAAAACTGCCATAAACAGATTCAATTCCGAAAGTATTAAAATCAATGTCGAACTCTAATCCAATCTTTCTTGAATCAAAGCTGGTAGAATTGTTATACATGTAAAGAATCGTTCCATGACCTAGAGAGGCATAATCAAGCGCACCAAGTCTAACATAAAGCGGATCATTTTTTTGACCATAGCGCACATACCTAATAATACTCATGTAATCAGAAAATTCATTAAAATTTTCCTTGCGTAATTTTCCATCTGCATCAAAGTCTAAATTTAGATCAAGACCAACACCAATATTTGCAAACGCAATTTCGGGATTTAATCGAAAAGTATAATGAGGTTCATTGTCAATCCAAGTCATGCCTAATCCTCCACCCAAGTTTCCTTGATTAGGGAGCAGATTTGAATTGTATTGAGAAAATGTTACTAAGGTAAAAAGAAGAAAAGTAAAAATATATTTGCGCACAATAACTCCAAAATTGTTTTACGCAAATATAAAAATTTAAGAGGTAAGTTTATTTGATGAGGTTCATTTTTTTTGTAAGGGTTTTATTCCCGATAGAAAGAGTGTAAAAATAAATTCCGCTTGAGAGATTTCCCGCGTTAAAGTTGACACTATATTTGCCCGCCAATTGCACTTTATTTACTAAAACAGCCACTTCTCTTCCATTAACGTCATATATAATAATACTAATATTCTGTTGTAAAGACGGGGCATGCCCCGTCTCTACTTTTGGTATTGAGTATTCAATTTTTGTAGTTGGATTAAATGGATTTGGGTAATTTTGTTCTAAAGAAAATTCAAATGGGATAATTAATTTATCTTCTTCAACTGAAGTAATAACTATACTGACAGTAATTGCATCAGTATATTCAAACTTTCCGTCGTTATCAATCTGCATTAGTCTGTAGAAATAAGTATTTGATTCAACTAAAGTTGTATCGTTAAATGAATAATCTTTTGGGGATGGAGAATTTCCATGCCCAACCACAAATCCAATTACTTCCCAATTTAATGAATCAACAGACCGCTCAACGTTATAACCAAAATTATTTGTTTCGGTTGCGGTACCCCAAAAAAGTTGAATTGTATTTCCTTCGGCATTACCGTTAAAATAAACTAACTCCACGGGGAGAGTATCTGCCGGTTTTTTGGCAAAGATTGAAATAGTTATAAAAAAGAAAAGAGAGATAAGTAATTGTATTTTTTTCATATTGGTCTTAGGTTTTTGTTTAAGTTTTTATTGTTGCTATTGCGAATTCATTTCCCGTGGGAGATGGTTTGTGCGAGGCAATGCTTCTTTTAATTAAGCACAATTTTGAATTGCGTTATTTTTTAAAGGTGAGATGGCTTCGGTAAAAAACACCTCGCAATGACTGGTTTGGAAATATCTTTTCATGTCGTCATTGCGAACGCTTTTAGTGAAGCAATCTTTCCATGGATTCTGCTGAATTTTGAGTTGCGTTATTTACTTTTCATAAAAATCTGCGGCTAAATCTTTCCATTCTTCATTTTCTAGATTGATCAATTCAATTTTTTTCTTTCTTGATCCCGCTTTAATTTGTTTTTCTTTTTCTATTGCACTTATGGAAGTCTCATGAATTTCATACCAAACCAGTTTATTGCAATTGTACTTTTTTGTAAAGCCATCTATTAATTTGTTTTTATGCTCGTATATTCTTCTTATTAGGTTATTTGTAACTCCGGTATAAATAGCATAATTATTTTTGTTTGTTACCATATACACAAAAAATTGTTTATCCATTTATCTGTATTCTTTTAATGATGTTTCAATTTGGTTTTTGTGTGGTTTACCGGGTTAGATTGCTTCGGTAAAAAGCGCCTCGCAATGACTGCTTTGAAATTATTTTTTCATGTCGTCATTGCTAATTAATCTCACGCGGGAGACGGTTTTGGTGAAGCAATCTTTACATGAATTTGGCAGAATTTTAATTTTGTGTCGTATGTTTGTCAATCTTGCCGTTGTAGTATCGATTGAATATTGATTCAGTATAGTTTCAGTATAGATACATACCAAGTACATACTATTTACATACCACCTAATACGCTTTCAAATGGGTTTCAAATGCCTTTCAAATGGGTTTCATAATGTATTCATATTTCAATTAGGAAGGGTTTTTGGCTAGATTTTGATTTAAAAAAGTCATCATTTGATGTCATTTTTTAACTTTTATTACTTTATAAATATAACTTTTTTCTTGGTTTTGTAAAGAAAAATTTATGTTTTTTTTGTGCTTGTAAATTCTTCTTATTAGGTTATTTGTAACTTCGGTATAAATAGCATAATTATTTTTGTTTGTTACCATATACACAAAAAATTGTTTATCCATTTATCTGTATTCTTTTAATGATGTTTCAATTTGGTTTTTGTGTGGTTTACCGGGTTAGATTGCTTCGGTAAAAAGCGCCTCGCAATGACTGCTTTGAAATTATTTTTTCATGTCGTCATTGCGAATTCATCTCACGTGGGAGACGGTTTGTGTGAAGCAATCCTTCTTTTAATTAAGCACAATTTTGAATTGCGTTATTTTTTTAGTGAGATTGCCCGACTTGCCAAAAGTTGTACAGACGAAGGCGAGGCAGGCTTAGGTAAAAGGCACCTCTTGATGACTATTTTTTAATACGGAAATTCTATCTAAACCAATTTATCTAACTATTGCTAATTTTTGAGTTTCTGAAATTGTATCTTCGGAATCTTTCAAAGTTACTTTATAGAGATAAGTGCCGTTTGCAATTGAATCGCCGTCTTCGTCTTTACAATCCCAATAAATTTTATTGAAATTTAATTTTAGATCTGCTGATGTTAAATCAATTTTCTTAATCAATCTTCCGGCAATGGTGTAGATTTTTATTTCAATATCTTCAGGAACTTTAGTCAGCATAAAAGTAAAATAAGTATCGCCGTTAGTAGGATTCGGGTAATTGTAAACATCAATTAGTCTAAGTTCATCCGATACAATAAAGTTGGCTGAGTAGCCATCGGAGGCTTCCAGATTGCCGATTAAGTTCCTTCCTCTAACAGCTAAATTATAATTGCCAGCTTCCAGAGTCGGTTTATACGAATAAATAATTTTTCTGTTGATTGTATCGAACTCCTTGAGACTAAGATCTCCATTATGAATTCGAATATTATTCATGAAGAGATTTATTTCTGAAGAATCTGCATAATTAAAACCAAGATTATAATCCAGCTCAACATCAATTTCAGGATTTGGAGAAACATAATCACCGTCAAAAATTTGATTACCGTCGAACTTGACAATTACTTTTGCAGAATTGACTGAAACAGAAGTATCCTTAATTACTTTAAAAGGAATTCTGTAGAAATTATTATCCTCAAAAAATTCGCGGACATTATCTTCAGTATCTATTGAAATATTGAAAGATAATTCACCGGTTCCATCCTCAAGTTGAGGAATGTAATCGACCGTAAATTTCTCTCTCTTCATTGAATCAATCAAAGCAATTTTTTGATCCAGTAAAACTCTTTTTGAATTATCAGCTTTCTGCAGCTCAACTTTTATTTTGAAATTCTGAGCCGGAGATTCGCCTACATTATAAACCATAAAATTAAGTTTATTGGATTCCCCTTGAATAATGCTGTCCTTTTCTATAGATACTACTTGGTAGTTAACTGCGAGCTCGGCATCATCAGTATAATCAACACCAAGAGAATAAAGTTCGGGAGAAGTTCCATCATCACCGGCATTCAGTTCAGCTTTTATTTTTAGAAATGGATATTTTGTGGCATCAATTGAAGACAAATCGGCAATACCATTAGTTAGATTAAATGCGCTCAAAGTATCGGCAGAATCTTGCGCGGTAATCGCAATAGGAATATAATTTATTGTAGAATTACTTTTTGTACTATCTTGAATAACAAGCTTATCCCATTTGGTTGTGGGACCTATTTTGGTGGTGGTGAGAGTGCCATTAAAAACCGGGATTTCATATTTCTTTGATAATAATATCGAACCATCATAAGGGCTCTTAACTTGTTCAATTGCTTGTTCAGGTGTTCCACCCTTGTATCCTATTATTGCCCATGACCCACGGAAAACTAAACTGTCAATTTTAGTACTACCCAGTGTTTTTATTGCAGTCCTTAGTCTAGCTATCAATCTATTTTGTCCATCATCAGCAACCCCCATTACAACTAATTTTCCTTCTTCAATCGATTCAATTTGTGCAGCTAGAGCATTTGCATTTTCAGTATTACCAAATAATTGATACCAATTACTAGATTCAACTTCTAATGTCTTTGGGTCTAAAACTACAATTCCCATTCCTGCAAAAAAGGAGTTAGCTAATAAATTAATGCCATTTTTTGCAATAACACAAGTTCCACCTGCATTCCATCCAGCTGAAAGAACAGATATTTCACTAGAATCTTTACCTAATTTTATTAATTGATTTGAAAATGCAATATTTGATTTGTTTTGATTCTCAATTGATATAGAATCCGATATAAAGAATTTATTTCCAGGAAAATTACTAAATGATTTTATTATTCCCGTTTGACTACTATTATTATCTTTGAATTTATACCAAAATCTAGACTGATCATTATTAGAAAAATTAAATTTCGAAATAACAGTATCTAATTCGAGGTTGTATTCATCATAAGTAACAAAATCTATGTCCTTTGATAATTGAATTGAAAGATTAGGACTAATTTCAGAGTCTAAAACCGGATTCAAGAAGCTAATCGTTTCTAGTCTAGAGTTTTCAAAATTGTATCTTACAAAATCTTTTACCGAATTTGAGTAAACATTGAAATTGAATTCTACATTATTATCATTCTCATAAATTTCATCAATCTCATTTTCGGTATCCAATTGAATTACTAATTTATGCTGACCTGCTAAATTTTTAATATTTACTTTAATTAATAAAGTATCAGAATTATCTGGTAACTGTTTTAATAAAACCAAAGAATCTAAAAAATTATCTTGATAAAAATGATTGGCATTCAGTTTATAAGATTTGTTAAATGATAATCCTAAATTTCTCACAACAATACTTACTTCTGCAGAATCTAGTTGGTCAGTAATTTCTGAATCCAACATAGTTATTTCATTTACATTAACAGACAAGTTTGGTTTCTGCGGGACTTTGAGTTTAACTGATGGATCCCCTAATAGTACGTTTGAGTTGACAAAAACTTTATTTACCGATGAAGTACCATAATTAGTTAATAACTCATACTTCACACTTAAATGTGCTTCTCCAACTGTTAGAGCCGAATCGGATAATATATTCTTATAAAATAAATAAGGAACCGTTGTTGCAGTTGATAAAAAACCAAGCGAAGAATTCCCAATATAACCTATTGCCTGCCCATCATTATCGAGTAAAAATCTTTCACCAAAGCAGATGATATCATATTCGCCAAATTTATTAGTTGAACAACCAAAATCAGTTATTAAAGGATTTCTATTTACTGAATTCTTTAACTGTTCAACACTATTAATACTATTATCCCAAGTTGCTGTACCGCTATGACCCAAATAAGAAATAAAAACGCTGCCATCACTTATTGCAGTCGAAATCACATCTTCAGAAAAAGGTCCAAAATCAGTTTGAGGAGATGAAGTTTTATAAAAATGATGATAATTACCAGCAATTGGTTTAGGAGCAACTAAATCATTAACTACTTTATCATTAGCCGACTTTAATATTGAAAGTTCACTTGGATTCGATCCATTACCACTTGAAAAAAATAAAAACTTCTTATTCCATTCATTAAATTCAGCTTCATTATTATTCTTAATCTTCTCAAAATAATGTGAAAATTGTTCAGAATCTAAAAATGGAATCCTGCCAACTATCATTTGTGGATAAACTGAATTGTTCCATTGTACATACCAATAATCACTCAAAGGATTTCCAAAACTGGGGACAATATTTTGGCTCAATTTAACATTGTTGTGATTTGCTAAATTATCTTTGTAATCATAACTAGCATCTCCAAATAATGTTAGATAAGTAGGTTTAGCACCTTCAGCATTATTAAAATATATTTCTAAAAACTGTTTTATAGATTCAGGAGTTGGATATCCGTCGCCAAATTCATTGTAAATATCTTCAACAAAGAAAAGTTTTGTAGTAAAACCATTATATCCGGATAAATATGCTAAGTACTCATTTACTTCATTTTGAAATTGATAACTTGTTAAAGCAATGTAGTCAGCTTGACTATTATCATTTCTTAGATTTTGAAAGTTAACTTTTCTGGAATTGGAAGGTTTGAGTAGTTGATTTGTTTCAAAGATAGAATAATTTTTATCTCCGTCTAATGTGTCACTAAATATTAGTTTATCGTCTATAAAGTTATAATTACTTATTAATTTAGGATTATCTCCATTTCTATAAATTATATATTCCAAATTAGAATTAGCTCCATTGACTGTGAAATTATATACTCCATTTGGCAATGAAGTATCAATTGTGAAATTTAGTTTACCATTTGAAATACTTAACGTTTTTGGGTACTCTATTTCATACCAATCAAGAGCAAAAAAATTAGGAACTGTTCCATTATTTTTATTACTAACAACGAACTTGTTGTTTCCATTAACTAGTATATCAGAATTGAAAGTGCCTTCTAAAACAATTTGTTCAAATCTATTTACATTTTTAAAAGCAAGTGTATCATTCAGAAATAATAATGAAACTTGGTGAGCATTATTTACAATATTTGAACCACCGCTGATGAATTTTGCATAAATATTTACCAACTTATTATTATACTTTTCAGATATAGTGAAATTATAATTTACAGGAGAAGTAAAAAGCCAATTCCAATAAAATGTCTTATTTTTATTCCAATCAGATAACTGATTTGAGACCTCATCATTATTGAGATTCTGATACATTGTGTTAGTCTCATAATGATCTTTTTTTATAAAATAATCAATGATGTTACTACTTATGGCAAATGAAGAATCTTTCGAAATTCTATTTCCATTCAGATTATCAATAGTAAGGAAATAATATGAAGTATCGATGTATCTATTCATATACTCATTGTACTCTTCATTACTTTGATTGACTAATCTATAATTTTCTTTTGAATAGTTCTTTTTTCCATAAAATTCTATGTAGTCCCCTTCATTAAACATGTTATCTTCTTGTCCAGAGACATAAATAGGAGTCTCGATTCCGGATTCATATAATTTAATTTTTTGGGGATCTAAACCAGCCACATTTAGACCAATTCCAGAAAGGAAGTTATAATCGAGTCTATAAATACCATCTTCAATAATATTCAGCTTATAATATGGGTTGTTAAAATCAATCCATTCAGAAGTTATATTCGATAATGCTTGATTAGGTTTTGATCTGAATTGTTCAGCAATCTGCCAATTTGCAAAAAGACCTTTAAGGTTATTATCAAATAGCGACTTAATTTGTAATGGAGAATTATTTTGAAGAATCACTTGCTTATTTAACTTGACTGTAAGTTCTATTTGATCAATCTCTTGAACTGTTAAAGTTGATACATCAAATATGTGAGTATTGATTGTTATTTCCGCACAATAAAAATCCCTTAGCCAAAAATATTTAATTTCACCTATAATATTTTGATTTGAGGTAATTTGTAACAAATTTCTCTTTGCGTAAAAATACTTAATACCTTCATCAGTTTTTTTAATTAATGGGTTATTTAGGGGGATTGTGTTTGAATTTTGTATTTCATTTTTCGACTTTATTTCTGCCGAAATACTAGAATTCGGTGGAATGGCAATAATTACATTTTTTTTAGGAAGTTGATAATCATTAAGATTTTGTGGATCAGCATATTCAAAATAGTTTCTGTAGTTGACATTATCAGCAGTAGAATCAATATAAGAGGTAGATTCAAAATTAATCTTTAATTTAAAAGAATTATTTGAAACGTTTTCAATCACTTGTGCCGTGAGTAAGGTAAAAAAAAATATATAAGATGTAAGAAATTTTTTCATGTAGTTTTCTTATAATAGTTAGAAAAACTGTATTCTATTTTTAGTTTAATAATACGATATATAAAAAGAGGTATACCAATTATATAGCGTTTCCAGTAATTTTTTGGTTCATTTATTAATCTAACTAGCCATTCCAAACCAATTTTTTGGATAAGTTTAGACCCTCTTGGTCTATCTTCACCAATTACTCGCAAACCACCACCAATCGCAATTATTCTAGTTTTTGGCAACCTATTTTTCCAAAGATTTATCCAAGCTTCTTGCTTTTTTGTACCTAAACCGACAAAAAGAACATCAGGTTGAAGTTCAATAATTTTATTTGCAACACTAATATCATCTATTTCGATATATCCATCGTGTGAACCAACTATTTTTATTCCGATAAATTTCTTGATTATTTTTTCGATAGCTTTATTTAATACTTCTTTTGAATCACCAAAGACAAATAGCTTCAATGACCTTTTAGTTACTTCATCCAATAATTTAAAGTAAAGATCAGAACCATTTATCCTAACGGTTCTTGTCTTAAAGTTGCTCAAAAATTTTATGGCAAGATTTGTTCCTATCCCATCAGGATGAATAATATCAAAATTATTTATCTCATTTTTGTAAAAATTATCATTGTAAGCTAGATTCAAATAATACTGATTTACACAAGTATATGTTATTGATTTGTTTGCAAAGAATTTATTTACTAATGTCTCATAATTTCCAAGACAAACATTAATTCCAAAAATATTATACTTTTCCATTAATC
>SWCA01002855.1_pt1 | contig 18110 bp, 13 predicted proteins | sample 4692961 | NCBI WGS metagenome assembly SWCA01 (sample SAMN10267275, study PRJNA491770) | bioreactor metagenome | isolation source: DHS bioreactor inoculated with | place: Japan: off Shimokita Peninsula
GAATGATGCCATCGCTTATTTAAATAGCAATTTCAAATGGAAAAAAACAGACACCAGTATCCAGTTTGCACAACTGGTTAAACGTCGGTTCATCAAGTAATATGGGAAAATTATATATCGTACCAACACCAATCGGCAATTTGGATGACATGACCCTGCGGGCGATTAAAGTGCTTCAGGCGGTCGACCTGATTTTGGCTGAAGACACCCGCACTTCGTCCAAGCTGCTTCATCATTTTGAAATTCAGAAAAAGGTGTTTTCACACCACAAATTCAACGAGCACAAAACAGTGGAGCACCTCGCACAGCGCATGGCAGGCGGCGAAACCATCGCCCTGATTTCAGATGCCGGCACACCAGCCATCAGCGATCCGGGCTACTTGTTGGTTCGGGCTTGCATTGATGCGGAAGTGGAAGTGGAATGTCTGCCGGGCGCCACCGCACTCATTCCCGCGCTGGTCAACTCGGGCCTGCCCAACGATCGGTTTTGTTTCGAAGGTTTTCTGCCACCAAAAAAAGGAAGACAAAAAAAACTCTTACAACTGGCCGAAGAAGAGCGAACCTTGGTTTTTTACGAATCGCCTTACAAGCTGGTCAGGAGTCTGGAACAGTTTGCCGAATTCTTTGGCGCCGACCGGCAAGCTTCGGTGTCACGCGAACTAACCAAGATTTACGAAGAAACCCAGCGGGGAACGGTTACCGAACTGGCCAACTATTTTAAATCAAAGCCCGTCAAAGGCGAAATTGTCATTGTCGTAGCTGGCAAAAAAGAAAAGGCCTCGCCGAACCGTTCCGAAGAAAATCAAGAACACAACGAATAACCATACCCCGGACTTGAGCGACTGAAGCCGTGGGCTAAGGTTCTTTAAGTCCAAGTCGAACGAATCCGGTAAAACCTGACATGAAAAAATACGAACAACTTTTCTTCGATCTCGACCACACCCTCTGGGATTTTGAAACCAACTCCCGGCTGGCCATGCTGGAAACAGTAGCCGAGCTGAAGCTTGATACTCAGATTCCCGACTTCGACGCTTTCTTCCGCCACTACGAAACCATCAACACCAAACTTTGGGAGGCCTACCGAAACCAACAAATCCGAAAACCGGAACTGATCCGTAAACGCTTTGAAGAAGCACTCCGGCACTTTAACATCACCGGAGTGGACCCGCTGAAGATGAATGAGCTTTACCTGCAACTGATGCCCATGCAAAAGCAACTTTATACAGACGTGATTGAAACACTGGACTACCTGCAACAACGGAGGTACCAGATGCATATCATTACCAATGGTTTCACCGATGTTCAGCATCGAAAGATTGAATCCAGCGGGCTACGCCAGTATTTCGACCGGATCTTTATCTCCGAAGAAATTCAGGCACCAAAGCCGGACAAACGCATTTTTCAACATGCTTTAAAATGCTGTAACTCAAAAAAAAGCAAAAGTATCATGATCGGTGACTCCTGGGATTCGGACATACTTGGAGCAAGAAGCATGGGAATAAGCCAGGTATTCGTCCTTAAAAAGGATAAAATGCAACAGACACCCCCCAGAAAAGAGTGGGGAGAATTCAAAAAATACTATTTCGAAAACAAGACCCCCGCAAGCACCACCTATATTATTGAAAAAATAGCCCACCTAACAAAAATTTTCTAATTTAGAATCACTTTACACAGACACTAAAAACACCGGCTCGGCGAAAGTCAAACTCCTGAAAAAAAGACAACTATCTATATTTATCCATATATACTACAAACTCAGCAAAAATGCAAAGAATGACTTTTGTCATATGTATTCAATTACTAAAAACTGCCTGAATTTTTTTGATAGTTATATATTTTTAAATTTGCATTCGTTAATGTTCTTTAACATTTCGACACAAAAAGTTTTAAATTGAAATTGAAGGTTTCAAAAAAATGAATTTTAAAGTTGAATAAGTAACGATTGTTTGGGGGAATAAGAGTTATTGAATGAAGTGTTTTGAACAGGGGGTATCACAATCATGATCCTTGTTTTTCAAATTTAGTGGCTAAGCCAAGCTGAAGTTTAAATTTGTTTAAGCTACCTGCTCAGTTTTCTCAACGATGATCCTGCACCAGTGTGCATGATATAAAAACCAATATGGGAAAACAGCAAGAGATGTAAACAACACTAACCACTAACTCCAAAGGACTTACACCTCAGCAATGAGATATATCAACTTGAAGTGTATTTTTAAAAAAAAGCTTTCAGGAGAAATTTCTTTTTATATTTTTGTATTCTGTTAAGGTTTTTTAACACTTTAGGGAAAATTGAAATTGAAGGTTTCAAATTAGCTTTAATTATCAGAACGAATTATTTGGGGGAATAACCGCTCTGAACACACTCCAAGGGGGGATAAAAATTGAAAGATTTAATATCCTTATTATACATGTAAAAGAATTGATGCTGTTTAATTATTAAAATTATTTCTATGAAAAAAATCGCATTATTGCTTGCAATTTTTGCAATTGGTTTGCAGTCGGTTTTCGCGCAAACCAGGGAAATTACAGGTACAGTAACTTCCGCGGAGGATGGTCTATCCATTCCCGGAGTTTCTGTATCAGTCAAGGGTACCACATTGGGTACCATTACCGATCTTGACGGACAATACACTTTGAAGGTCCCTCAGGATGCTGCTTCGTTGGTTTTTTCCTTTGTGGGCATGCAAACCCAAGAAGTAGCCATCGTTGGCACAACCGTTAATGTTGTGATGGAATCTGATGTCGTTGGAATTAACGAAGTAGTTGTAACGGCTATGGGTATTGCACGAGAGAAAAAGGCTTTGGGCTATTCTGTAAGTGAATTTAACAGTGAGGAATTGGAAAACGTGCAAGTACTTGATGCATCAACTGCATTGCAAGGAAAGATTGCGGGGGTATCCATATCACCATCTTCAGGAGCTCCGGGAGCGTCCACCAGAGTGATTGTAAGGGGTATTTCTTCATTGACAGGAAGCAACCAACCCTTATATGTGATTGATGGTGTTCCAGTAAATAATGAATATGCCAACGCTAATAGTACCTCAGCTGCGACAACTGCCACGAGAACTGTTGATTTTGGTAATGCTGCATCTGACATCAATCCAAATGATATCGCGAGTATTTCTGTTTTGAAAGGAGCTGCAGCGACAAGTCTATATGGATCAAGAGCTGCCAATGGTGTGGTTATTATCAAAACAAAGACTGGTCGAAAAGGCAAGGATTTGCTGGTGAACCTATCCAGTTCCTATTCTTTGATGGAGGTTGCCCGCCTGCCCTATTACCAAGAGCAATTTGGACAAGGATGGAGTAACCATTTTGCATTTGAAGAAAATGGATCATGGGGACCCGTTATGAATGGTCAAGACCGTTTAATTGGCAACGTAGTGAACAACAGCCAACGCATTGCCCCTTATCAGTACATGGAAAACAGTGTGAGAGATTTCTATGAATACGGCTATACCCGAGACAACTCCATTTCGCTCTCAGGAGGCTCTGATTTAATGGGCTATCTCTTATCTTATACAAATGCAAAATCAGACGGTATCATTCCTGGCGAATCAGATGTTCTGGATAGGAATTCCGTATTGTTGAAAGCTAACGGAGGGACAGAGAAAACGAAAATTGATTTCTCAGCTAACTACATTAATAAAAAACTGTCAGCCGTTGCTACTGGCCAAGGTGATGATGCTGGCGGTGGCAAAACAATCTTTCAGGAAATTCTGCAAAATCCAATCAACCATTATCTGCCTGAATACCGTAACTATCTGACAAATCCGTTTGATAACCTTGACAACTATTTCAATCTCTACGCACAAAACCCATATTGGATCATCAACCAAAACGGGAATGACTATAAGCAAGACAGATTAATCTCAAGTATCAACATTAACAGAGAGCTTTATGAAGGCTTAAACATATCCTGGAAAGGTGGAATGGATACCTATTCGAGCATGTATAAAGATTGGGGAGCAGTTGCGAAGATTAACGACGGAGCACCAAATGCTTCTGCCAATGACGTGTTCGGAATGGTAAAGGAAGAATCGCGGACTGTGAAGCAACTTGATTCTGATCTTATCTTGACTTATAATGGACATTTCGATCTGGGCGGAGACGACGCACTGGAGTACAATATCTTGTTAGGCAACAATATTAATGAGAGAACAAGCAAACGGCACACAACAATTTCAAAAGGACTGGTAGTCCCTGAGTACTATAACGTAGGTAACATTAGCGGGAGTGATGAAGGACCCACGTTTGAATCTAAACGCAGATTGGTAGGTGCTTATGCTCAAGTAGACTTAAGCTACAACAGCCTGCTTTTCCTCCAGTTGAATGCCAGAAATGACTGGTCATCTACCTTACCTAAAGGAAATAATTCATTTTTCTACCCTGGCGCGAACTTAGGATTTATTTTTACCGAATTGATGGAAGAAAATTCGATCTTGAGTTTCGGAAAACTCCGGACCAGCTATGCTTTTGCCGGTAACGATGCCGATCCTTACCAGATTGACCCATACTATACAACCGGAACAATTCGTGCGGGAGGATATGGACAAACCCTTTATCCAGTAGGCGGTATTCCTGCTTACGAAAAAGGCTCTGTTTTGGGTAATCCAACCTTGAAACCAGAAATTTCAAAAGAATTCGAAGTCGGTGCAGACTTAAGGTTTTTCAACAACCGCATTGGTATTGATGCGGCTTACTACGAAAAGGTTACTTCTGATTTGATTATGACTGCGACCATTGCAAGTTCTTCAGGTTACTTGTTTCAAACTGCTAACTTAGGACAAATCTCTAATACCGGTTTTGAACTGCAAGTAAACTTAACACCTGTAAAAAACAAAAATTTCACTTGGGATATCAATTATTTATTTACCAAGTCAAATACAATCTTGGATGAGTTGTCTGAGGAATTGGGTATTTCGGAATACATTATCAACAGTGCCTATGAAGCTGAATTCGTAGCAATTCCAGGTGAACAGCTCGGACAGTTCCGTATTCCTGGATACCAAAAGACACCTGACGGTAAGATTGTTGTTGGAGACAACGGCTTGCCTCTGGAAGGAGATCCCGAACTCGTTGGCTCTTCTGTTCCTGATTATAACATGTCATTGACCAATTCATTGTCTTATAAAGGACTGAGACTCGCCTTCCTTCTAGATTATCAGAAGGGTGGATACATGTATTCTTATACCTCAAGCATTACCTACTGGTCTGGCAACAACGAACAGTCAACAATCAACGACCGGAGGCCTTGGGTAATACCAAATTCTGTCCAACAGAATGGTACAGACGCCAATGGCAACCCAATTTATGTTGAAAATTCAACACCGATTACCGACAACTGGCACGAGTACTACTCGAGCAACACCAACAAGCCCATCGAATCGGAGAGAATAATCGAGAAAACCTATTTCAGACTACGTGAGCTTTCTCTTTCATATGGCATAGATGAATCTATCACTGACAAATTGGGATTGGCTTCAGCAACAGTCTCTCTTTATGGCAGAAACCTGCTTCTATGGACTCCTGCGGATAATAGCTTTATTGATCCTGAAACTTCTACCTATGGAAATGATTTGGTTGGGATGTTCGGAGAATTTGCAGGTGCTCCTTCTGTGCGCACTTATGGCTTGAAATTGAATGTTTCATTTTAAAAATTAGCAAGATGAAAAAAATATCTATCATATTAGGCTTATTAATCTTTCTTTTGGCATCCTGTGATTCGTTTTTGGATGTAAACGAAGATCCCAATAATCCTGCAACCGTAGAAGATTATTTACTTCTACCTGCGGCGCAGGTTTCTGTCGCCAGTGTTTATTCGGCTGATTACGGATTGATTGGCTCTTTCTGGTCTCAGCATTGGGCTCAAAACAACACTTCATCCCAGTATAAAACTTTTGAAACGTATACAATCGCAAGTAACGATAATACTATTAACCGTTCTTACCGAGAGCTATACTTCGGAGGTTTAGCCGATAATGAAATTATTCATTTACAGGCAAAAGAAGAAGAGAACTGGGGGTTATATTTGATGACCTCTACACTGAAAGCCTACACATTTCAATATTTAGTAGACTTGTACGGAAATGTTCCCTACAGTGAAGCTTTTGGTGGAGAGGAAGGAATTTTTAATCCTATGATTGACAATGGCGAGGATATTTATGGTGCCATTTACGCTCTACTGAACGAAGCTCTTGAAAATGACATGTCATCTTTCATCTCTTCAAGGTATGCAAAGTTCGACTTGCTTTGCGGAGCCGACCTAGATAAGTGGGAAAGATTCGCAAACACGGTAAAACTTCGCATTCTTCTCCGTCAGTATGAAAAAAATACTTCTTTTGTCGAAACAGAACTAACCAGTTTGTTAGCAAACGGCAAGTTTCTTGATTCAGATGTACAATTCACAAACTTTGAAGATGCCGACAGTAAATCGAACCCAATGTACGAGTCCGATCAACGTCAGTTGAATACAACAAACAACATTCGTGCGAACGCAACTTTTATTTCCTATCTGTTAAAGAACAATGACACCAGGATAGACAAGCTGTTTGTCCAGGTAGGAAGTGTCCATGCAGGTATGGTAACCGGTTCGTATGAAGTCCCGACACCAACCTTTGACGCAACAAAAGTTACTTCAAAACCAGTGTTGACAGCTACCATGCCAATAAATTTGATGACTGTTGCCGAGTCCGAATTATTATTGGCAGAAGCTTACCTGCGATTGAACAATGCGGTTGCTGCCAAAGCCCACTATGAAGCGGGCGTCACCAGTTCATTTTCTAGGATGGGGGCAAGTATCGGCAATTTGATAGCTGATGGTGGCGCATATGCCTTTCCCGCTAGTGGTCCTGATAATCAGTTAAAAGCCATTATCATGCAAAAATGGGTAGATGCAGCTGAAGGTCAGAGAGGGATCGAATCATTTATCGAGCAAGTAAGAACCGGATATCCGGAACCATCAACGATGAGCAGCCAAATCCCGGAAGGATATCAGGTTCCTGAAGAATATATCCCCGGAACCCTTATTTACAGCAAGAAAGGAACAACTGGAGGAGAATTCCCTATTCGCTTTCCTTACCCTGACAGCGAACTGAATTACAATTCAAATGCAGCAGAATACAAAGCATTGAAAGATGCTGATGTAATGCAAACTAAAGTTTGGTGGAACAATTAATTCAAGAAATTATGAAAAATTTGAAAATTATATATTTTTTAACTGCAATCCTTTCATTGACCTTTGGGGGTTGTGAAAAAGAATATGAAGAACATTACAGACTCACCTTTTTCCCAGATTTTGAGATGGAAGGCGATGCAGTAATCTTCAATACTTTTGGATCAGATTTTACTGACCCTGGAGTAACAGCGAGTGAGGCAGGTGAAGAAATCCCAGTTACGACATCTATTTCCGGAGATTATTTCGGCGCCACTAGTTTCGATGCCAACGCTTCAGATAGGTATATTTATACATATTCTGCTACAAACAGCGATGGTTACGCAGCCTCCACCTCTCGATTCGTCTATAATGTAAACACCGGCGACTTGGTCAACAGCATTGAAGGCCTTTATACTGCTACTGTTGTCCGTAACGGTGCGTCTGGGGCGCAGTATACCGACATGGAATACATTATGATCGCTAAGGGTGCAGGCAATACCTATAAACTATCAGATGCCATCGGTGGGTATTATGATATCGGCCGTGGTTATGGTGCAGGTTACCGTGCTCCCGGGATGATAATCACTGCAAACGATATCTCTGCAGATGATTTTGGCTTCGGAAGTGCAGTGGTAGGTGGATTTGGCGGGGCTGTTACGATGGAGTCAATGACTGTAGATGCTGCTAACAAAACAATTGTTTTTACGAGTTCGTGGGTTTTTGGATACACCTTCGTTGTTACCTTGAAACAAGTTCAATTATAAAACTATAATGCAATGAGAAAGTACTTATTATATATTACAATTTTGGTCTTTGCTTTGGCTTCCTGCGACCTCAAAGAAGATTATGAAGTTGAGAAATCTGAGGTGGTTGAAGCTGCAGGTCAATGGTGGGTAAAATATGCAACTGATGGATACGAGTCAGGTTACTACTTGCTGGAAACTTTTAATTCTGCGGCTGATAACGGCGACGAATTATGGATTACGGACAATGGAGACTGGTGGACCTACAAAGTAAAAACCCCGATTAATATTACGGCATTGACCTTTGCCGGTCAAGATTTAATCAATGCAGTCGAAGATTATGACATCGCAATTCAGGTAATGAATGGAAAAATAATCTTAGATGGGGGCAAGTCAACCTCTGGCCTTGTAACAGACAGCATATACTTTGAACTGGAGTTTGAAGATGACCCCGGTACAATCTACACTGCTGCCGGAGTTAGAAGAACTGGGTACTTAGAAGATGAACACTAGTGGTCAATGACTAGATAAAAAGGGGTGGTCTTTATAGATGACCTCTTTTTGTCTAGTCGCTTGGCAGGGGATTAGTCACGATAAAAGCAGAATTATGAAAACTTTATTTACAAGCATATTTGTTCTGTTAGTCTGCTATTCCTTTGGGCAGGCTGATTTAAAGGTGCAAACGAATGAGATTGCTCAGGTAAATGATATGGAAAACTTAATGCGTTCATTGAGTTATTCAAGCAACCGTAGCGAAGAATTAAATGTGATGGACGTAGAAGGCTCTGCCTATCTGGATGAAGAATTTAAGGAAGGGAATGTTATTCTGACTACGGGCGTGAGTTATAGGGGGATTCCTCTGAGATACAATGTCTATAACGACCTGATCGAATTCCGAAACAGAAATGGAGAAGTTTATAACATCAATAATCCCGAGGGCATCAAAGAACTAACTATTGGGGATGCTAAGTTTGTCTATATAACGACCGATAAATACGGGAAAATATTTGCAGATGTCGTTACCGAGGGCAAAGTGAACTTGTTAAAACAATACCGGATGACACTACTGCCGGCAAAACCAGCAGAAACCCACCGGAAGGCACAAGCTCCCCGGTTTGAGAACTTACCTCCCAGATTCCTCGTGCAATACGAAACAGGAACCTCACAGTCATTTAAAAATAAAAAAGAGTTGCTAAAACTGCTCAATAGTGAATCAAGTAAGGTAAACGAGTTGATAAGAACGAAAAAGCTATCAGTTCATCGAGAAGCTGATTTAAAGCAAATTATCTCTTTTTATAACTCTTTTCAATAATTTTTACATGAACAGGAATTAATTGGTAGTTGTGCCACACACGAAACATTTATTGAACCGGAGTCAGGCACTTCTTTCTCCTTCAATTTCAAAGAAAAGTTCTCAGTAACTGCCGCTCCGGTTCTTTTTACACAACTACAAAAAAAAGGGAAGCTCAAATTTGAGCTTCCCTTTTTTTTTGTACTATTTCTCAGCTTATACCCCTGATACGTTCAGAAGAAAAACCATCGACTCGCTTCTCAACCGCCCAGTAAGCAAAAGAAACGACTGATTTAAGTGAACTATTTCTTAATTGATCGAATTATCGTTTTTTTTAATTCAACCAAATTCTTATTTTTGTTTCTGTTAATACTTTTTAACACTTGGGTTAAGTGTTCAAATTGAAATTGAAGGGTCAATTGAAAACATCAGCTTAGGGCGCTTTTTGGTTGGGGGACCATAAAGGGCTACATCAACAAGGGGAAAGAATTATTCACTGTCCTTATTATTATATATACACGCAAAAAAGATTAATGCTGTTAAACTTTAAAATTATTTCTATGAAACAAATCGCATTGTTACTTGCAATTTTTACTATCGGTTTGCAGTCGGTTTTCGCGCAAACCAGGGAAATTACAGGGACAGTAACTTCCGCCGAGGATGGAAGTACTATTCCTGGCGTTTCGGTCTCGGTTAAAGGTACTACACTGGGTACCATTACAGATCTGGATGGAAAATACATCATTAATATCCCTCAGGACGCACAAAGCCTGGTCTTTTCCTTCGTTGGGATGCGAACAAATGAACAACAGATTACAGGTCCTACATTAAACGTATCGCTGCAACAAGAAATGGTTGGGGTGGATGAGGTTATTGTGGTAGCCTACGGAACAAAAACCAAGCGAGCATTGACAGGTGCTGTAACAAGCGTTGGCGCTGATGTTCTGGAGAACCAAACAGCGGTGTCACCCCTTCGGGCCATTCAAGGATCGGCTCCGGGTGTAAATGTTGTCACTTCGGGAGGCCAGCCCGGAGAAAACCCTACCATCCGTATTCGTGGTATTGGTAGTGTTAACGCTTCTGCCGATCCTTTAATCGTGGTTGACGGTGTTGTTTTTTCCGGCAACTTGAACTCAATCAGCTCCAACCAAATCGAGTCAATCAATGTTCTGAAAGATGCATCTGCATCTGCATTGTATGGGTCTCGTGCTGCCAATGGCGTACTCTTGATTACCACAAAAGGAGGCACCTACGGAGCTAAAGAAGCTAAAATATCGGTCAATGCCAAAGTTGGATTCTCTAACCCGGCAGTTGACATTTATGATTTAGTTTCAGCTGAAGATTACATGAAATATTCATGGGAGTCGATAAAAAATACAGGCATCTATGGCAGTGGACTCTCAGAAGATGACGCAGCGGCCTTCGCAACAAATAGCTTGATCAGCACGCTAAGGTATAATCCGTACAATGTAAGCAACCCTGTGGGAACAGATGGCAATATTGTTTCTGGCGCTGAACTCATGTGGGATACGGACTGGCATGACGAGATGACCGAAAAGAACGCCTTCTTCAACGAATACACGCTCAGTGCTCAGGGCGGATCAGAGGATGTTTCTTATTTCATCACGGGTAACTATCTGAACCAGGATGGTTCTGTTCTCGAGTCAAACTTTGAACGCTACTCGGGTCGGGCAAATATTAGCACCAAGCTAAAAGACTGGTTGGAATTGTCAACAAACAATTCGTTTTCAAAATCACTGCAAAATTATCCAAACCAGGCAGGAACATCTTACACGAGCTCATTGCAATGGGTTTACTCCATTCCAAACGTTTACCCGCTTTACGCCAGAGATGCCCAAGGCAATTTAAAGCTTGACGCAGCGGGTGCGCCAATCTACGACTACGGTAATTCAGGCGGTGGACAATCTGTAAACGCAGTACGCCCGCAACTGGGAGGAGAAAATGCGGTATCATCTAACCTCATTAATGATATTCTTTACACACGCACAAACCTGAACTCAGCTTCGTCGCTAAAGTTTCAGTTGTACAAAGATCTTTCGTTTAAAACAACTTATGGTTACGAAAGATATCTGTTTGATGCCTATGAATACGATCATTACAAATACGGAGCTGCTGCTTCAGTAAACGGGCGGGTCTCTCAAGAGCGCACGGTAACGGAAACAGCCAGCTGGACCAATGCCTTAAACTTCAACAAAACTATTAGTGACCATAGCGTCAATGCAGATGTTATTTTCGAAACATTCGACTATAAATACGACTACCTGAATGCACAGGCAACCGGATACCTTCCTAACGTCAAAGTGATTTCAGGTAGCACAGTGCCGGAATCCGTTGGTGGATACCTTACCCAGGAAAGACTAACCAGTTACCTGGCTCGTGCTGACTACAGCTATAAATCGAAGTATTACGTCGACTTCAGTTTCCGTCGTGATGCCTCAACCAGGTTTGCTAAAGAAAACCGCTGGGGTAACTTCTTCTCAGTTGGTGGTAGCTGGATTATTTCTGATGAAGGCTTCATGATGTCGTCGGGTTCTTCAGCCATCTCCTTGCTTAAATTAAGAAGCTCGTACGGTGAATTGGGAAACAACCGCGGCATTGGATACTTCCCCTACCTGGGAGTTTACGAAACAGGCTGGAACAACAATGACAACACAGGCGTACTGCAAGGTGGTGTTGTTGACCCTGACATCACTTGGGAAAAATCGTCGATGTTCAACGTGGCTTTGGACTATGCCTTCTTTAACAACCGGATCAATGGATCGATTGAGTATTACAACAAAAAATCAATTGACCTCTTATTTGATAAACCGCTTGCACCTTCATTGGGTGACACTTTCGTAAGTACCAACATTGGAACCATTCGAAACTCAGGTTTAGAATTCATCCTGAATACAGTCAACATACATACAACGGATATTTACTGGACTTCATCCTTCAATATTTCGACAAACAAGAATGAGATCTTGAAGTTGCCGCAAGAAGAAATTATTAGCGGGACTAAAAAATGGATGGTTGGTAAATCCATCTATGACTTCTTCATCCGGGAATATGCAGGTGTTAACCCAGCCAATGGTAATGCCATGTGGTATGCAGATGACGAGAACGGCGACAAAACCGTTACCGAAGTATATGGAGACGCCACACAATACTACCAAGGATCTTCCCTGCCAGATGTCACCGGCGGTCTTTCATCCTACTTTAAGTACAAAGGGTTTGACGTCAACATCATGTTCAACTACAGCTTCGGTGGTCAAATTTATGACTTCTCTTACGCTGGTTTGATGAACAGTTTAGAATCTGCCGGATCGCAACTTGCAGCTGACATTAGCGACCGCTGGCAAAAGCCGGGCGACATTACCGATGTTCCAAAGTTGATCAACAGCAACAACGATTACAACGCAACTTCAACCAGATTTTTGTTCGATAACGACTATGTAAGGCTAAAGGCCTTAACCATTGGATACAACTTGCCACAGAATCTGATTCAGAGAGTTGATCTGGACAAAGTCCGGATTTTCCTACAGGCTGATAACCTCTGGACCTATCAATCACACAAAGGGATTGACCCGGAACAAAACCTGGCAGGTACGACTGACAACAGATCGTATATCATGAAAACGATCTCATTTGGTGTTAATATCGATTTATAATCTATTGAAATTTAAGAATATGAGAAATATAACAAAACTACTGGTCGGTGTTTTCCTGATGTTTGCTTTTGCAAGCTGTGAAGACTTTTTAGATGAACCGAAACCAACAGACAGCCTTACAGCGGATGCGATTTTCTCTTCCACCGAAGGTGTTGATGCCTACCTGTCCGGTATTTACCGGAATATTCGGGGTCAATATGAATACGACACGGATGTTGCCACAACCGACGTCGGCGGAATCTATTCCATGTATTTTGCCCGTACCATTAAAGGAAGTGACTTGATTCAAAATTCATGGTACAACTTCGACTATGCTCATGAAAATCGTGAACCCACCTACCGTCGCGTTCGTGTAACCTGGCAGTTCCTCTACGATCTGATCAATCATGCAAATACCTTGATTGAAGGAGTAGAAAATGGAGAACTGGCTGACAGTGAAAAGGCCGAATATATCGCCCACGGAAAAGCCCTGCGCGCTTTCTTCTACTTTCAACTGGCTTTAGAGTATCAACTGTCTTACGCAGTAGATCCCAGTGCACCCGCACCTCCACTCTACGACAAAGTTGAACTAGAACCCAAAGGAATGAGTACCCTGGAGGAAATGTATACCTTGATTCTTTTAGACATCAATGCTGCCATCGCTGGCCTGCCCGACACACGGTTAAATAAATCGTACGTCAACCAAAGGGTTGCCCAAGGGTTAAAAGCCCGGATTTTGATGGCCATGAACAAAGATTGGGATCAGGTAGAAGCTGCAGCGAAAGCAGCTTACGGAGGCGATCCTGCTGCGGCACTAAATGCAGCCGAGTACTTGCAAGGATTTGATGATATCAATGCCAGTGAATGGATCTGGGGAATGAATCAGCAATCTGATCAAAGTAACTACTACTACGTGGCTCCACATGCTTTTATCGACCATTATGCTGATGGTTATTACGGAACCTATGTTGACGCAAACTTCGTTGACAAATTCTCGGAAACCGACGTGCGTAACTTGTTTGACAACCTTTACGGCGCCAACCCGGGAGATTACGATGAGTACGTGACAAGTAAATTTGTCTTCTCATTCGAAGCCGATATACCTTTAATGAGAACAGCCGAAATGATCCTAATTGAGGCCGAAGCGCTCTACCATCAAGGCAGAACGGTTGACGCTCAGGACCTGCTGTTTGTCCTTCAGTCAAACCGGGATGAAAATGCCGTAAAGTCATCCGCAACAGGAACTGCCCTCCTGGAAGAGATTCTATTGGAACGCAGAAAGGAAATGTATGGCGAAAACGGTATCGAATGGTTCGATGCCAAGCGTCTTCAACGTGGAATCTCCCGTAGTTCAAACCACCGAGTGGTGGTCAACCTGACTCCCAACGATAAGCGTTTTTACCTGAAGATTCCAAAAGCAGAAATTGATTCCAATCCAAACATTGATGAATCAGTCAATGAAGGCCGTTAAAAACTATTTATCATTTAAGTTATGAAAAAACTAACATACATCTTGGTTTTATTGACCATCGGGGCATTCTTCAACAGTTGTTCAGATGACCCGGAATTTACGAAAAACCTCAATTTTGTTTCTTTCGAATTTAGCCCCGTTACTTTGGGTGTGGACGTTGATGGTTCAACGGTACATACTTTTAATGTGTACACCTCCAATATTAGTTACAGTGACCGGACTTTCGGTATTCTTGTTGATTCAGACGCGACCACAGCTGAAGCAGCCGCCTATTCTGTTCCGGCAACAGTAACTGTTCCTGCCAATTCGAACGAAGGGACCATCGAGATTACCTTAAATGATGTTAACATTGGCGAGGGTAAAAAGATTGTCTTAAAATTCGAAGGAGAAGACGGACTGCACACGAGTGGTGCAGCCACTGTCAATATCAAACAAATTTGCAGTAAAAATGAAGTATTTCTGGATATTGTTTTTGATGGTTACGCCAGTGAATGTTCTTGGGAACTTTTGGACTCATCTGACGAAGTGATAGCTTCTGGTGCTGGGTATACAGATGGATTGGCCTCTCTCAGTACAAGTTTCTGTCTGGACAATGGCACCTATACGTTTGTTGTGTATGACGCATACGGAGACGGACTATCCTATCCTACCAACGGCAGTGTCACGTTGTCAAAAGACGGCGAAGAGTTGTTTTCTGCTGAAGGAGACTATGGAGTTGAAGCTTCTGGAACTTTTACGGTAAACATGTAATAGCCTACAAAGAAGAACGACCACAAAGAAAGAGGGGGTTTCCGGAATGACGGAAACCCCTTCTCTTTTTAATAAAAATCTTATCCCTCCGGAAAAACAGCTATTCATCCCTCCCACGCAAATCAAATTCCACTTTTCACTCAAGATCAACACCCCATTTTACGACCAACCCCGATCGCATTTTCTCCAGCTCATCTCCTTATTTTCTGTGTTACTTCTGTGTATCTTCTGTGTTCATACACCCGGAAGATACGTTGAAGCTACCCGGAAGATTCGTCGAAGATAGGAAGAAAACAGCGAGCATGTCTGCCGGAGTAACAGAATCTGAAACCGCATTTGATGAGTAGTAACGAAAAGTATTAGGCTTCATGCTGGGCTGTTTCTTTCGGGGCTTTAGCCCCATTCGCCGATGCGGCTACAGCCTGTTTCTGTATTGTTTTCATGATCCGTTGGCTGAAGCCAAACGGCAATATCACCATTAGCAGGTTTAGGAACGAAAAATAAGGTCTAATCGAAATGTCACAACGCAAAGCAATAAGAAACCCCGGCTGAGTTTCAACCGGGGTTTCTTATTGCTATTGTGAATCGTTTATTTGACTTCGCCGTTGGCTATTAACCATTCCGCTATTTGAACGGCATTAAGCGCGGCTCCTTTTTTAATTTGGTCGCCCACACACCAAAACGTAATTCCCTTGGGGTTTGTCAGGTCTTTACGCAAACGGCCAACATACACATCGTCTTTGCCCGCGACAAAAAGCGGCATCGGGTATTCTTTGGCTTCTGGCTTATCAACCACGGTGAGGCCTTCGAAATGATCAAACGCCTCGCGTACTTGCTGCAGGCTCAGTTCATCTTCGGTTTCAACCCAAATGGCTTCGGAATGCGAACGTGCCACCGGCACACGCACACAAGTGGCGCTCACTTCAGCATCGGTGTGCATAATTTTTTTGGTTTCCCAATTCATTTTCATCTCCTCCTTGGTATATCCGTTTTCAAGGAAAACATCGATATGAGGAATGATATTCATCGATAACTGATACTGAAATTTCTCGATGGTCGGTTCTTCGCCATTGGCAATCTGCCGGGTTTGTTCTTCCAGCTCGGCAATTCCCTGTGCTCCTGCACCACTGGCTGCCTGGTAAGTCGCCACCTGAATTTTGGTAATCTTCGACAGGTTTTCAATTGGTTTCAAGGCAACCACCATTTGAATGGTCGAACAATTTGGATTGGCAATAATATTGCGCGGACGGTTTTTTGAATCTTCCGGATTCACTTCGGGCACTACCAAAGGCACATCGTCATCGTAGCGGAATGCACTGGAATTATCAATCATGACCGCACCATATTTTGTAATGGTTGATGCAAACTCCTTGGAAATGGAAGCGCCAGCCGATGTCAAGGCAATATCAATATCCTTGAAGTCATCGTTGTGTTTCAATTCCTTCACAGTCAGTTTTTTTCCTTTAAAATCATACACTTTACCGGCACTGCGGGCCGATCCAAACAAAACTAACTCATCGAGTGGGAAATTACGCTCGGCCAGAACTTCCAAGAATTCCTGTCCTACAGCACCACTTGCACCAACAACTGCAACTTTCATAATTAAACAAATTTTGTTAATTTCAATTCATTATTTACGTTCTTCCGAACGTCGTATAAAGTCCGCAAAATTAGTAGTTTGCTTTTAAATTTTCACACAATGTGGCGTATAAATAGTGTTTTTATTTTTATGCTTTCAATATTATTAACAAATGAAAGCTACGGCACGGTCATTTGGGAGGAAAATTTCGACACGCCCAACCTGGGTGTTTGGGGTGACGACGATGGCGAAAGCCTGCATATTAATCTGAATCAAGGAGAAAACTGGAGCATCAATTTTGATGACTGCAGTCTGACGGCCGAATATGACTACTACGTAAAAACCGTTTCCACTTCGGCTGGCAGGTTTGAGGCGCTAGACTGCGACGGCGGGGCCATTTGGTATTCGCCGTGGATCAACATCAGCAACTACACGGAGGTTAATTGTAAGTTGGAAAACAAAGAGCCTGCCGGAAATGAGGGCGAATGGATTTGGACAGGCCAACAAAGCGATGGTACAAAATGCCAGCTGGATATCTACTCGTCAGGCTCGAACTCCACGACCAAAATGGCACGATCAAACAGTATAAAAAAGCATGCAGCCTCTCCTACCGTTTGGAATGATGCGGCCACCACGCTAAGTACAACCCCATAAACATCAACCAATAATTAAAACCCAATTTTTAATGAACTACAGCCTTAATTCGTTTGCATGGAAGGAAGTCACCCGGTCGTCGGCTTTTGGGAAAAGCGTGACGACCACCATCATGCTCGGTTTTTTAGCCCTCTATTTTGCCATCAATTTTTTGGCCCTCGGTCTGATGATTCCCAAAATGATTGCTGAAAAATTTCCGGACGCCAATCCGGTGCAAATCTTCAACAGTTACCTGCTGGTCTATTTTGGCTTCGATTTGCTGTTTCGACAAGTTTTGCAAAGCTTGCCGACCGTCAGCCTCAAGCCCTTACTGATTCTGAACATCAAGCGAAGCCGGATTGCCCGCTACTTGTTGCTTCGTTCGCTGCTTCATTTTTTCAATTTCCTCCCCTACTTTCTGCTCATCCCAATAACCTTTTCGCTGGTTGCAGCAAACCACACATCAGCCGCCACCTTCGCCTGGTTTGCGGGGATTGTCCTGATGATTTTCACCAACCATTTTCTAACCATTTGGTTGAAGTGGTGGATTAACAACAGCGGCTATGGTTTTTACATTTTCATGCTCGCTTTTTCGGCACTCTATGCCATCAACTTCTTCAAAATTGTTAACCTGACTGGCCTGTTTGGAAGCTACTTTGACCTGATATTGGCTAGCCCAGCTTGGGTGGTGGCTGCTGTTATCCCAATGGCTGCTGTCATTATTCTAAACTACAAGTTTTTACGCAGCAGGCTTTACCTCAACTTGGTTGAAAAGAAACAAAAAGACAACACCGTACGTGACTTTTCGTGGATGAGCCGGCTGGGCGAATATGGCAA
>SWCA01004546.1_pt1 | contig 18072 bp, 9 predicted proteins | sample 4692961 | NCBI WGS metagenome assembly SWCA01 (sample SAMN10267275, study PRJNA491770) | bioreactor metagenome | isolation source: DHS bioreactor inoculated with | place: Japan: off Shimokita Peninsula
GTTTAAAAGAAATCAAAAATACAGCTTCTGCAGATTTTTATGGTGGTCTGGAAAACCTTAAAGGAGTTGACATCAACACCAACAGTTTAACGTTTAATTCCATTAACACAAGAGGTTTTGCCACTTTTGCAAATACCCGTTTTATGCAATTGGTAGATGGTATGGACAACTCCACTCCTGCTTTAAACTTCCCTATTGGAAATTTAGTGGGTATGATTGAAACAGATGTTCAAAGTGTGGAATTGCTTCCTGGTGCAGCCTCTGCTTTATATGGTGCGAATGCCTTTAACGGAATTCTTTTCATGAGAAGTAAAAATCCTTTCGATGTACAGGGAATCAGTGGTTACTACAAACAAGGTATTACCTCTCAAGATGCTGCTGGAGATAACACTTACAGGGATCTTGGACTGAGAATTGCACATAAATTTAGCGATAAATTTGCTGCCAAAGTAAATTTTGGCTGGTTAAAAGGAACCGATTGGGTTGCTAACAACTACCAAGGAAAACCAGGTACAGGTGACACTAGAGCCAGCTTAAATTATGATGGTTACAATATCTATGGAGATGAAGTAGCAACAAATATTAAAGCAGCTTCTGGAGGTCTTGGTATTATTCCAGATGTTGTGGTTAGTAGAACTGGATATGAAGAAAGTGCTTTAACCGACTACAATGCTGAGAGTGTAAAAGCAGATTGGGGGCTATATTATCGTCCATGGGCAAACGATTTTGAAATTGCCTATGTGGGTAAAGTTGGAACAGGTTCCACTATTTATCAAGGATCCAATAGATACCATATTGATGGTTTCTTTCAAGAACAACACAAAATTGAATTTAGAAACAATAACTTTTTCTTAAGAGGTTATATGGTTGCGGATAAGGCTGGTGATTCTTACGATATGACAGTTACTGGTATTCAAATCAACCGAGCTTGGAAAAGCGACCAGCAATGGTTTCAAGAATATATAGGCACATTTGCTGCAGCCACTTTAGGTGGAGCCACAGAAGACCAGGCACATGCTGCTGCAAGAGCACAAGCAGAATCAGGACGTTTTGAGCCAGGTTCACCTCAATTCAACGCTGCATTACAAAAAAGTATCAATGACCCAGAATTAACTACGGGATCTAAATTCCAGGATGAATCCAAATATTACCATGTAGATGGAAACTACAACTTTAGTCATCTTTGGGATGTGGTAGAAGTACAAGTTGGTGGTTCTTTTAGAGAATATAACCTAAATTCTTCTGGAACCATTTACACCGATTATGATGGAACCATCCCATATTCTGAATATGGTATTTACACACAATTACAAAAACAATTCGAGTTAAACGAAGGCCTGGAATTAAAACTTACAGGTTCTGCGCGTTACGACAAATCGGAGTTCTTTGATGGTTTTGTATCTCCTAGAATTTCTGCCGGTTTAACCGTGAATAGAAACCATAACATTAGAGCATCTGTACAAACCGGATTTAGAAATCCAACCACACAAGATTTATTTATCGGACTTGATGCTGGACCTTATGTATTAATAGGTGGTGCCCCTTCAAATTTAGACAGATATTCCAGGGATTATGCAGTTAGTGCTGCTGGACAAATAAGTGGGCAACCAGCTACCATCAATCAAACAGGTAGTGCAGCTTATAACAACTCTTACTCCAGAAACTCTGTTGAAGCTTTTGCAGCTTCTGGAAACCCAGCAGATTTAACAGTTAGCAATCCTGATTTGGTAAAACCAGAACAAGTAACCTCTTTTGAAGTTGGTTATAGAGGAAAACTGAACAAAGTAACTGTAGATTTAAGTGTGTACTATAACAAATACCAAGACTTTATATCCAATGAATACGTTATTGCTCCTTTATATGGAACCGTAGGAGACAATACATCTATTACAGCCGTAGTCAATGGCGATTACCAAGTGTACCAAACCTATACCAATTCTGATGCTGATGTGAATTCTTATGGTGGTTCCATAGGTGTTGGTGTTAAAGTATTCAATGGTTTCGATTTGGATGGTAGCTATACGTATGCTAAAGAAGATTTTGATAGTGCCACCAATCCAGATTTCAGAACAAATTTCAACACACCAGAACATAAGGTGAAGGTGTCTTTTGGTCATACAGAAGTAGTTAAGAACTTAGGATTTAACTTAGCTTGGAAATGGAGCGATGCATATTATTGGGAAGCTTCCTTTGGTGATGGAGACATTCCTTCTTACCATACCTTGGATGCACAGTTAAACTATACCGTTCCTAAAATAAAATCAACCTTTAAAATAGGAGCTTCCAATGCTTTAGGTGAAGAATATTACACAGCTATTGGTACTGGTAGTATTGGTTCTATTTACTATGCGTCTTGGACAATTAATAACTTATAAAAAATATGAAAATGAAAACAAAATATATATGGTTACTAGCTGTTCTACTAAGTTTTACAGCGTGTAACAACGATGACGATTCGTCTTCAACAGTTGATAATTTACCTCCTTTAACAGCAGGTGAAGCAGATTTTTCAAATTATGTAGCCGTGGGTGCTTCCTTTTCTGCAGGATTCTCTGATGGCGCTTTATTTATAGCTACACAAGAAAACTCCTTTCCCAATATCATGTCCAAGAAATTCGAGATGTTAGGTGGTGGCAGTTTTTCTCAACCTCTAATGAACGATAATATTGGTGGTTTTGTCATGGGTGGAACAGTTGTGGCTAACCCTAGACTATATTTTGATGGTTCTGGACCTGTTGTGTTGCCGGCAACCCCTACAACTCAAATTACCGATCATTTATCTGGTTCTTTTAATAACTATGGTATTCCAGGCGCTAAAAGTTTCCATCTTGGAATCCCAGGTTACGCTTCCCTAAACCCTTATTTTGGAAGAATGGCTTCAAGTCCAACAGCAACTGTTATTGGAGATGCTGTGGCTCAAAACCCAACGTTTTTTACCTTATCTGAAATTGGTGGAAACGATGTACTATCTTATGCAACTTCCGGTGGAACAGGAGTAGACCAAACAGGAAACTTAAATCCTGCAACCTATGGAGTAAATGACATTACAGACCCTAATGTATTTGCAGCTTCTTTTTCAGCAGCAGTAGATGCCTTAACGGCCAATGGTGCCAAAGGGGTTGTTACCAACGTGCCATATATTACTAGTTTAGCACATTTTACAACGGTTCCTCATAATCCAGTACCTCTTGATGCTGGAACAGCTGCAGTTGTAAACAATGCTTACGCAGCTTATAATGCTGGTGTAGCTCAAGCTTTTGCTTATTTAGTTGGAATAGGAGCTGTATCACAAGCTGATGCAGATGCTGAAATAGCCAAAAGAACCATCATGTTCGAAGCATCAGAATCAAACGCTGTAGTTATTATGGATGAAGATTTAACAGATTTGACAGCGATAAATCCGCAATTAGTTAGCATGAGACAAGCTACAGCCGATGATTTATTAGTGTTACCAGCTTCATCTTATATTGGTACGGAAGCTGTTCCTGGAAATCCATTAACAGTTAATGGTGTTGCTATTCCTTTAGCAGACAAATGGGTATTGACCCCAGAAGAGCAACAGGCTATAAAAACAGCTACAGATGCTTATAATGTTACCATAGAATCTGTTGCCAACGCAAACGGTCTTGCCATGGTTGATTTTAAATCTATTTTAATAGAAGCATCCACTACAGGAATTGCTTCAGGAAATTATATCTTAAACACCAGTTTGGTAACAGGAGGTTTGATCAGTTTAGATGGTGTACATTTAACATCCAGAGGTTATGCTGTGATGGCCAATGAAATGATGAGAGCCATAGATGCCACTTATGGTTCTAATTTTGAAGCTTCAGGAAACTTTGTGGATTGTGGAGATTACCCAACAAACTACTCGCCTAGCTTACAATAACATATAAAAAATTCAAAAATTATACGCCTTCTTCTAAGTCATTGGAAGAAGGCGTTTTTAATGAATAAAAAAGGTAAAAATTTTGATGTTATTTTTAAATTAAAACTCCTATATTTGCAGCGCGAAAAACCAGGTGTTTTTCATATTAAAAAATTTAGCAAATAAATAAACATAATAGTAATGTCAAAAGTTACAGGTAAAGTTGCACAAATAGTAGGTCCAGTTATCGATGTAGAATTCGCTGCTGGTGCTGAACTTCCAAAAATTTACGATTCATTAGAAATTACAAGACCTGATGGTTCTATTCTGGTATTAGAAGTACAATCTCACATTGGTGAAGACACTGTACGTACTATTGCCATGGATTCATCTGATGGTTTAAGTAGAGGAACAGAAGTTCAGGCTACTGGAGCACCTATTCAAATGCCTATTGGTGTTGAAGTTTACGGTCGTTTGTTCAACGTAATTGGAGATGCTATTGATGGTCTTGGAAACTTACCAAAAGCTGGAGAAGCTGGTTTACCAATCCATAGACAAGCTCCTAAATTTGAAGATTTATCAACCTCTACCGAAGTGTTGTACACTGGTATTAAGGTTATCGACTTAATTGAGCCTTATGCAAAAGGTGGTAAAATTGGATTATTTGGTGGTGCAGGAGTTGGTAAAACCGTATTGATTCAAGAATTAATTAACAACATTGCTAAAGGTCATGGTGGACTTTCAGTATTTGCTGGAGTAGGTGAAAGAACCCGTGAAGGTAACGATTTATTACGCGAAATGTTGGAATCTGGAATTATCCGTTATGGAAAAGATTTCATGCATTCCATGGAAGAAGGTGGATGGGATTTATCTAAAGTAGATAAAAGCGCTATGAAAGATTCCAAAGCAACTTTCGTTTTCGGACAAATGAACGAACCTCCTGGAGCACGTGCACGTGTAGCACTTTCTGGTTTAACCATTGCTGAATATTTCCGTGATGGTGCTGGAGAAGGTCAAGGAAAAGACGTTCTTTTCTTCGTAGACAATATCTTCCGTTTTACTCAAGCTGGTTCTGAGGTATCTGCATTACTTGGTCGTATGCCATCTGCAGTAGGTTACCAACCAACCTTAGCTACAGAAATGGGAGCCATGCAAGAACGTATTACTTCCACAAAAAGAGGTTCCATTACATCTGTACAGGCCGTTTACGTACCTGCAGATGATTTAACGGATCCTGCACCAGCTACAACTTTTGCCCACTTAGATGCTACAACCGTATTATCACGTAAAATTGCTGAGCTAGGTATTTATCCTGCTGTAGATCCTTTGGACTCTACATCTAGAATCCTTACTGCAGACATTTTAGGAAATGAACATTACGATTGTGCGCAACGTGTAAAAGAGCTATTGCAACGCTATAAAGAATTACAGGATATTATTGCCATTCTTGGTATGGAAGAATTATCTGAAGAAGATAAATTGGCTGTATCTAGAGCTAGACGTGTGCAACGTTTCTTATCTCAACCATTCCACGTAGCAGAACAATTTACTGGTATCCCAGGAGTTTTAGTAGATATTAAAGAAACCATTAAAGGATTCAACATGATTATGGATGGTGAGTTAGATCACCTACCTGAAGCTGCGTTCAACCTTAAAGGATCTATTGAAGAAGCCATAGAAGCTGGAGAGAAAATGTTAGCTGAAGCGTAATTAATTGCTTAAAGCCTAAAGCTTAAAGCCTAAAGCAAAAAAACATGTATTTAGAAATTGTATCACCAGAAGCAACCTTATTTAGCAACGAAGTGGACTCTGTAGTAGTACCTGGAGTCAATGGTGAGTTTGAAATGCTAAAAAATCACGCTCCTATAGTCTCGCTTCTTAAGGAAGGAACCATAAAAATTCATACACATACGCAAAGTCATTTGGTATTTGATGAATTACCAGCTGAAGTACATAAGCATCTTGATGACGATAAGACCTTTCTTTTAAAGATAAAGTCTGGAACCATAGAGATGAAAGATAATAAAGTGATTATACTGGCAGATTAAACCGTATAACCTTTTATATATGAAACTATTATAAACCTTGCTATTTGCAAGGTTTATTTTTTTATACCATATTTGCTTAACAACAACCAAAATCCAACTAATGAAAAACACACTACTTATTGTAACCTTAATGGTTACCTCCATGGTTTTTTCACAAGACAAATGGCCCAACATGATGTTTGATAGAGATGCAAATTTCTATGACATTAAACAAGACTTTGAAAAATATTATCAAGAAAAAGCTGGAAATGCCCTTAAAATTCCAAAGGGAACAGGCATCAAACAATTTAAAAGATGGGAATATTATTGGGAACATCGAGTAGATGTAAACGGTAACTTTCCAAGTGAAGGACATGTTCTGGATGAAATGTCACGCTACAACAGGTTGCACGCCACAAACCAAAGAGGCTACGCTACCAACACCGGAAACTGGGAACTTGTAGGACCTATTGCTTTACCAAACAACGGAACTGGACAATTAAACGGAAATGGACGCGTAAGCTCCATTGCTTTCCATCCAACAGACCCCAAATACCATTTTTGTAGGTGCTCCTTCTGGTGGATTTTGGAAAACCACAGATAATGGGGTTACTTGGACCGAATATTCCAATGGATTGGTACGTCTGGGAATATCCAGTATTGTAATACACCCTTCCAATCCTAATATTATTTACTTAGGAACAGGAGATAGGGATGGTGGAGACGCTCCTGGCTATGGAGTTTATAAAAGTACCGATGGTGGCTTGACTTGGAGCAGTAGCAACTCAGGAATGGGCAACAGAACCGTTTATGAGGTACTTATGGACCCTAATAATCCAGATGTTTTAATTGCATCAACCAGTGGTAGCCGTATCTATAAAAGTATAGATGGAGGTTCAAGTTGGTCTTATACATCAACCAGTTCTTCAATGAAAAATATTGCATATAAACCAGGGGATTCCAACATTATTTATGCTTCAGGAACAACCGTTGATGTCTCTACAGATGGTGGTAACACTTTCAATCAAGTAATAAGTGGTGTCCCAAGTAACGCTCAAAGAATTGCTTTAGCCGTTTCGGCAGACCAACCAGATTGGGTGTACTTGTTAGCTGGTAATGGAAGTGGATTAATAGGTGTTTACAGATCTACTGATAGTGGTGTAAGCTTCACAACAAGAACAACTTCACCAAATATCTTAGGATACGACACAAATGGTGGTTCTGGAAGTCAGGCTTGGTACGATTTGGTTATAGCAGCAGACCCTACCAATGCCAATATTATTTATACTGGAGGTATCAACATATGGAAATCCATCGATGGTGGTACCACTATGAACATTAACACTTATTGGGTAGGCAGTTCCGGAACCATAGATGGAGTTCATGCAGACCAACATGTTTTGGAATTTTCACCATTTAACAACGACATTTATAGTGGTAATGATGGTGGTATTTATTACTCCTCAAACCTTGGAGCCAACTGGATCGATATCAGCAGTGGATTGGCCATTGCTCAAGTATATAAAATTGGTGTGTCTCAGATTTCAGAAAACACCGTAATCAATGGTTATCAAGATAACGGAACAGCTATCAATAGAAACTCTGTTTTTCATACCGAAATTGGTGGAGATGGTATGGAATGTATTATTGATCCTACAGACGACAACTTCATGTATGGCGCCTTATATTACGGAGATATTAGACGTTCAACCAATAATGGTATCTCGTTTTCTACCATTGCAGAAAATGGTGTGAATGGTATTACAGAAAGTGGTGCTTGGGTTACCCCTTATAAATTAGACCCAAACAATCCTAACAGAATGTATGCTGGCTATGATAACGTTTGGCGTTCAGACGATGTTAAAGCACCTGCTCCCGGAGCTATTGTGTGGACTAAGATTTCAAATTTTGGAGGCACTTCAAACATGGTGGATCTTGCCATAGCTCCTTCTAACAGCAATGTGGTGTATGCGTCCAGAAGTGGCTCTGGAAAATTCTATTATTCCAATAACGCCTTATCCGCTTCACCAACATGGAGTAATTTAACAGCTAATTTACCTAGTTCTTCGTCTCCAAAAGACATAGAAATAGATCCAACAGACGAGAATCATCTTTTTATAGCTCTAGGAAATAACATTTATGAATCCACAAACGCAGGAAATACTTGGACAGACATATCAGGAACGTTGCCTAATATCTCGTTAAATACTATTGTAATTGACGCTTCCAGTCCTATTGATGCCATGTATGTAGGGATGGATGTAGGTGTTTATTATAAAGACAATACCCTTTCGGACTGGACACCTTTTTATACAGGATTGGCCAATTTGGAAGTAACAGAGTTGGAAATTCATTCAAACATCACAGAGTGTAGCAGTAAACTTTTTGCTGCAACCTACGGACAAGGCTTATGGATGAGCGATTTAAAAGATCCTGGAAATGTGGCTCCAACAGCTTGTTTTAAGGCAGAAACCACACAAGGTTGTGTAGGAAGCACCTTGGTATTAACGGATAAATCCGATTACACTCCTACCTCATGGTTATGGAACATTACTCCTGCAACGTATACATTTACCAATGGTACAACAGCCAATTCTCAAAATCCAGAAGTTATTTTTACCAGTTCGGGTACTTATACCATAGCGCTTACTGTTACAAATGCCAATGGAAACCATACAACCACTAAGGTAGATTATGTAACTGTTTATCCTGGAACTATCGCTTCTGGTTTTAGTACAGATTTTGAAGGAGAAGCACTATGTGGAACAGCTTCAGATTGTGGTGCAACAACTTGTAATCTAAGCTCCAGTTTTTGGATAAACTTAAGCAATGGAAGTGAAGATGATATAGATTGGCGTGTGGATGAAGGCGGAACCACTTCCAGTGGAACAGGACCAACAAATGATTACAATCCAGGTTCAACAACTGGCAATTATATCTATACCGAAGCTTCTGGCTGTTTTAACAATACAGCCATTTTAGAAAGTTCTTGTATGATTATGGATACTGCTTATAATTTGGAATTTGCTTACCATATGGAGGGAGCAAGCATGGGCAGCTTACATATAGATGTCTTTGCTGATGGTGTTTGGAATAAAAACATCATTCCTGCCATTTCTGGGGATCAAGGAACTGATTGGCATACAGCAACCGTAGATTTAGCTACCTACGATGGAAAAACCATTAAAATAAGGTTTAGAGGTATTACTGGATCTGGTTTTGAATCGGATATCGCTTTGGACGACATTAAATTGGTTGATCAAAATACCATTTCCGTTACCGAGTTTGAATCCCTTACAAATACCATTGACATCTATGGTGATGACCATTTAGTGATTCATTCTCAAAAAGAAACATTAAACAATGTTGTGGTTTATGATATTTTGGGCAGACAGTTATTTAATGAAATCGATTTACATTCAAACAAGCTTGAAATAGAATCCATTAAAAAATCAAATACGGTTTTACTGTTAAAGATTACTTTGGAAAACAATCATGTTGTGTATAGAAAAATCTTATTTTAAATCCTTCGGTCATATTCAAAAATGCCAAGCAGTTGCTTGGCATTTTTGTTTTACAAAATAGTCACCTTTATTTTTTTCCAAAGCTTCATTAGCAACAATGCAAAAATAAGGGCTGCCCCAATAAGCAATAAGCCATTCAAGTAATTTCCATAAATAATATAGCCTGTAGCGAACATAATAGAGTAAATAAGTGCACAACCCACTAACATAGCCAATATTCCCGAAGGCACACTCCAACCAGCTTTCGTATTTTCCAATTCAATGTTTTCTTGTCTAGCTTCCAATACAATTTTTTGCCATCCTGGACCTCCTGGTTGTATTTTTTTATAGAAATGTTGCAAAACGGATTTGCTTTCAGCTTGAGTTAAAAATGTTACTGCTACCCAAACAATGGTAGTAACCAAGACAATCATAGGGAATTTTGCCCAAGCAGGAAAAAGGCCTTCATCACCAAAAAAGTAAATCCCTAAATCGGTAAAATTTAATAGGATGGAAACAATCCCGGAAACAAACATGGCCGAAATTTCACTCCAGGCATTGATACGCCACCAAAACCAGCGCAGGATAAAAATCAATCCTGTTCCTGCTCCAAACATTAAAATAATATCAAATAATTGCAAAGCATTGGTAAGCACCAAAGCCAGTAAGGCGCTACAAACCATTAAAGTTACTGTTGCCAGCCTACCTACTGTAACCAATTGTTTTTCAGTAGCGTTTTTATTGATTTGTTGTTTGTAAAAATCGTTTACCACATACGATGCTCCCCAGTTTAAGTGGGTGGAAATGGTACTCATATAGGCTGCAACCAAAGAAGCCAAAACCAGACCTAACAAGCCACTAGGCAGTTTGGTTAACATGGCAGAATAAGCCAAGTCATGCCCAAGTTTATCTTCTGCCACCAAAGGAAAGGCTTTGTGAATACTAGCTATATCTGGGAAAACAACCAATGAAGCCAAGGCAACAATAATCCATGGCCAAGGACGTAAAGCATAATGCATGATGTTAAAAAAGAATGTGGCTCCAATGGCATGATTTTCATTTTTAGCTGCCAACATACGTTGCGCAATATATCCTCCACCACCTGGTTCGGCTCCAGGATACCAAGAACTCCACCATTGAACTGCCAATGGAATGATCAATAAGGTAATTAGGGCTTCTGTATTGCTAAAGTCTGGTAAGATATTTAATTTCCCTACCACGTTTTCATGTTGCAACAATGCTTCCAAGCCACCAACTTCAGGTAAGCCAACCAGATAATAAGCTGCTCCCAAAGCACCAGCCATGGCTGTAAAGAACAATATAAAATCTGTGTAAACCACGCCTTTAAAACCTCCTAAGGCACTAAAAACAACGGTTATGGTTCCAGCATAAATAACCGTTTCCCAAGGTTGCAAACCCAACATGATGGCACCTATTTTTATAGCTGCCAAGGTTACGGCAGACATGGCAAGAATATTGAAGATGATCCCTAAATAAATGGCTCGAAACCCTCTTAAAAACCGAGCAGGAGCACCACCATAGCGCAATTCGTAAAACTCGATATCTGTACTGACTTCCGATTTTCTCCAGAGCTTGGCATAGACAAAAACAGTTAAAAGTCCTGTTAACAAAAAGGCCCACCAAACCCAGTTTCCCGATACACCATTGGTTCTTACAATGTCTGTTACCAAATTGGGAGTATCTGTAGAAAAAGTGGTTGCCACCATAGAAACCCCTAACAGCCACCAAGGCATGTTCCTTCCAGAAAGAAAATATTCGGCTGCACTTTTTCCAGATTGTTTGGAAACATAAATGCCTATAAAGAGTGTGATGGCAAAAAACAAAACAATTAAAACAACATCAAACGAAGATAATTGGACCATAAGTGTGTGGTATTTACTTTAGGTTTCTAAGTTATACTTTTTTAATGACATTGGTTACAATGCCCCAAATAACAAAATCGTTCTCTTCAGTAATTTTAATAGGCTGATAGTTTTCATTTTCAGGTTGTAGCCATACTCCATCCTTTTCCACACGTAAACGTTTTACGGTAAATTCACCATCCAGAAAACAAACTGCAATTCTATTGTGAGCAGGCTCAAGGCTTCTGTCAATCACCAATAAATCGTTATCGTCCAAACCTGCACCAACCATGCTTTGTCCAGAAACACGTGCATAAAAAGTGGCTAGTTTGTTTTTTACCAGAATGTTGTCCAAAGAGAGCCTTTCTTCTTTAAAGTCTTCAGCTGGAGAAGGAAATCCTGCTGATATGCCTGTGTCTAAATAAACAGCTCCAGATTGGTTTGAAACATCTGGTGTGAAGAAAGTGAGGGTTTCTGATTTGTGCATTATCATGGGAAAACTTGTTTTAATTTCAATATTGAATTTAGTTTTTATTTATGGTTTTTTTTGTTTTTATGGACAAAATTATTTCACCTTTAAAATATCGTTTATATTGGTTGTATAGCGTGGTGACAACCGTTCCTGACGCATTTTCCAGGTGCGTTTTAAATCTTGGTTGGCCAGTTTTAATTTATGGTCGCCATACTTTCCATTTAGTTTGTCTATGGCATTCATCAAAGGCTTATGTTTTGGGTTTTCTTGCAAAAACAAATGTAATTGATGGTTATTGGTAGGAACCAGTCCTGTAACTACAACTCCAGCACGTTTATACTTAATCCCTTTTTTAAACATGGCAGTTACGGCCTTTACAGCCTCGTTACTTATAATAAGGGAGGAGTCTGTTGGGTATGCCAACTGGATCATTTTATTAACACGATGCTGAGGCAAATCTTTTTTGTGCCTATCGCTGCTTAAGCTTACCAAGATGATATGACAACTACTTTTTTGTTTGCGCAGTTTTTCGGCACAACTGCTGGCAAAGGTAGATACACGTTCCTTTAAATTATGGATATCTGAAAAGGTGTATTCAAAACTTCGGGTGGTAGCAATGGCTTTTTTTGATGCCATTTCCTCCAACTGTAAGGTTGGAACACCTTCCAGGTCTTTTTTTAAACGCCATTCCACAATGGAAAAATTTTTCCTGACCCATTCATCTGAAAGCTGTGTAAACTGATAGGCTGTAAGAATGTGTTTTTCTTTTAAACGCTTGTGCAAGGCAAGTCCTATTCCCCAAACATCTTCAGTTTTCAACCACTTAAGGGCTTTGATGCGTTTGTCTTCAGAATCAATCACGTACACGCCTTTGGTTTGCTCTGGAAATTTACGTGCAATTTTATTGGCTACCTTGCTTAAAGCTTTGGTTGGTGCCACACCAACACAGGTTGGAATGCCAGTCCATTTTAAAATGCGTTTTCTAATTTGATCTCCATATTCCTTAAAGTCAAATCTTTCAGTGTTTTGAGAGTTTTGTGTTATCCCATCAAAGCCTCTAAATTGTAAAAAAGCTTCGTCTATACTATACACTTCCACATCTGGCGTGAACTGTTTTAAGATACTCATAACACGACTGCTCATGTCTCCATACAGTGGATAATTAGAAGAAAACACTTGTACGTTGTGTTCTTTAAAAAAGGCTTCGCATTTAAAAGCAGGAGCTCCCATGGGCAAACCCAAGGCTTTAGCTTCATCGCTTCGCGCAATCACGCAACCATCGTTATTGCTTAAAATAGCGACAGGTTTGTGGCGCAAACTAGGGTTAAAAACCCGTTCGCAAGAGGCGTAAAAGTTATTGCAATCTACAAGGGCATACATGGCATAAAGGTATTGAATTTTTAAAAACGTTAGGTGTTAAAATGTTTGTTGTTTGGTTGAAAAAAAATTGAAGTTCCAATAGCTAGATGTTAAGTTCTATTGCTTGTACCAAAGGCCCATACAAGTTTCTGACCTATCCTGCTATGGATCTCACTTTAAGAGCAGGTTTTCTTAGGTTGTTTTAGGGTGTGATATGGGGTTTATATTACTTACATACGGAGTAACTAGGGAGTAACTACGGGTGAACCCCTAAGGATGCTTTTATTTATAAGGGTTTATAGCGGTTGAAAACAGGCATAACCTGTATTGATTCAAGGGAGTGGACTTTGAAAAATTAAGATACGCCTTTTTTCTTAAAGTCCAAAAAAACGAGGCTATTATTTAAGCTGTGTATAGAAAAAATGACCCGTCCTAAAATAACTATACAGATTAATAAATAAATCCTGATATCAGGATACAATTCTTTTTCTAAATCCTAAAATGATTGTATATTTTTCATACACTCTCCATACACTATCTATACTTGAGCCATACTTGAGCTATATAGAAGCTAAACTGTTTGTGGACATATGCTTACTTGAATGAGATTGCCACGTCCTTCGTCCTCGCAATGACAGGTAGACTTATTTTAAAACAGTTCATGGATCTTATTGTACACCAGGTGGCTTTCCCAACCTCTGTAAAGCAGGTAATCTGCCAATTTCTTTTTTTTCTTTAAGGGATTTGTTTCTTTAATGCTGGCTGCTTTTTTTTCTGCCAAGGCATGAAAGGTGTTTAAGTAGTCTGCTTCTGAAATGTCCTTAAAAGCTTCCTTGATATTGAAAGGGCTAATGTCGCGTTTTTTAAGTTCCAGTTCCAAACGTTTGCGACCCCATTTTTTAACACGGAATTTGCCACGCACATACGATTTTGCAAAACGGGTTTCATTAAGAAAATCATGTTCCAGTAAATGCACCATAATCACATCTATGGCTTCTGGAATCATGCGCATATCCCGAAGTTTTTGGGAGACTTCTTTATGGCAACGTTCCTGGTAGGTACAGTAGTTTTCAAGCGTTCGCTTGGCCTCTTCTAAAGTGTAGGTTTTACTGGATTTCATGGCTGCAAGATACTAACAATTTGTTAACAAGTAACCCGTTGTTAACCATTGAATTATATGATAATTTGTGTTATATTTGTGTGCTCATTTTTTAATGAGCCTTAATTAATTATTCCCTATGATTAAAAAATACTCCCTTGTATTAGTAGCATTTTTGTGCTTTGTTTTGTCTGGTTTTGGGCAGATTGAAATCTTTAACGAAGCAGGTGGAGGTGCATTTCCTGCTGGATGGACTGGCACCAATAATGTTACTACAAATGAGATTGATCGTGGCTCTTATTATCTTGTGGATGCAGGAGCTTCATCAGATGTAATTACTACAGCTGTGTATGATTTATCTGCATATGTCTCAGCAGAATTTAGTTTACGAGTAGCTACATTCGGTAGTGGGGATAATAATCCAGCAAAAATAGAAATCTCATACGATGGTGGTGGTACTTTTACACAAACAGAATTTAGTGCTACACCTACAAGTTCAACTTATATTAATGGAGGTGTTTTTGCTTTAAGTAGCATTACTAATCAAGTTCAAATTAGAATTTCTAATAATGGAACGAGTGGAAGAGGTGTTAGATTACAAGAATTAATATTGGAAGCCACTTTAGCAACAGGCCCAACAGTCACTTACAATGGCAATGGTAACACAGGTGGTACTGTACCAACAGATGGAAATAACCCATATACATCAGGAGATACCGTTACCGTTTTAGGGAACACAGGCTCATTAATTAATACATGTAACACCTTTAATAATTGGAATACAGCTGCAGATGGTTCTGGAACAACTTATAGTGCTGGTAATACGTTTACCATTACAGCTAGTACAACTTTATATGCACAGTGGACACCAACAGGCAATACCGTAACCTTTGATGCTAATGGAGGCACAGGTTCAATGACACCCCAGACAGATTGTGCGACTGCAAACCTAACAACTAATACATTTACTTATGCGGGGTTTACCTTTAATAGCTGGAACACAGTAGCCGATGGCAGTGGTACTACTTATGCAGATGGAGCATCTTATAATTTTACTGCAGATATGACGTTGTATGCACAATGGGATGTGTATGTTGGGCCTTGTTTGTCTACTAGTTTTGAAAGTGGAGAACCTTCTGGTTGGGATAACTATAGTTCATATTACAATTTAGGTGCTTCAAATTCAGGATCTCAAAAAGCAGGAATGAATAGTAATAATGATTGGATTAGAACAGAGCAATTGTTAGATCCTAGTGATTTAAGTTTTTGGGCAAGAGCGTCAGGTTCAGGTTCAACTTTTGCAATAACTATTCAATATTCAGCAGATGGAACTACATGGTTAGATAGTACACAAATATTTGCTAATGGAAGTAACTCAGGTGATATTACGGATAGTTATCAACAATTTAATGTAAACCTAAATCTTACAGGCAACTATTATTTAAGATGGTTTATGGATTCTAGATCTGGAGGTTCATTTTATTTGGACGATGTTGAAGTTTTTTGTGGAACTTCAACTCCACAACCAGAACTGCAATTAGTAGATGACACAGCCACCAACCAAAACTGTGGTTATACCATCGATTTTGGAACACAAGCTGTTTCTACAAATACTGATTTAACATTTGATATTCAAAATGTTGGGAGTGCCGATTTAGATATTAGCTCTTTTGGAATTACTGGAGATTATAGTATAATCTCTCCAACAGCACCGTTGACAATCACTTCTGGAAACTCAGAAACAGTTACTATTAGGTTTACACCTACAGCAACAGGAACAAGAAATGGTGTTTTAACCATAAACAATAATGATAGTAATGAAGGAGCATGTGTAGTAAACCTAACAGGTGAAGGTTTTGTTCCTGCTCCAAATATTAGAGTAGAAAGAAATACAGAAGCACTAATTCCAAACGGTTCTACACCTAACATAGGGTTTAATACAATTTTTGCGACAACAGACTTAGGAGATACAAGCGTTCCAAAATTATATTATGTAAGAAATGGTAACGCCTTAAATCCAGCTACAGCTGATTTAACGGTCAACACTATTGTCTCATCAAACAATGCTGAATTTACATTAACCAATCTTCCAACATTACCAATTACATTGGCTCCTGATGAATTTATTTCTTTTGAAATTGAATTTTCTCCAAACTCTACAACACCAGCTACTCGAACAAGTACCATTACGGTAACCAGTAATGACTCTACAGACAACCCTTATGCTTTTGATGTTAGTGGCACAGCAGGTTGTCCGTTATATAGTGGAACTATACTTCCAACTTCTGGTCCAGTTGGAACAGAAATAACGATCACTTCTGCAGAAAATTTGACAGGTTCTAGTGCCACATTGAATGGTGAACCATTAACTGTAGTATCATCAACAGTAGGAGAATTAGTTGTACAAGTACCTCATACTATTACTTTGGGTGGCGCATTAACTGTATTACTTTCTAATGGTTGTTCATTTACCAATACCTTTGTATTAATAGATAATGCTATTCAAAGCTGTGAAGGTACAGGTTCAACGCCTAGTGAACTTTTTATTAGTCAAGTTACAGATTCAGGTACAGATTCAGTAAGCTATATCGAAGTGTATAATGGAACTGGAAGCACAATAACAGATTTAAGTAACTATTCAATTCATATTTATAATAACGGTCGTTCAACTCCATTAAATAGCAACTATATTATAGATTTAAATAACGTTAATTTACCTAATGGTAGTACTTATACTATAGCGTTGGGAACTAATATTAATGGATTAAATTGTATCCCAGAACATGATCTTTCTAATTTAGCTGATCAACAAGACACAAATTCTGGTGTTAGTATTAATTTTGTTAAAGATGATAATTTTAATATCGGACATGATCACATACGCTTATATAATAATTCAACTCATATAGATAGTTGGGGTGTTTATGAAGATGAAAGCTGGGCCATTTCTTTAAATTTGCAAGGTAAAGGAGCCAATTTTATGCGTAGAACTGATGCGACACTTCCTGATATAAATTTTAATACTGCTGATTGGATTATTCAAGATTGGGGAAATTCATGCTCTGATTTAGATTATTCTGATATTGGTGTATATGATTTCTCGGTTGGTGTACCGCCAACGTCTTCTTTACTTGTAGATCCAACTTCTGATTGCTTATTAACGGCAACTCTAACTGTAACAGGAGCCGAAGGTTATTCAGGTGGGAATCCATTAGCTTATCAATGGTATTATTCTGCTCCTGGAGATACTGGTTGGACAGCAGTACCAAATGCTGCACCTTATAGTGGTTATAATGCTGCAACATTAGATATTAGCAATACATTAAATCTGGATGGCTATCAATATTATTGCCAAGTAAGAGAAGATGATGCACTTTGTTTCAAAGCATCTAATGCAGTAAAACTTCATGTTACTAAAACTGTTTGGGATGGAACGGATTGGACCAACTCTACACCTCCAGATGAATTTACTGTAGCTGTTATTGACGGGACTTATGATACGGGGTTACATGGAGATATTGACGCTTGCCAGCTTATTATAAATTCTGGAGTAGACCGCACTTTAAATGTAGAAAATTCCACTTATGTTAGAGTTGTAAATAATGTTATTAACAACGGAAGTATTACAGTTCAAACACATGGTGCTTTTGTACAGGATGGTGTGGGTGCAAATGCAGGCACATTTACTAACAATGGTTCTGCCAGTGTCATTAAATATACAGATATTTTAAATGACTGGTATGAGTATACCTATTGGAGTTCTCCAGTTGTAAATCAATTGATAAATGCAGCTACACCGGATACCCCAAATTCTAGAAGATTTTATTTTGAAACTGCTAATTATTTAGATGAACATACTGTTGGTACAACTAACAATGTCCC
>SWCA01006053.1_pt1 | contig 18058 bp, 15 predicted proteins | sample 4692961 | NCBI WGS metagenome assembly SWCA01 (sample SAMN10267275, study PRJNA491770) | bioreactor metagenome | isolation source: DHS bioreactor inoculated with | place: Japan: off Shimokita Peninsula
AAACCATCCGCGTCTCAAAAAAACAAAGCCCCCCAATTGCTTGAGAGGCCCGACAATCGTAAGCCGTATTCGCTTACTTTCCACCACTAATCTGCCCGCGAATTTCTCCTCCAGGATACATTACTGTATGCACATTGACGTAGGTCTGTCCCCACTCCATCTTATCAAGAAGATCTTTAAGCTCCATTCCAGCCAAAGCGCCGACGAGGTCGTCTGCTGTAATCTCACCTTCAGCTAAAATCCCGTTCGTTGTTCCGGGAATCAGCTGCGGTGGCGGTCCGGCAGGATACAACCAAGCCACAACCCCTCCACTCGGTATGAGGTGAATGTGTGCCATCCGAACATCTTCAATGTTGGCTACAATCAATTTATAACTGAGCGTTTCTCCATCCTTACTCAGTTGAAAAGTCGCCTGACCGGTAGCCAAGGATTCAACAGGAGGGACTTCCTGATCCGAAGAGAGATGCGCCCTGAAATTCCGCGTCATTTTCATGTGGGCACTTTTTAGTTCAACATCCGTCTGGAAATCTTCCTGCAACTCAGTTTTCTCACACGAAGAAGTAAAGACCAAACTCAAAGCAAGCAAAAACAAATAGACTTTATTCATAACATTAAGATTTAGATGTATTTATAAAGTTCATACTATCTAAACCCATGAAATGTTTCGAATTTAAGATCGAAATATCTTTTTCTTTGTGAGATAAATCGACACAGCATTCAATCCAACAACATACGCCTATCTACCAATGCATTACAAGACTCTTACAGAATGGAATTACTGTTTACTTGGTGAGCATGAGTTCCTATAAGAATGACAGAAGGCATGGGCGGATCGATTCGTTTGAGGTCCGACTCAATTTTTCCCAGACTGGAAGTGAAGAGTTGCTGATCGGGGTGCCCTGCCCGACTAACAATTTGCATGGGCACATCGGCCGGCACATGGCGGCTCATCAATTCGTTCGATAAAAGCACCAGATTTTTCAAGCCCATGTATACCATCACGGGGGCATTGGCTTTGATGATGGCCGCTACTTCATCCATGTTCTCAAAACCCCCATTACGCTTATGCCCGGTGTAAAACAGAGCCATGCTATTCACATTGCGCAGGGTAACGGGGATGTGAAAACAGCTCGCAGCCGCCAAACCCGCTGTAATACCGGGGACCACTTCGACACGGAGGTTTTCCTGTAAACAAAATGCCAATTCTTCGGCTCCCCGCCCAAAAATAAAGGGATCGCCAGCTTTCAGTCTCACCACGCGTTTGCCTTCAGCAGCAAATTGTTTTAGCTGGCGATGAATTTTATCCTGACGTTCGGTTTGATGTTGCCCATCCTGGTAATGCTTGCCGGCGTAAATCTTTTGCGTGTCCGGGCCCGCCAAATCCAGAATGTCGGTTCCATGCAGGGCATCGTATAAGATCACGTCAGCCTGTTCCATCCGCCGTAAAGCACGAACGGTAAGCAACTCAGGATCACCTGGGCCTGCTCCCACAATCGAAATCAAATGTGCATCGGGTTGCCGTTCTGGAATTTGGAATTTGGAATTTGTCATTTATATATTGTTACCCAGGTACCCCAGTGGACACCTGAAATAAGACACGGAAATAGCATTATTCAGCATTAACTAAGTTCAAATAATCCAGCGGGCTTGGGTATTTGAACTCATAATTCAGGACATGGATAAGTTTGCTGCTGTCAACCAGCTTAAAGGGTACCTTTTCACCGCTGAATTCTGGAGCTGGAATGCCCGAAACCTTCGAAGCACGCTCATAAAAATCCTGTCGTGTGGGATGCGCCGGACAGCAGGCATTGAAGGTTTCGCCCCATGCCTCTTGATTGATAATTTTCAAAATGATCCCGATGCAATCGTCCTGATGAATGAGGTTGACAGGCTTCGTGCCACTGACAGCATCAACTTTACGACTCAGGAAGCGCGCCGGATTCCGGTCGGCACCAATCAGCCCGCCAAAGCGCAGCACCGTCGTTTTGAAGTTCCGGTTTTGGGTTAGCAGAAGTTCAGCCATCACCAAGGCTTTTCCCGATGGCTTTTCCGGTAGCAAAACATCCTCCTCGGTCGCCTTTCCTCCCAATTCATTGTAAACTGACGTGGATGAAATAAATAAAACCCGCGGCACCCGGTGTTCTTCAAGCAGGCGAACCAACTGCTTAATTTGAGCCGGGAAAATGGTCTCAATGAAATCAACCCGCCTGGGAGGAATAGCCACGATGACCAAATCGGTATCGAAAAAACGCGGGTCTTTGAGTTGCACTTTTTCTTCATCCAGCGACAGGCAGTATGGTTCGATGCCCGCAGCACTTAATTTCTTGAGTTTCGAACGGGTCGTTACCGAACCTTTCACCTGGATCCCGTCAGCCAATAACTTTTCGGCTAAAGGAAACCCCAGCCAGCCGCAACCTAAGATCGATATTGTTTTCATGCTACTCGCGTCTATTCAATGATTATCCGGTGTTTTGGTTCCGGCTCATTTAGTTTTTCGGTAATTCGTCGGATGGCATATTTCACAAACGACAGTTCTTCCTCCTCATGGGATTCGAGCACTAAGTTAGGAAATTCAGCCCAGGCCGCCTGAGCAGTCCGGTTTCCATTAGCCAAAACCGGTGCTTTGGGCGGCGGAAAATTACCCGAGGCCTTGTAACTCTTGATGGCGCTTTCGCTGAAAAACAGGTAACCGTCAAACATTTCATTCATCATGATTTCGATGGAAGTATTTTTATATACTTCAACCGAATGCCAATCCAACTGGTTCTGATCCAGCAGTTCGGGAAGCGGATTCAAAGATTTGTCACCACGCAGGTAAATCACTTTTGCACCATCCTTCTGATTGACCAGCAATTCGGCCAGCGAATAGGCGTTCAACGATTTTGGGCGAACAACCCTTACGCCACATTTCGTTAGAATCCGCTCTTGTTTTTCGGAAAGGCAATAGACCAAGTCGTCCTTTTTCATGCCTATTTTCAAGGCAAACCGCAAGAGCCAGTGAGCCGCGTAAGAGCTGGTGACCACCCATTTTTTTTCCGAGTTGCCTATCGAATCGAAAAAACGAACATCCGGTCTCCGATAGGTAATCCGAACCAATGGCTGTTCAATAAATTTTATCTGTTCGCTAACCAACCATTTTCGGGTTAACGTTGATAGTTTTCTTCCGATAAATATTGCCGGTAGTTCCATATTTTCAATGTTTAAAATCTTTTCCTTGCTTTGTTTCTGTCACATATTCTTTCCGAATAACGAAATCTCCGAAACCTTCTCCTTCATTCCTGCTCTGAGCATAGTCTGCAATGATCGGTCTTAATTCAGCGAGTATTTCTTCTTCTGAAAGTGTTTCTTTGTAGAGGGTATTCAATCGTGTGCCGTTGAAATTTCCTCCCAAATAGAGGTTGTAATGGCCAAGTGACTTTCCAATAAAACCAATTTCGGCCAGGTAAGGTCTTCCGCAACCATTAGGACAGCCGGTCATTCGAATCACAATTTCCTGTTTGGTCAAATCATGTTCAGCCAAAATCGTTTCAATTTTTTCCATCAGTGTGGGCAGGTAGCGTTCAGCCTCGGCAAAGGCTAGCCCGCAAGTATTCAAGGCCACACAGGCAATTGAATTTTGCCGTAACCCAGACAGTTGAACCGGCCACACGCCATATGTTTTCAAAATGCGGTTCACTTTTTCTTTTTCACTGGTGTTACCAATAATCAAGTTCTGATTGCCGGTCAGGATAAACTGTGCATCGCCTACGCTTTCGGCCACTTCGCGCAAAGCTTTTTTTAACTGAAGGGTTTCGGTATCTTTTACCCGGCCACCTTCAATAAACAAGTTCAGGCTCCACCTTCCATCGGTTCCTTTTTTCCAGCCGTAGCGATCTCCATTACGCGTAAACTCGAAAGGTTTCGCTGGTTGAAGTTCGTAACCCAGATACTTGTTCACCTCAGCTTTAAACCAGTCCAGTCCGTTGCGGTCGATCGTATATTTTAAGCGCGCTTGCTTACGATTGGTGCGGTCGCCGTTGTCTTTCTGCACCAGCACGACCTTTTCTGCCACTTCAATCACCTGCTCGGGTGTGCAAAAGCCAATGACATCGGCAAGGCGCGGATAAGCTTCGGGAATACCAAATGTCGAGCCTAAACCACCTCCGGCTGTTACATTGTAGCCAATCAGCTTTCCTTTTTCTTCAATAGCAATAAATCCCAAATCCTGCGAGAAGATATCCACGTCATTATACGGAGGAATGGCCACGCCAATTTTGAATTTCCGAGGCAGGTAACGATTGCCGTAAATGGGCTCAACCTCGGTTTTGCTGTCTGCCACTTTCTCCTTATCCAACCAAATCTCGTGATAAGCTTTTGTTTGTGGCATCAAGTGAGCCGACAGCGCACCGGCCAACTCATAAACCGCCGCATGCAGCTCCGACTCAGCCGGGTTGGCATGCGACATCACATTACGGTTCACATCACCACAGGCAGCAATCGTGTCCAGCAAAGCCTCATTGATTCCCTGAATGGCAGGCTTCAGTTTCTTTTTGATCACCCCATGCAACTGAAAAGCCTGACGGGTGGTCAACTTCAATGTGCCATTGGCATGCGTATCAGCCAAGCGGTCCATCTGAAGCCATTGCTTTGCACTCGTCACGCCTCCAGGGAGGCGGACCCGAATCAAAAAGGAAAAAGCCGGTTCCAGTTTTTGACGTTTCCGCTCCTTTTCCACGTCACGGTCATGCTGTTGATAAATTCCATGAAATTTCGACAACTGAGTATCATCGGCAGCAATTGCTCCTGTCACCGGGTCAGCCAGGCTTTCGGCCAAGGTTCCCCTAAGGTAATTGCTATCGTATTTTATTTTTTCAACTTCTGCCAGTTTGCTCCAATCAATTGTTTCGCTCATTTTCTCAACTGTTTTTTTGTATTCAAAGCACCCTTGGTATTAATACCTACTACCAATACGCTTTTATACTTATCAATGTTCAAATAAAAATTCAAAAATCTTCTAACGTCTTTGTATCCTTTAATACACGTCGGCCATAAAACGCTTTTCCTTTTTTAGCTTTTTGAAATAGCTGCGGGCTTTTTTATCCGTCATTCCGCCTTGCGTTTTAATGATGTCCAACAAAGTAATCTGGACATCTTTGGCCATATACTTCATATCGCCGCAGAGATAAAAACTGGCGCCATTTTCAAGCCACCGAAACAGTTCTTCTTGCTGCTCTTTGAGTTTATGCTGAACGTAGACCTTCTCTTCCTGATCGCGCGAGAAAGCCAGATCAATCCTTTCGAGAAAACCTTTTTGAAGGTACTTCTGCCATTCAAGCTGGTAAAGAAAGTCAGAAGAAAAGCGCCGCTCGCCAAAGAACAGCCAGCTGTTCCCCTTTTGGTTAGCGGTTTCGCGCTGTTGCAAGAAGGCCCGGTAAGGCGCGATACCGGTTCCGGCTCCAACCATAATAATGGGACTGCCATTGGCAGGCAGCCTAAAATTTGGGTTCTTATCAATGTAAATCAGCACATCGTCATCTACGTCCAAACGGTCGGCTAAAAAAGTAGAACATGCACCATAGCGCTGCCGGCCTTTGTTCTCGTAACGTACGCGTGACACGGTGATGTGTACCTCATCTTCAAAAGCCTTCTGGCTGGACGAGATACTATACAAACGAGGCGGAAGTGGCCGAAGCAAATCCAGAAACTCGGTAGCTGTTAGTTTCGCAGGAAATTCGTGCAACAAATCCAGCACATCGTGACCGAACAGGTAATGATCCAACTTCGCTTCATCGTCAGTGATAGCCTGAACTTCTTTGGAGCCCGTCTTCTCCGCATATTTCTGAATCACATCGCGCGTCAGCAGCGTAATTTCGTAGTGATGCTCCAATGCTTCATTGAAAGGCAATTTGCCGATTCGGGTCTCCACCACTTCATTATCGATAACACCTAAGGTAGAGATGATTTCCTTGACCAATTTGGGTGGGTTTTGAGCAATAACTCCCAAGGCATCGCCAGGTTCGTAATGAATGCCCGAACCCTCCAATGACAGTTCCAGGTGATATACTTCTTTGTCGGATTCGCGACCGGTAATGCGGACTTTATCAAGCACTTTCGACTGAAACGGATTTTTTCTCGAATAAACCTCAGCATCATTTGCCCAGCTCACTTCAGAAACTGCCTGCGTTGGAGTTTCGGGCTGAAATTTTGCCAGTTCGCCCAGCACATCCGTGGTCCATTTAGCGGCATCCTCTTCGTAATCCACATCGCACATCACGATAGGAACCAACTCATTTGCTCCAGCCTTTTTCAGGGCCTGATCGATGTCAATACCCGTTTGGCAAAAAAGTTTGTAACTTTTGTCGCCTAAAGCCAGCACAGAATAGTTCAATCCCTCCAGTTTGGGTGCCCGTTTGCCGGTTATAAACGCATGAAAATCTTCAGCCATTTCTGGCGGTTCTCCTTCGCCGTGGGTACTCACAATCACCAAAAGGTTCTTTTCATCTTTCAAATGCTTAGGATTGTAATCATCCATCGGCTTTAACTGACAAGTGATATTCTGTGTACTTCCTTGTTCGCACAAGGCTTTGGCTAAGGCTTCGCTTCGTCCCGTATGGGTGCCATATAAAATGGTGAGTGGTAATTTCTCTGTGGGAGCTGCCGAATCAAATTGGCCGGCACCAGTTGCCGCGAGCGATCCCAAGGTGGCACTTCCGGCCAGTCCCTGAAAATAGCCGCTCAACCAAATGACCTGCTCCGGCTTTGCGCCCTGGGTTAATTGCTCCAAAGCTTTCAACTGGACTTCGTTTAAGGGGGATAGTTGAATACTCATCTCGTCTAATCTTTATGTGTTTTGGTTTCTAAAAATTCTTTAATCTCATTCCGAATGCGGATCGAGGCATAAACATCTTTGGCATTGGAACTGACCGCTACACGAATATCACCATTCTGATAGATGGCCGGCGATACAAACTGACACAAGGCCGGCTGGTCGTGAATATTTACCAGTATGCCCACTTCCTTGCCGTCGCGGGCAATGTGAGCATCCAGCTCCGGGTTGTTGGTACATGAATAAAACATCAGAAAGCCTTTCAAGTCCGACTTCTCATAAGCCTTGACCGTATAGGGAACACCGCTGTTTTTGATTTCATCACACACCTCGAGGGCAATGACTTCAACATCAGCATCAAATCGTTTCAAAATCTTAATCTTACTCCAGGCCGATTGTCCTCCGCCAATGATCAGGATCTTTTCGCCGGCTATATTGAGCGCTATGGGCAGGTAATTCTTTTCCATTTCTGCTAGATTTGATATTCAATGTCCGAATCGTTCATCCTTCCAAACTTAATTTTATTCCAGGTGCGTTCATGGAAATAATAGAGTACCATTTTAGTAAACAATTCAATACCACCAATGGTAACCGCAAATTCCAATTTTCCAATTACCAACCATGCAATCATGATGGTATCCAGGGTTCCAACAGTCCTCCACGAAATTGTTTTAACTACACTGCGATAAGCCTTATCTCTCATTTTATTCGGATGTTTATAGTTTAAAGCATAAAAAAAGCCCTTCTGGGTTACAGAAGGGCTTTTCCTATGATGTTATTTCAACTTATAATAAGTTCATATCTTTTTCCCCTTCTGCATAAAAAGTCCACAACACATACACATCATAGTACATGTCATATTCATCATTTTATTTACAGAAGTATGGAATTTCATTTCTTTATTCTTAATTCAAAATTTTTAATGCAACCACCAATGACCGATTATACTTCGCTTATGATGGCATTCGGTTCGCCCTGTTTAATTATCCTAGCTTTCCACTTGCATTTCGGTTCAAAAATAGCGACATCTTTTTCAAAACAAAAGCTTTCGAAGTATTTTTTTTCATCAAATCTGCGTCAATAATCATAAACAACTACAAATCAGCCTTTTTAGTTTCAAATTATCAGTAAAAATTATCTTGCAGCTTCAAATTGTAATCCTGGAACCGGTCATGCGTTTCATGAAAAAACATTTTCGGTATGTATTGAGCAACACATGCCGTAGGTTTTGGCCTCAATTTTCTTTAAAACTTTCAAGTTTCGATGAAAAATGTATTTTTGTAGATCAGATCTAATTCAATGGTTAAGACCGGCAAACATATTGGAAGCTTTTTTGTGTGGATGGCCATGCTCGTGATTATGGGGCACAGCATTATCCCGCATCATCATCATACTGATGTGGTGACCTGTCAGCAAAGTTGTGAGCATGAAAACAATACCGAGCGCGATGCTGAACCGGCTTCCGAAGTTGTTTCCCTAACCGGACATCAATGCGAAACATCGCACCAACACGAAGATTGCGAATCGTGCCAGTTTGAAACCTCGGCAACCACTCCCCTTTCGAAAATTGTTGTTCACGATTCGCTTTTTGAAAGCCAAAGGCTTCAACTGGCCGTACTTCCTAAAAGTCCGGTTGTTTATTTTGATTCCTGGTTGAACCACTATTCGTTCGATTTCTCCAAACACACTTCATCGCGCGGACCACCTGAGCTGGGATAATTCTCACCCCTCATCTTTCTACAACGAGTTTGGTTCGGTATCAACTGAGCCAGAATATTAATTTCAAATGAAATGAAAAAAATTATTATCCCATTTTTTATCGTGAGTTGTTTGTTTTTTGGAACCTCATGCACCAACAACCACGATTCGCAAGAACATGATCATAAGGACGAGCTGACGCAAGTGCACACTGATACAGAAGGTGATGATCACGGACATGATCATGAAAACGACGATAACCACAATCACCAGGAAGAAGCTCATGAAGCTGAACAGGAGCACGATGAAACTTATGGCGTAATCGAAATTCGCCCACAGGATTTTCAGGAAGTGATTCATACCAGCGGCAAAATCATGCCAGCGCAAGGCGATGAAATCACGCTAACGGCCACGCATGATGGCGCTGTGGTATTTGGAAGCAAAGCCCTGTTTCCGGGCGAAACGGTAAGTGCAGGCGAAAAGCTGGTAACCATTTCAGGTCGGAGCCTGATTCACGACAACATTGAAACGACCTTTCTGGATGCAAAAACAGCTTACGAAACCGCCAAAGCAAATTATGAGCGGGCCAGACTGCTGAATGAAGACAAAATTACTTCGGACAAGAATCTGGCTGAAATAAAAATGGTATTCGAAAAAGCCAAAAATAATTATGAGATTATCCGGCAAAACTATTCCGCCGGAGGCCAAAATGTAACTGCCCCAACCCATGGCTTTGTTAAAGAAATCCTAGTTACCGAAGGGCAGTTTGTCAATACCGGTCAGCCACTTATAAGAATTACCAAAAACAAGCGACTCGTGGTACAGGCCGACGTTCCGCAGCGCTATTTTTCCATGCTCAGTAAAATCCAATCAGCTAATTTCATTACACCGTATGATCAAAAATTGCACAAATCGGAAGAATTGAACGGCCAGCTGATTTCGTATGGCAAATCGACCGGCGACAATTCGCTTTTCACTCCGATATACTTTGAGGTGGACAACGTGGGTAATTTAATGGCCGGTTCCTTTGTCGAAATCTACCTAAAAACTGTCACCATCCCCAATGCGATCGTAGTACCAAAATCGGCTTTACTTGAAGAAGCCGGCCGCTACTATGTTTTTGCTGAAGGAGAAGAAAACTTTGAGAAGCATTACCTCACGATCGACTGCAACGATGGCGAAAATTATCATATCACCGGGGGGCTGGAGTTGGGTAATCATATAGCCACAAAAAACCCCTACCTGATTAAACTTGCTTCCATGTCCACGTCCTTGCCTGCCCAAAGTCACCAACACTAATCCTGATCGATTATGCTGAATAAAATTATTGAATATTCGCTGCGAAATAAGCTGGTGGTACTCATCATGGCTACGCTAATACTGGGCGCTGGCATTTTTGTTACCACCGAAATGGAGGTAGATGTATTTCCTGACCTGAACGCACCCACGGTTGTCGTTTTAACCGAAGCACACGGCATGGCTCCCGAGGAAGTGGAGCGTCTGGTCACCTTCCCAATCGAAACGGCGGTGAATGGGGCCACCAACATTCGTCGGGTGCGAAGCTCATCAGCTATGGGTTTCTCCATTGTCTGGGTTGAGTTCGACTGGAACATGGACATTTACAACGCCCGGCAGATTGTGAGCGAAAAGCTGGCTACCATTGCCGACCAAATGCCAACCGGAGTTGGTTCGCCTACCCTCGCCCCACAGTCATCAATTATGGGCGAAATCATGATGATTGCCCTAACCTCCAGCCAAACCACCCCAATGGATTTGCGCACGCTGGCAGAATGGAACATCCGCCCGCGCTTGTTATCGGTTGGCGGCGTAGCTCAGGTAGCGATTATCGGGGGCGAATTTAAAGAGTTTCAGATCCTGGCCGATCCCCTAAAAATGAAATTTCACGGAGTTTCCTTTCACGAGCTCATCGATGCGTGCCAGGCTTCAAATGAAAATGTATCAGGCGGTTTTCTGAACGAACATGGGCAGGAATACCTGATCCGCGGTATGGGTCGGAGTAACAACATCGCGGAGATTGGCAACAACCTCATCAAAGTAAAAGATGGCACTCCTATAAAAGTAAACGATGTGGCCACCGTTAAAGTCGGAGCCGCTCCCAAAATAGGCGATGCATCGTACCGGGCTGAAAAGGCCGTGTTGCTAACGATCACCAAACAGCCCAATATCAACACGCTGGAGCTAACTGAGAAAATAAATACCTCGCTGGTTGATTTAAAACAGACCCTGCCATCGGATGTCAAAATTCACACCGATATTTTTGAGCAGGCACAATTCATTCAAACCTCGGTGAACAATGTTCAAAAAGCACTGATCGAAGGCGGCATCTTCGTGATCATCATCCTTTTTGTTTTCCTGATGAACTACCGCACCACCATCATTTCAGTGCTTGCAATTCCGCTCTCCTTACTGGTTGCTGTTTTGGTCATGAAGTGGATGGGAATCTCCATCAATACCATGACCCTTGGAGGAATGACCATTGCCATTGGTTCGCTGGTTGATGACGCCATTATTGATGTGGAAAACGTCTTCAAACGCCTGCGCGAAAACAGCGGCCGGCCGAAAGAGGAACAACGCCCCCATTTCAATGTGATTTACGAAGCATCGGTTGAAATCCGGGCTTCGATTCTAAATGCCACCTTGATTATCATTGTTGCTTTTGTGCCGTTGTTCTTCTTATCAGGCATGGAAGGCCGCATGCTAAAACCGCTTGGAATTGCCTACATCGTTTCGCTGTTCGCCTCTTTGTTTGTGGCTTTAACCGTAATTCCGGTATTGAGCAGTTTCCTGCTGACCAACGAAAAACGCCTGCAAAAACAAGCCCAGGGGAGTCGCGTTGAACGCTTTCTACGTCAGCACTATACACAAACGCTGAGCACCGCTTTGAGGCACCGAAAAATCGTGGTTGGTATTTCTGTGGGTTTATTCCTTGTTGCGTTGCTGTTGATCTCCGGTTTCGGACGAAGTTTTCTACCACCCTTCAACGAAGGTTCGCTAACCATCAATACCACCACCATGCCCGGCATCAACCTCGAAGAAAGCAACAAACTGGGCACGATGGCCGAGCAGGCGTTGCTGGACATTCCCGAAATCACTTCCGTTGCCCGTCGAACAGGGCGAGCCGAGATGGCCGAACATGCCTTTGGCGTTAATGTTTCGGAGATTGATGCACCATACGAATTGCTCGACCGGTCGCGCGAAGCATTCTTGCGGGAAGTGCGCGAAAAGCTGAACAGCATCGAAGGAATCACCGTTGAAGTGGGGCAACCCATCAGTCACCGGATTGATGCCATGCTCTCGGGCTCAAAAACCAACATTGCCGTCAAGCTGTTCGGTACCAACCTGAATGAAATGTTTCGGCTGGCGAACCAAATTCGCAGCGAAATTCAAGATTTGGAAGGGATTGGCGACTTGACCGTTGAGCAGCAGATTGAGATTCCGCAGCTTCAGATCAAACCCAACCGGGAAATGCTGGCGCGTTACGGCATCACAATAAATGAATTCCTGGAATTTGTAGATTATGCCTTCGCAGGTGAAAAAATATCCGATGTTTTTGAAAATGAAAGGGCTTTTAACCTCGTGCTGCGTTTTGACGACGCGCACCGCGATCAGATTGAAGCCATCCGGAATGCCTTGATTGACACACCCGACGGACAAAAAATCCCCCTTTACTATGTCGCGGACATTCAGTCGACTTTTGGCCCCAGTACCATTGGACGCGAAAATGTGATGCGTAAGATCGTGGTGGCCGTAAACGTAGCCGATCGCGATGTGCGCAGCGTAGTCAACGATATTCAAGACCGGATTGATGAACATATCGTGCTGCCGGAAAACTACCACCTTGAATATGGTGGCCAGTTTGAAAGCGAAGCGGCGGCCAGCCGAATATTGTTGATCGCCTCACTCGGCGCATTGCTCATCATTTTCCTGCTGCTCTATGTCGAATTCAAAAACACGAAACTGGCACTCATCATCCTAATCAACCTGCCACTCGCCCTGATTGGCGGCGTCTTCGCAATCTGGTTCACTTCCGGGGTCATCAGCATTCCGTCCATTATAGGCTTTATCACCTTGTTTGGAATTGCTACCCGAAACGGCATCCTGCTCATCTCCCGATTTCAGAACTTAACAGACCAAGTTGACAGCTTGCAAGATCGTATCATTAAAGGATCGGCTGACCGGCTGAACCCGATTTTAATGACCGCGCTGACTGCGGCTTTGGCACTGATCCCTCTGGCGCTGGCTGGCGAAAAGCCAGGAAACGAAATCCAGAGTCCGATGGCCATCGTTATTTTAGGCGGACTGCTGAGCTCAACATTACTGAACAGCTATGTGGTGCCTATCATCTACTATCTATTTCAGAAAAAACAAGAAGAAAAAACAGCTTTATGAAGATCCTAATGATTATCCTTTCCAGTTTGATATCGACTGCAACCCTTGGCCAACAAAGGGTGAACGATTTTCTAAAACTAGTGGAACAGAACAATAAAGAACTGCTTGCTGCCCGAAAATTATCGGAAGCGGAAAAATCCGGCTTTCAAACCGGGCTCACACCTGACAATCCGACCATCGAGTATGGTCATTTCCCTGGAAACAACCATGTCATTGGCACCAAAACGACCTATGGAATCAGCCAGTCGTTTGATTTTCCAACGGTGTATTCGGCAAAGAAAAAACTGGCTGCCGGCCAAAGTAAACTCAGCGAACTGGAATTTCAGCTTTTCAGGCAAGACAAGCTACTGGAAGCGAAGCTAAAGTTCTACGACTACGCTTTTCTTCTTAAAAAGAAAGCAGAATACCAACGGCGACTCGAGCATTCCACTAAGCTTTACCAATCATATCAAACCAACTTCGACCAGGGAAATACTTCTGTTCTTGACCTGAACAAAGCAAGGCTCCAGAATTTGAAAATCAAAAGCGCCTACCAACTTGTGTTACAAGAACTGGAAAGCATGCATCAAGAACTGGAATTGCTGGCAGGTGGCACGCTGAATCAGGCAAACGCCATTCAACTGTCCGGCGAGGAGCTACCGCCACTTGTAGCGATTTTGGAAGAAGTTCAGGCCAACCAGCCCGAGCTTATCTATTTGACTCAAGCGCAAAAAGTTGCCGAAATGGATGTCAAACTTAGCAAGCAAGACTGGCTGCCCAATCTGGAGCTCACCTACGAAGGAGAAAAAGTTCCCGAAGGCACCTACCGCGGGGTTCGGGCCGGAATTGCCATCCCCTTGTGGAAAGAAAAGAACACGGTACGCCATGCTCAAGCCCGCGCGTGGTTTGAAGAAAGTCGCTACCAGGCGCGAATCAGTTCGATTTTAAATGAAACAACCAAACACTACCAGCAAGCCGCAGCCTACGACAGTATTCGGCGTGAATATGAAACAACTCTGGAAGAGGCGGCCAACAATATTTTTTTGGACAAGGCTTTGAACCTGGGGCAAATTTCTGTGATCGAGTATTTCAACGAGTTGACCTTCTATTATGAAGCCATGGATGCCTATCTGGAGATTGAAAAGAACTATTACCAGACCTTGGCGAAACTCCAGGCATTCCGGCTATAACAGCTGATCACCAACAAACTTTTTGGTCAAACTTGATTTATGTTAGTCGCTAATTAAAATAATCTTTCTATTTTGGCTCCCTGATTTTGGAATCGAATTGGGATAAGGAAAGAAAAAGGAGAAGGATATGTGGGAGAATGCCCAACACACAAACGGACAGGCAGATTTAGATGAGACAATAGACCAACTAAGGCAACAACTCGAACTTGAAAGAAAAAAAAATGTGGAGCTGACAAGGCAACTCATTCTTTTGGAACAAGGAAAACGAGACTCATCGCGGGAGAATCTATTGAAGCCAAATCATTGGAGTGAACTCGAAATGCCAAAAGAGAGTAACCACCCGATCATGATTTGGGAAGAAGATTTCTCACCAGCATTTAAGTTTATTTCGGCCTTAAATCGGAGAGGAATTACTGATCTGCGGGACTATTTCCGGTCAAGGCCGGATGAGATGGAAAATTTGCTTCGAAAAATTTCAGTTACTCCCTTAAATCATGTCAGCCAAACCCTTGCTGATTCACGGAAAGCACAAAATCTGCTTGAACTTCTTCATCCAAACACCTTCGAACAGATCATTGATTTCTTTTATGCCATCCAGCAAAAGCAATATTACCTGAACTCGAAAACTTCCTTTCAAACGAAGCATGGGAAAACAGCATTTTTTTCAGCACAACTAACGGTAATTAGTGGCTTCGAGCACGACTACAGCCGGGTAATTGTTGCCGTAACAAATATCACTGAAACCCGGCAGACCGAACTCAAGTTACAGGAAACCAACCGCCAGCTAACCAATTTAATTGGCAACTTGAACGGGATGGTTTATCGATGCCTCTACGACCAAAACTGGACGATGCTTTTCGTGAGTAATCCTGTCGTCGAATTGACGGGCTACCTCTCACAGGAAATTCTTTACAATAATAAGATATCCTATGCACAACTCGTGCACCCCTGCGATTTGGTTCGGGTTTCCAAAACCATTCAAACGGCAGTGGAGTCAGATCAACGGTTCACCGTCGAATACCGGATCAGAACAAAATCCGGCGAAGAAAAATGGGTTTGGGAGCAAGGAATCGGCCTGAAAAATAGGGAGGGAAAACTTGAGATCCTCGAAGGGTGTATATTGGATATTACCGACCGAAAAAATGCTGAAGCGGCAAGAGTGGAAATTGAAGAAAAATTTAAGAAATCATTTCAATTCAGCTCTTCCTTGATCCTGATTTCTACCGCTGACGAACATTCCAGGATACTGGAAGCCAACGAACGGTTTGAACAAGTTACCGGATGGAAAAAGAAAGAGTATTTGAACATGTCAACGCTAGATATAGGAATCTGGGCTGATTTGAAAGACCGGGAAGAATATATCCATTTGCTCAAAACCGAAGGAGCCGTCAAAAACAAAGAATACGATTTTCGCCTAAAATCTGGCGAAGTTCGCAACGGGCTTGTGTCCGGTCAGCTGATGCATTTAAAACAAGGAACTGTAGTACTGGGAATAATTACCGATATTACCGAACAAAAGAATGCCCGGATCAAGTTGGACAATGAGCGTTTACACTTGCGAACCGTTATCGAAACCATTCCTGATTTAATCTGGTTAAAAGACCTTGACGGCAATTACTTGAACTGCAATCCCCGTTTTGAACAGTTCTTTGGTGCCAAAGAAGCCGAAATTATTGGGAAAACCGATTATGATTTTGTGGGTAAGGAACTGGCTGATTCTTTTCGAAAAAATGACTTGGCAGCCATGCACGCTAATCAACCAACTACTAACCTGGAGTGGGTTACCTTTGCAAGCGATGGGCACCGGGCATTTTTGGAAACCGTTAAAACACCCATGCGCGACGCAAATGGCAAGCTGATTGGCGTGTTGGGCATTGCTCGTGACATCACTAAAACCAAGCAGCAAGAGGAAGACCTGCGACTGAGTAAAAACTGGTACAAAGCCATTTTTAACAACACCGGAACAGCCACGTGCATTATTAACAAGGACTCCGAGATTATTTTGATGAACGATATGTTCATGCAATTGACAGGGTACACCGAAACGGATCTGGCAAACAAAGTAAAGTGGATTGAATTTATAGCACCTGAAGATTTGAAACGCATGCAGCAATTTCATCAGGACCGTCGTGAAACCGGGAAAAACCCACCCAAACAATATGAATTCACGCTGATTAGCAAGCACGGCAACCAGCACCAGATTTTGCTCAACGTCGACCTGATTCCCGGAACAAGCATGTCGGTGGCATCCTTGCTTGACATCAGCATCCGTGTGAAAGCCTTAAATGAACTGAAGCAAAGCCAGGAAAAATACCAGAATTTAGTCGAGAATATCAACGATGTCATTTATGAGCTCGATGGCAATTGGAGGATCACTTACATCAACCCTTCGGTGCAAGCAGTCACCGGATTCAAACCGGAAAGCTACCTGGGAAAATATTTCTTGGAAGTTGTTGTTCCTGAAGATCAAGCCAGCATACAGGAAATTCATATAAAGTTTCTTGAAACTAAAACAATTGGTCCTTTTACCTTCCGCATTCAAACGAAAGACAAGCAATTGGTTTGGATCCGGATCTCCGCACGACCTGTTTTCGAAGGCGGTCAATTCATCGGCTCACGGGGAGTAGCCATGAATGTGACGAAACAAAAAGCCATCGAGGCCGAACTGATTCAAGCCAAGGAAGAAGCAGAACAAGCCAACCATCTGAAATCGGCCTTTTTGGCTACCATGTCGCACGAGCTGCGCACGCCGTTGAACGCTATTATCGGATTTAGCCAACTGATGGATCACACGGTTCCCCAGAAAGACATGATCGAAATGGGCCAGATCATTTTCAACAGTGGAAACCACCTGCTATCCATTATCGAATCCATTCTTAACCTGACCATGCTTCAGTCGCGTCGGGTCAAACGGCGAACGGAAACGTTCTTCCTGAGTGATTTGCAAAAAACCTTGCAGTTTTACCTTGAAAGTGAGCTGAGCAAGCACAAAAAGCCTCAACTAACCAGCCAGTTTCAGCTCCTGGAGGACAGCCAGAAAATTGAACTGACCACCGATAAAACGAGGCTTACCCAACTGCTGACCAACCTCATTGGTAACGCCGTTAAATACTCCGAGAAGGGAGTGATCCGGTACACCTACAAAGTGGAAGATCAAGACATTGTTTTTTGTGTCGAAGATGAAGGAATTGGTATTCCTCCTGATAAACTGGACATCATTTTTGACCGCTTCCGACAGGTTGACGATACCAGCACCCGACGACACGGCGGTGTGGGCCTCGGACTGGCGATCTGCAAAGAGATTGCCGAATTGTTGAAGGGCGACATCTGGGTGGAATCAAAACATAGACAAGGCTCATCGTTCTACTTCCGACTTCCAGGGGTGGTGAAAAAGATTGGTCATTAGTCCTTCGTTAATCCTACAGCCATAGCGGTTCTTCTGAAAGACTAAAATTCATAAAATCCACGATAGGCACATAGAACCAGAAAAAGTTGGTTAATAATTGGTGATTGGATATTTGATCATTCGTTGTGATGACTGGAACTGACCTTTTGCGGCTTTTTAGGGGAATGCCTGATCCGCCAGTGGGTGGACAGACTCAAAACCCGGAACTCAAATCACATAGCCGATCAAAACTCCAGCGTGAGCTGAACCGCTTCCTGATGTGGTTCATCAAAGTTGGAAATCGTGAGCCCCAGTAAACGGACACCTTTAACAAAAGGATCCTCATTCTTGAGCAACTGCATGGCAGTTTGGTGCAACACAACCTCTGAGTCAAGCTTACCAATCAGGGTTTTGCTGCGGGTGATTTGCTCAAAATCGGAAAACTTAATTTTCAGCGTCAAGGTGCGGCCGTACTTTTGGGCCCGCTCCAAGCGGCGCCAAAGCTCCTGCTCAATTTTTAACATTTGCTCGGTCAAATCGCGCAGCAAATAACAGTCGGCTCCAAAGGTGCGCTCAGCGCCCAGCGACTTG
>SWCA01005445.1_pt2 | contig 18028 bp, 14 predicted proteins | sample 4692961 | NCBI WGS metagenome assembly SWCA01 (sample SAMN10267275, study PRJNA491770) | bioreactor metagenome | isolation source: DHS bioreactor inoculated with | place: Japan: off Shimokita Peninsula
AGGTCATTTTCGGTGATCCGGGCTTCGTAAATTTGCTCCTCGTCCAGCAATTTCTGGCGTTGGGTTCCCTGCAGCAAAGGCTGATCTGGTGTCCACCATTTTTGGCCGTCAAAAAATACGAGGTTGCCAATAAAGCAATCGGTAACCAGGCCCTTTTTTATAATCATGATTTCATCGGCCGGGCCGCGCTGGTCATAAAGTGCCTGCAAATTCGCCCGGTCAGCATACTTGTAAGCGTATTCAATCGAATCGTCACGCACCATTTGCAAACTGCGTATTTCGCGGGGCTGGTATGGAATAAATTCAATTTTGTCGATCGATTCACCATAAAGGATCCGGCATCGAAAAATTCCTGCCCGGCAGCTATCGGGAATCACGAGCAACTCTTTCAAATCAAGTCCCGCAAGCGAAAACAGATCGTTCCGGGCTTTGTTAAACCGCCGGTTGTGCCACTCCAAATTTGCAGGCTTTCCGTCTTCAATTTTTATGGTTTCAAGCAAGAGGGACATACACTTTCTTTACCAGTTCTTCGTATTCTTGTTGGCAGTTACTCTGGAAGGTGATTCCGCCGCCACTTTTAAAAATCAGCTGTTCATTTTGCTGTTCAAGGTAGCGAATTAAGACGCAGCTTTCGAGATTTTCGCCATCAAAAACACCAAAAATACCAGTGTAATAGCCGCGATCGTAGTTCTCTGCCGTTTTAATAATGTCCAACCGTTTTCTTTTGGGGGGCTCCGCTGATCGATCCGGCCGGCAACAGTCTGGCAACTAAATCACCCAGATTTTCGTGGTAATCCGGCATTAGCTTTCCGGTAATTTCCGAACTCATCTGCAGCAATTCATTCCGGTTTGACTTGATGTGGTCAAGGTAACGGTATTTTTTTACTTGCACCTGGTCGGCCACCATGCTCAGGTCATTTCGGATCAGGTCAACAATGGTGTTGTGCTCGGCCAGTTCTTTCTTGTCCGTTTTCAGAATAAAAGCCGCGTTTTCCAGCGTCGCGTCAATGGTCCCTTTCATGGGAAATGACGAGATTTCGTTGTTTTCAATCCGGATGAAGATTTCCGGCGAAAAACAAACAAACTGGTTCTTCAGCATCACTTTATAAGTCGAATGGCTGGCGTGAAAAATTTCATCAAGCGAAAGATTGGTCTCAACCTGGCTGGGCATGGTGAGGTTCAACAGATAGCTGTCGCCACTGTGCAAGTGATTTTGCACCAGGTCGAAGGCCTTTTGGTACCGGGCATAGTTAACCGGGCGCACCTTCCATCGAAACTGCTCAACGCCCTGTTGTGCGGACTCAAAGTTGGTATATTTTGGCGTTTTCCAAAGCACATATTCCCGGCTTTCGTCCCATTTCCAAACCCGGGATTTCTGAAAATCGAAGTCAATCAGGAAAACGAAAGGTTGCTTCGCTTTTCCCAACTCATTCATCTTAGCAATTGTATCTTGTTTGCTGGTTTGCATAAAAGGTGCAAAGATAGAAAAATGCCCTGCAAATCATCCATGCTGGATCACGGTCAGCCATAAAAAATCGGAATTTTGGCTGGCAATTTCCGCTCCTTTTGTAGATTTGTGGTTCAATGTGTACCTATGGGAATTGCTGAGAATATTAAACAAGTAAAAGAAACGCTAAATGAAGGCGTTTGCCTGGTAGCTGTCTCGAAAACCAAGCCCAACGAAGCCATCCTGGAAGCCTACCAGGCCGGACAGCGTGTTTTTGGCGAAAACAAAGTGCAGGAATTGGTCAAAAAGCAGGAGGAACTGCCCAAAGACATTGAATGGCACTTTATAGGGCATCTGCAAACCAATAAAGTCAAGTATATTGCACCATTTGTCAGCTTGATTCACGGGGTTGATTCGCTCAAGCTATTAAAGACTGTCAATAAGGAAGGACGAAAAAACAAACGCGTCATTCCGTGCCTGTTGCAGTTCCATATTGCTGAAGAAGAAAGCAAATTCGGACTTGATCTGGAAGAGGCTAAAGCCTTGCTGTCCAGTCCTGATTTTGCCGGGCTTGAATTTGTCGAGATTCGTGGGGTGATGGGCATGGCTACTTACACCGATGATTCAGAACAGTTGCAGAAGGAATTTCGATCGCTTAAGGGCTATTTTCACCATCTGAAAAAACTTTATTTTCAGAATCAGGCATCGTTTGCGGAGATTTCAATGGGGATGTCGGGGGATTATCAATTCGCTGTAGAAGAAGGCAGTACCATGGTTCGTGTGGGGAGTAAAATCTTTGGAGAACGGGAGTATCATTGAATAACATCAAATTAGACTAAATTTTTTAATATATTCGGATCATTAAAAAAGAGCAACATGGTAAATTTGGAGACAACATACATGGGTTTGAGACTGAAAAACCCAATCGTAGTGGCCAGTTCAGGCCTGACCAACTCGGTAGAAAAAATTAAGGCACTGGAAGAGGCCGGAGCCGCAGCTGTTGTAATTAAGTCGCTCTTCGAGGAACAGATCAACAGCGAAGTGAGCCACCTGATTAATAAAGATCCGCAAAACCTTTATCCCGAGGCCGAAGACTATATCTGGAACTACACCCGCAACAATTCTATTACCGCCCATCTGGAGTTGGTGAAGAAAGCCAAAAAGGCGGTTTCTATCCCAATTATTGCGAGCATCAACTGCATCACTTCCAAAGAGTGGACAAGTTTTGCCCACGATTTTGAGAAAGCTGGCGCCGATGCGCTGGAGCTGAATTTGTTTGTTGTTCCGACCGATCGCAAGCAGTCGGGCGCTGACATTGAGCAGTTGTATGTGGATGTGTTGGCCAAGGTGAAAAAGGAAGTCAGCATTCCAGTGGGAGTGAAAATTGGTTTTTACTTTTCAAACCTGATCAATATGATTGAAAAGCTGATGGCCAACGGTGCTGCTTCTGTGACCATGTTCAACCGCTTTTACGAGCCCGACATCAACCTCGATAAGTTGGAGCTCTCGTCCTCGGAAGTCTTTAGCTCACCCGCTGAAATGAGTCGAACCTTGCGTTGGGTTGGCTTGGTGAATTCGGCGCTTCCAAAACTCGAGATTGCTGCTTCAACCGGAATTCACGATGGGGCGGCAGTTGCCAAACAATTACTGGCCGGAGCCCGGGTCACGCAGCTTTGCTCGGTGGTTTATATTGAAGGAGCCCAGGTGCTCAATGGTATTCTGTCCGATTTGGAAGCTTTCATGGAAAAGTGGAATTTCGAAACCATCGATGCTTTCCGCGGACGCCTGTCCTATGCCAAACTCAATGATCCGATGTTGTACGAACGCGCCCAGTTTATGAAATACTTCTCCTCTAAAAATTGACGATTATTTTGTAATCCGCAACCAATGACCAGTAACGAATCGCTAAACTCTGTTTTATGAAAATCAACTTACTGGTCCTTGTTTTTTTGTTTGTTAGTCACCTCTCCTTTGCTCAGCTTCAAATCAGGGCAATGGACGGTGCCGAGCTGGATTATTGCGGCGAGCCGGTGAAAATAGGTCAACTGGTATTCGTTGCCGGGGCGAATATGCCCGGCCTGAAAATTTCCATTTCCAATTTCATTCCGGGCGAAGATCAGTTGAGTTTTGCAGACACCGATAGCATCAAAGCGAATTGGAATGCCAGCCTGGGGACACTTTTCCTGACAGGAGATGCGATGGCCGAGAAATACCGGGCAGCGGTTGAGCAGGTAGAGTACACCAACCTGGCAGCTGCGCCAACCAATGGAACCCGCTCCGTAGCAGTTACGCTGCAGGATGTAGATTATTTGCCAGAAACCGGACATTTCTATGAGAATATTGGCCAGGTAGGAATATCCTGGACCGACGCGAAGGTGGCTGCTGAGGCGAGAGAATACTATGGGTTAAAAGGATATCTGGCAACCATTAAGTCGCAGAAAGAAAATGACTTCATTTGGTCGAAGGTGCAGGGATTTGGGTGGATTGGCGCCAGCGATGAGGAAAAGGAGGGCGACTGGAAATGGGTGACCGGGCCGCCAGCCGAACAAACCCTGTTTTGGAGGGGAACCTACAATGGTGGGGGTCCCATCAACAAGGAGTTTTCGTTTTGGAGTAGTGGAGAACCCAACAATGCCGGGCCGGAACACTACGCGCATATCAATCAAAATCCGGATAAAGCCCCCAAGTCATGGAATGATTTGCAGAATGAGGGCGATGGCCCAAATTCAACCTATTATAATCCGCAAGGCTACATTGTTGAATATGGAGGTATGGAGGGCGATCCGGAAATCAGCCTGTCCGCTTCATTTGATATTCATGTTTGGAACATTGAATTTGACACCGATCTGGATAAAACGATTTGTAAGGGTGATACGGTTCAGTTAAACCACGATTTTATTGGTTCGTACGAGTGGTTTCCAAAAGATGGCCTGGACAATCCCGAAAGCTCCAATCCGACCGCCAGTCCGGCGGAGACAACCGTTTACAAGGTAGTATCCAGAAATGGAAGTTGCGCCGACTCGACCTTTTTCACGGTCCAGGTAAACCCGCGGCCTGTGGTAGATTTTGGAGGCGATCGAAATATTTGTATTGGCGACAGTACGGAGCTGGATGCAGGCGTGCACACGTCTTACCAATGGAACGATGGCTACGATCAGCAAAAGTTCTACACTTCCGAAGCCGGAACTTACGGGGTACTTGTTGAAAATGAGTTTGAGTGCAAAACAGAGGAGGAAGTGAACGTGACAGTACATGACTATCCTGTTATCGACTTAACATCCACCGATACCTTATTTTGCGATACCATGGCCGGGGAGATTACGGTTGAGGTGGATAAGGGACAGTTGACATGGGAGCCGGTGACAGAGGGCTTAAGTTTTTCAGGCAATTCAAATCCAACTGAGGCCACCGCCACCAACTGGGGAACCTACAAAACCTACCTGACTGCTGAAGATAACTACGGATGTGCGACGACTGATTCGCTCAATCTGAGCTTTTATAAAACGCCAACCAACGATTTTAGCATTGATGATTCGAAATGCTATGGTTATAACTTGGGGGTTCATTACGAAGGTGATGGAACTTTAGAGGCAGAATACAATTGGTTTTTCTTCGATTCAATTTATGCTTCGGGAACCGGATTGACTGATGTGACAGTCGCTTTGGGCTTTGATAGCCGCGATAACAGGAACTTGGGTCTGATGGTGAATGAAAGCGGTTGTTTAAGCGATACCCTGTGGGAGCATATCAAAGTCATTCCAAATCTGGAGATCAGTGTGATTGATGAGGATGGATGCGAGCCATTTTTGGTCGATTTTTCTGCTTCAACAACGGAGCCGGTGTCCAACTTCAGCTGGTCGTTTGGAGATGGCGGAATCAGTTCGGAGCAAAATCCAACCTACTCCTATGTTGAGGATGGCGTTTATGATGTGGGCTTGCGGATTGTTTCGGACGAAGGTTGCGAGAATTACGGGCTAATGGAAGAACTGATTAAGGTGCGGCCGGTCCCGACCGTTGAGACGTCACTCGACGCGGATTCCTGTTTCGATCACCAGTTTGAAGTGCGCTACACTGGTTCTGCCAACCCGCAGGATACTTACCACTGGGATTTGTCGGCTTTGGATCCGGAGGAAGTTATAACCGAACCGGGAAGCTCGCAAGGACCATTTGAAGTCAGCTTAATAAATAAACCGCAAGCCGTTATTGGTTTGCAAATTACCACCGAACACGGATGCGAGAGTGATTCAGAAGTTTATCCAATTAAGCGTAAACCTTGGGTACAAATCGCTGCTGATGTGCTGGAAGGATGCTCGCCGCTCGAAGTGAACTTTCAGGCCTTGCCAGTCGATCCGGTCGATGAGCTGAGCTATTCGTGGGCCTTTGGCGAGGACGCGGACTACCAGGCTGAGTCGGATGCCCCCTTTCGCCGTTTCGATGCGCCCGATCAGGAGTTGGTCATTTCTGCGGTCGCCATCTCAAGTCTGACCGGATGTGCCGATACCAGTTGGCTTGATCAGATGGTTCGCGTTTTCCCCAAGCCAACCGCTGCTTTCCAACCGAATCCTGCCGAAGTCAATATACTGGAGCCAAAAATTCAATTTGAAAACCAAAGTGAAGCCGCAAGTTATTATTCTTGGAATTTTGGCGACTCCATTGGTTTTTCCGAAGATGAAAGTCCCGGCTACAGCTACAATAAAATGGGTTGGTTTGAAGTAGCGTTGATCGCTGAAAATGAATTTTTCTGCGTTGATACAACGACACGGAACGTTTTTGTTGTGCCAGACCGGATTTTTCCACCCAACGCATTCAATCCAAACAGTTCGAATCCGAAAAACCGGGTGTTCATCGTCCGGCACGACGGTGTTTTAGAAGAAGGCTACCACCTACAGATTTTTAACCGTTGGGGCGAACGCATTTTTGAAGCAAAAGATGAGTTCACTGGCTGGGATGGCAAAATGAAGAATGGACAAGCTGCTCCCACCGGTGTTTACACCTGGGTGCTGGCTTACCAGGATTTTCTAGGCGAAAAACAAACTCAAAATGGAACAGTTACCTTGGTGTATTAAGCAGTTCCTTCAAACTGATCGGAATTCACGGATATCAAAAAAAAGCTGTTGAAGGTCTCGCTTTTACATGTTTTTTTGAGTCTTAGCTGAGTTGTGGAAATCACCTGCCGATAATTACGCTCATCTTAACAGGATCTAAAATTCTCGAGGTACATGACCAAACGAAACAACAAACAATTTTAATTCCTGAGCGTTCTAATGACAGACGCAAACTTTAAAACGCTAATAGTATGGAATTTAACGAGAAAATTAAAGCAGATTTAGAAGGAAGAATCAAAAAGCTGGAGAATTTTATTGCCGATAGAGGAATAGGTTCGAAACAGCTTAGCAAAGCAAGAAATGTACAACGTAATGTGAATTTAGCCGTCTTGGCAGGCAGCTTAATCACGATTGCCGGAATTACCGTGTGGGTATTGAGGCGCAACAGCCAAGAAGATTAGTCGTTCAAATCATTGAAACTGATTGTTACTTATTGCAATTTACGCCGTCACCCAATCGTTTACTCATTTGTTCTTTTTTTAGGGTTTTTCACAGCTCCTTGTTTGATTGTAAATTCAGGGAATTTACTCCGATAAGTATTCTGTTGAAAAATTGCTTGACTATTTCAAAATCGGCAAACTCCCGAATTACCCCTTGATGATTGATAATTGAAGCTTGAGAAAAAGGAATTTTGCACCATTTTTCTTGTCGTTGACTAGGTGTTGACTAAAAACAAAAGCGAACACATTTATTGTGCTGGCTTTCAATTTGGTATATTTTCATCTTGTGGAGCTGTCGGGATTCTCGATCCATGAAAATTGGCTTTATATCAATCGTTACAGTAAAGAATTTGATGAACTTCGACAGAGACGTCAGGATCAATGAGAATATTACCTCCAATTGAGCAAGGCATTCGTACAATACGATTTTAAAACGATCCGGGGCACCAATTGAGTTTATTAACGACCAGTTTGGGCACTATAGCAGCAAGGCTACCAAGCACTATTTGGACAGCTTTGAGGATGAACAACGAGAAAAGTACACATCAGTCTTAATTCCCTCAAATACAAACAAAAAGCAAGAAGCCTAAATTAAATAACAACAATATTGGGTTTCACGTTCGGTGGCGATTTTTCGCTGGTTGTTCAGGCTGAAACTACGGCCAGACAAGTGGTCGTGAGTATTAAATTTCTCATTTGCTAATTTTTTTTCTTTAGCTAAAAGTCAAAAGGCTCTTATTCCCTGTAATCCGGGTTATTGGACACCAGCCCCAGACTTCCCAAAACATCCATGCAGGCAGCGCGCACATTATAATCGCGATCTTTCAACTGATGAACTTCGCGGATGGTTTCCACAAAGGGTTCGCGGTTTTCAGTGTATAGTAAATAATTGATGGCCATCAGGGAAAGCTGCAGATTCTCGTGCGCACAGAACTTTTTCAGGTTGTCTTCAGCTGTTTTGTCGGCAAACATTTCATATGCAACGGATGAAGCCGTGACGGCAACCGGTGGGTATTCATCCTTCATCGAATTTAAAATTTCGTCTGAAAAAGATTGTAAATCTTCTTCCGTTTGACTTCGCAATCCCAGAATCGCCCAGTAACGAACAATTGCATTGGGGCTTTTCAGGAAATCAACCTGTTTGGCGGCCACCTCTTTTCCCCGAAAACCTGCCAGTGAAGCCGCACCATAAATTTCTTCGAGTGGATAGTTTTCTTCTTCGAGCCGAAATTCATACGCGGTTGTTGTATCGGAAAGCAGGCCGATTTCATATTCGGGTAAAAACATTACATCACGCGATTGAAGCACTTCCTGCTTTAAACGGTTTCGCATGTTCTCCAAAACCGGTTGGTATTCCGGGTCATCAGCCAGATTTTTTGTTTCCCACAGATCGTTTTCAATATCGAAAAGAAATTCAGCCGGACGGGGTTCGAACAGGCTTTTTTGCAGCTGATTCAGCTTATTTTCGGCCAAATCTTTACGCATCTGCTGTTTGATCTCGCCAATCTCCATGTAACGGATATAGCGGGCTTCGTACATGTAAGCCATATAATTTCGGGAATAAATATACTTCCCGTCAGTTACGGTGCGCACCATGTCAATGCCATTATCCGAACGATCGGATGAAAGGTGCAGGTAGTCAACCGGATCTACACGCTTTTCTCCCAAAAAAGGCCGTCCGCTCAGATGTTCAGGAATCTCGCCTCCGGCCAGGCTGATGAGAGAAGGAGCCAGGTCGGTAAAATCAATCAGTTCATCTGTAACCACGCCACTTGTTCCCCACGGCGACAGATGTTTGTACATTTCGGGAAACCAAACGATAAACGGAACCCGGTAGCCATAATTGATTCCGTTGGTTTTTCCGCGTGGCATTCCTTCACCGTGGTCGGCATAAAAAAAGATGATGGTGCTGTCTTTCAGATTATCGGCTTCCAGGCGAGCCAGCAGTTCGCCAATCCGGTTGTCGGTTAGTTTGATGGAATTATAGACCCGTGCAAACTGTTTTCGCATTTCGGGACTGTCGAGATAGAAGGGCGGCATTTCAAAATCCTTTTCGCCAATCCGTTCTTCGGGCGAAAGATGGTTGAGCACATTTTCCAGGTACCAGTCGTAGGTTTCTGTCATGGTACGCGACTGGTGCGATTCGTTGTAATTGAACACCGCATAAAACGGCTGACCAGATGTACGGTTCCACCAGCCAGCCTGGTTTGAGCTTTCGTTCCAGGCTTCGGCAATAAACGCTTTTTCGCCGGCTACATTGTAATCGGTTTTTGCATTGTTGGTGGTGTAATAACCCTGCTGTTGGAGGTAATACGGGAACCCTTTCATGAACTCCGGAACAGGATATTTGCTCCGATGGTTTCCGGTTCCGGCCTGGTAGGTTTTTACGCCCGTGATGATGGCCGTCCGGCTCGGAGAACAAACCGTTCCGGTGGAAAAGGCATTCGTAAATCGGACACCTTCCTCTCCCAGCTGATCGATGACCGGGGTGCTGGCATTTTCATCGCCATAACACCCGATAAATTGGGGCGAAGTATCCTCGATCGTGATCCAAAGCACATTGGGCTTGGGCAGTTCTTCCGATGAAGTGCATTGGGAAAACAGAACAGGAATGGTTACCAGACTGAAAAGAAGAGCTTTGTTATTCATTGTTATTCTTTTTTTGCGATTATCTGCGCATCCTGCGGGAGATACTTTTTGTTTTCGCGCTGATAAGGCTGATTTTTTCTCTTGCTACAATTCAACTAAAAGTTTCTCAGGATTTTCACCTTTTTGAGTTTTCAGGCCGGTAATCTCCTTAAGATGATCATCTTCTCCAATAATTAGTTTAAATGTTCCTGCTTCATGTAATTTTGGCTGCACCGTGCTGCCTTTCATGCGGTAAACTTGTGCCAGCTCACCAGTTTTTTCATTCCAGATTTGCATCACCTGATTGGGCTGGTTCAATGAAATTTCGGGTAAAACGTTTTCAGCACCCATTCCCAAATTATCGAACTGGGATATTTGATGAGGCCATCCCGGAAACTGGTCGCGCACAGGATTGGGATTTTCAACATCGGCATAAAACCGCCAGGAATCCATATCAATGATGCGTTCTTTTTGGTCGAAGGTAACCAATCCAAACCCGGAAACCCGGATTTGTGCATTGTCGTAGCGGCTGTCCTTGTCAACGATAATTTCCCCCGGATTCCCAACTGCATACACATAATTCTTGTTTCCGAAGGCATCTTCGTATTTGCCCGTGTTGGGATATCTGTGCTCAGGCCGGTCGACCACCGGAATACCCAGCTCATCGGGTAAAAACCACCGCATGTAAAAGTTGCAGATTGCCGGGGTATTGAAACTCCACCCGGCGTCGCGGTAATCATCCAGTCCGTATTGAACCAGGGTAGAGAGATGCTGGTCGCCGTTGATGTGGAATGCCGCTGCTTTTCGCATCAGTCGGATAACTTCATCACGGCCCGATTTTGGCCAGCCGCCCGAGTCGAGATCGCCGTAAAGGTAATTTTCGCGACTTCCATGATGGGTGGCCACATTGGCAAAAACCGTTTGAGATAGCAATACTTTCATGTCGGCACCTTCCCAATCCATCACCCAGTCATTCAAAAATTTGGTTTGCCGCTCGCCAATCATTTCCACTCCTGGCTTATCGAGGAACGACAAATCTTCGCGAGGTTCCTGCATATGATCATGGCGGCCTTCCCAGTCGGAAACGGCTTCAGGACCGGTTTTGAAAATACGGTCGGTGATGATGGCAAAACTCACCCTTCCGTAAGTCAGGTCGGTGTACCAAACGCTCATTCCCTGTTCAATGGGTGTGGGGTCGTACGGATCGGGAAGCTGTCCGCACTGGGTGCGGTTTACCACGTTCACCATTTCAACCGACTGCATAAAACCGCGTGTATCGGAACTGCCGGCCCCGCCCGGTTTTGGAACTCCTCCCTCACCCCAAAGGTTTCCGTGAAAAACATCGTGATCGTCGGGTACGCAGATGGTTGGTGTATTTCGCATTAAATCGCCAAATGCCCAGCCAAACATATAATATTTTCCGAGGTAACTTAATATGGAAACGTCAACCGGCTCGCGTTTCATCGGATAACCCCCGTTGGGCTCATAAATCTGGTCGCCGGAAAAATAGAGCATATCCGGTTCCAGTTTGGTCAGGTTTTCAACCAGCGGCGTATAGGGGTAACCCGAGGTAAACTGGCAGGTAAGGCCGCCAAATCTCAATGGGCGATCCACCGGGTCTCTCCGAATGGTGCCAGCATAATATTCCGGTGTTTCTTTTCCATCCTTCCCTTTTTCAACATATTCCACCCGGTATGCCACATCTTTGGAAGCATCCCAGTTTTCCAGTTTAAACACAGCCGTGTGCGACACCGGTTCAATCTGTTCGGTAGCCACAGTTTTCCATGTTCCATTTTCTTGGAGTTGAAGGCTCGCTTCCTGGTTGTCGTTTTCACCCACGGGAGGCAGCATGGCCATCATTTTAACAGTGCCTTTACTGAGTGTCTGCATGGTCCAGAGCACCGGGCCAAAAGCATTGTCGGCTTGCTCGGCTACTTTGGAACCCGAAAGCATGAGATCGTCGAAACTGAAGCGGGAATTGCCCGGTTTCTCGTTTCCTCCTAAATCGATGTTATTGGCAACAGCAACCAATCCCTGGATTCCTTCCACAGCCAGGGAAAGTTCTTCGGGTCTTTTGCCGTTTTTGTCCGTCACTTTCATCCTCAGCCGGCTGTCATTTCCCGAAACCGTAATTGATACGGCCGAAAAATCGAAGTCCTCCGGCAGTTCGGCCCGCTTATCATTCAAAAAAGCGAAACCCTGAAGGCTAATTCCGGCATGAACACCTTTGCCAAAATAGCATAAGGCGCGGACATCTGCATCTTCCTTATCGTACAATCCAATCAAAAGCCCGGCAGATCCCGGGACGGTCCCTTCATTTGTCAGGCTGATTTTCACGGAGGCTTCAAAATCGCCCGAACCTGCTGAAAGCGTATGGGTTAGCAGGTTTACCCTCGACTGGGGAACCGTTCCCACACATTGCAATTGGCCGTTTTCCACTTTCCAGTCTTCCAATGGGATCGACCAAAAATCCTTCCCCACCCAAACGCGGTCGTGGGTATTGTCAAAGTTGGCCGAGAACTCGATCTTTTGAGTGCAGGAGGTGACCGTCAAAAGAAATGAGGTGACGATGCTTAAGGTTGAAAGTTTCATAATGGTTTCGTTTTATGTTGATTCCAAATGTACAATGCTACTGATCCGATTTTCGAATCGTTGGCTTACCACGTAAGTATCCAATAGACTCCAGGAAAATGTCTGTCTGCTCCAACGTTTCAGTAAAATACCGATTTCCATCTTTACTGTCCTCGCGGTAATTAAAGAATCCATGTTTCTGATCTTCATACAAAAACAAATCACAGCGGTTGCCCGCCGCTTCCATGTTCTTTTTAAATCGCTTCGCAGTTTCAACGGGGACCAAATCATCTTTCGTACCCAGAAAAACCAGGGTTGGAGGCGTGTATTGATCGATGTTGTGAATGGGAGAAATTTCCAGGTAGCGCTCCCCTACCCGCTCATAACCATAACCGGTTGGTCCATTGTCAAAAACCGGATTATAGAGAACCAAGGCGTTGGGTTTCGCGCTGACTTTCAGATCGTCTTGTGGATCGTTGAGTCCGGGAACTGTTGCAGCGGCAGCAGCCAGGTGACCGCCAGCCGAACCTCCTGATGCCACAATTCTTTCGTTGTCGATATGCAATGTCTCTGAATTCTGCCGTAAAAACCGAATGGCCGACTTGGCATCCGCCACCGCATCAAATGGTGTTGTCTGATGTCGGGTTTTAACCCGATAATCTGCCAAAACGGTAATCATTTCTCGCGAAGACAGATATTCGGCGTGGGGCTTAAACTGGGTGATTGTACCTGAATTCCACCCCCCTCCAAAGAAAAAGACGATGGTCGGATACTTCGTGCTTTCATCAAAATTGACCGGATTTTTAACCAGTAGCTTTAACTCAACCGCATCAACTCGCTTATAAGTGTACTCCTGAAATCCTGAAATAGCCTGGGAAAAGACATTCAACTGAATTCCTAACAGTAGAATGACGATAAATGGCTTCATTTTAAATGACTTTATTTTGTTATAGGATTGATGCTGTTTATTTTCTAAAAATATTGAATTCTGATTAGTTATCTTTTACGAGATAGCCCTGCTCCTTACTAAGGGTTATGAGCCGTTCCAATTCTTTCACTTTTTCAGGATAATCTTCATAAAGGTTTACCCGTTGCCCCGGATCCTCTTTCATATTAAAAAGAATGCCTTCTGTTTCAAAATCGGTATAAGCTGTCAGTTTTTTAAATGATTCCGGCAATTCTCTGTGTCCTCCGGTTTTATCATTAATATAGAGCCAGTCTCCTTTACGTATTCCCCATTTCCCTGCATAGGTATTATGAATAGTAACTTCTCTGATCGGTGAGCGATAATCTTCACCCGTTAAAACCGGAAGAAAATTATAACTGTCGGGAGCTGCATTCTCGGGCAGTTCGATGCCGGTTATTTCAGCCAGAGTAGCCATGATATCGATCTGTGACATGACTTCATCTGAAACAGCACCCGGTTTAATTTTCCCCGGCCATTTGATGAGTAAGGGTACGCGATGACCACCTTCCCATACATCACGTTTTAGTCCGCGAAAATTTCCCATGCTAAAATGACCATACGTTTCTGCTCTTTCCCACGCATAAGCTTCAGTGCCATTATCAGCCGAAAAGATGACGATGGTATTGTCTTCAAATCCTCTGTCCTTCAAAGCTTTTAGCACCTGCCCTGCAACCCAGTCCGTTTGCACGATAAAGTCACCATAAGCCCCCGCATCCGATTTTCCGTCAAACTCATCGTTGGGTATTATTGGCGCATGTGGCGATGGCAATGCAAAGTAAAGAAAGAACGGTTTCTCCTTCTCTTGTTGATTAATCCATTCGACCGCTTTATTCATGAGTGTGGGTAAAACGTTATACGGATTCCAGTCTTTAACTTTTGGGCCGGGTCGAAACTCCCACTGACCCTCTTTTGTTTCAAACCCAATGTTATTGATGTCCATCACTTCCGTGGGCACTTCAATGATCCTGTCATTTTCTATCCATGCATAGGGCGGAAAGTTGATCGTTCCATCACCAAAATAGTAATCAAAACCGCGATCCAGTGGGCCACCAGTAATGGGTTTGCTCCAGTCAATATCTTCGGGACCATAAAACTTGGTCAAGCGGTCCCATTGCATGACTTCACCTGACGGTTCGCTCTTAAATTCCCAATTCCATCCCAGGTGCCATTTCCCAATACATGCCGTCGTGTAACCATTTCTACTCAGAACCGCTGGCATGGTGATATCTGATTCGTTGAAGAATGGCTTGCCAAATGAATTAACAATGCCATGCTGTCTACGCCAATGATACATTCCGGTAAGCAGCGCAAAACGACTTGGTGAACAGATTCCTGACGAACTATGGGCATCGGTAAAGCGCATGCCCTCGGATGCCAGCTTATCCAGATTTGGTGTTGGTATTTTAGAGTCTGGATTTTGACAGTTCAAATCGCCGTAGCCCATATCATCAGCATAAATAATTACAATATTCGGCTGTTGCACGGGTTGACTATCATTATTTTTTTGGCCTGACTGGCACCCGGAAAGAACGCTTGCAAAAAGCAATGTGCAACCAAAACAAAGACCGTGGATTATTCTCATTGCTGTTCGAATTTCATTCAGGGAAAATAGATTAAAAACGAAGAAATACCAAATTCCCCTGTCCGTTTTTATGCACTGTATTGCGGGGGCAAAAAAATAAAAAACTCCTGTAAATTTGACACTTACAGGAGTTTGCTTTTGAATGCTTTTTGAAAACGTGGAACTGCCGAGAATCGAACCTAATCCTGTACCCCCGCAAATATTGATAGTTCATTTTTTCAAAAGCTTCAATCTCCCGAATTGCCACCTCGAAAAAACACTACTTTGTGTTTCTGGTTGCTTTCGTTTGCTAGATTAAAAGTAGAAATTTAAAATCGATAATGCCTCATTCCTGTAACTAAATTGATCTTAATCTCCGGTCCAATTTTACCTCTTTGAATTGAACAGAAGTTACAGCATTTGTCTAGTTCCTTAAAGCTTACTATCTTATTGTGGATTTTACCAATAACCTGTAAAAATAACAACGATGGAAAAGAATGATTATTTAGGACTTTTGGCTCTAATTATTGCTTTGGCTGCTTATGTAGGAGCAGTCCGTTTATTTACGTTAGACAGGATGAGAAGAAAAAGAAAAAAAATAGAAGTAACTAAACAAGGTGGTAATAGTGAGAATACAGAGAAGGTAATAGAAGTGACCGAAATGAATGATAAAAATATGGGACCAAAATTGTTTCTTCTTGCATTAATTCCTGCTGATTTTTTACTTATTGTTGCAACTTTTTTAACATTTATCAGGGTGTTTGGAAGTGAAATGTGTATATATTTCGATGAAGCTTGTCTGAATCAATGGATCGCAAAATCTTTTTTTTGGGCCTTAGTTGTACTGGCCTGTCATCATCTATTTTTCTGGTTAGTGACTTTTGGCCGATTAGTGAAAAGTTTGAAAAAGTGGTTGAAAGACAAGTAATCTAAGATCAACTTTTTTTTTACTTTAGCATAAATATTTTACACACGATATTTCAAATGAAATTAGCACACGTTTCCCCACTTGCCGTTTTTACAGAATTTAACCTAGATGAGCTAGAATATGAAAGTGAATTTAGGACATGGGTTTTTCTTCAGAATGTATCGAAATATGGTGCCTATACAACAGAATCTTTTGGTTCAACAATCGAATACTACGATCCAATTAGTAACATCGATGGATTTTTGGATGTGCAATTGAAGTTCTTCTTAGTTAGAAATTCGAAGAATGTTCAAAATAGCTTATCTGTACTTTTAAGATATTGGGTTTCGATTATTCGTGAAAAATATCCATTTAATTCACTTGTTCTGACTCTTGGATTGCAATCCAATAGCTGGTTTGTTCTAAACGAATATGGAAAATATTATTATAGTTATGAATCATACTTGGAGAACGTTAAATGCTGGAATAATCGTTCTATTGATTTAGATATCTGGAAGAAATTTAGATATTTAGAGATTCCTTAGGATTTTTATTTTCTTAAGCCAATACTCGAAAGGAAGGATGAAGTTCATTTTTCTGAAGGTCACATGAGGAAGCTTTTCAGTGAATATGTGGACGAAATTTATCGTAAAAATTTCAAATCTCGATTGACAAACAAATTTTTAGTAGAAACCGATAAGTCAAGTATTGAAAGAGTGTTGCAAAATATGGGATCCGACGATGACAAAAAATACCTAAATAAATTGGTCACTAACTTTTATTCATGGAAAACGTTCTCCAAAAATCTATTTGAATGTCTAGAATACAAGAACACGATTCATGCCAATAATTTGGATATCCATTCTTTAGATAATTACGCCGGTTACTTTGCTTTAATCAAGTATTACGAGGTATTGAAGGGTAAAACGAAAAAAGAAAAAGTTACCTACTAAGGCGATGTGGTTCAAAAATTCGTCTGTCAATTCAAATAATGAACTGAAATTTGCCCTTCAAGATATTTTTGATATGATTAAAAGGTATTGTCCCAACTCCAGTTGGATTGACTTCGAGAGTATTTTTAATAAAAATGGGGCATCTACAAGAATTGAATGGACCGGAGAAGCTGAACTTTTAAATTCTATTTTAGAACGTTGCAACCGGTAGTAACATTCAGCGGTGGAAAATGGAATGTTGTTGCTCAATATTTTTAGCATCCTAAGATTGGCATCCAGGTGTCTTGCAGGTATTAAACTGGAATTCTTTAGGGATGCTAAAGTATCTATTTGGAATATTTTAGTATTCAGTGGGTATTTTCCACTGGTATTCCGGTTTTCCTTATTAGGTATTCCGGTATGTTGCCGGTAAACCTCTGTTGGTGTACCGGTAATCCTTTATTGGTTTACCGGAATTCCGATGATGGATTACCTGTAAACTGAAATTGTTTACCGGTTTTATATAGATGTTTACGGATTGTATACCTGTTTACGATGTTTGTAAACCTGTTTTCAGTTTGAGTTTACGGTTTGAAAACAGTTTGTATACAGTATACGGCTCATTGAAAACATTTGGTTAGCGAAGTGAAAACAATCTATGGATGTTTGTTTTCAGTGTGTTTGCACTCGGTTGAAAAATATTTTTGACTTTTCAGGTATCCGAGATGAATTATTAAAGGAGATATTGTTAAATTCGAAGAAAATAGAAAATTTCACTATGGATAAGCACGAAGAGGTAATAAAGCAACTTATTGAATTCCGAAATGAAAGAGATTGGGCACAATTTCATGATTCGAAAAACTTGGCGTTGGCACTGGCAATTGAAGTGGCCGAATTAAACGAGCTGTTTTTATGGAAAAAAGATAAAGAAGTTGAGAACATCGATCAAGTAAAACTTAAAGAGGAATTAGCCGATGTCCTAGCCTATGCTTTTTTATTAGCAGAAAAACATGAACTTGACGTTCATGATATAGTATTAGAAAAGATAAAAAAGAACGGGAAAAAATACCCTGTACACAAGGCTAAGGGTACAGCCAAGAAGTACAATGATTTATGATTCAATGTCGTTTAGTTAAGAATACTTCATAATCGTTTGTAATTCATTGAGTAAGTTTTCTTCGGTCGTTTTTTTCGTTCAAAACTTCGGCCTGGGCGGACAATTTCGCGGGTATTCGCCACTATTTTATCGAAAGCCTCCAAAGCTTTTTCATATTTACTTTTTATCACCACCCCAATCAAAATGTCTTGTGTCATCGACAAAGCATTGGTGCGGTTTATCTTTTGTGCGTGCTTTCGCTTTTCGTCCGCGCGGTATTCGGCCACAACCTTTTCTTCTATAGGGTGTGCATAAGCTGCGCAAAGTGTCATCAAGAAAACTTTGGCGAAGAAATCCTGTTTTACCGCCCTTGC
>SWCA01004363.1_pt1 | contig 18012 bp, 9 predicted proteins | sample 4692961 | NCBI WGS metagenome assembly SWCA01 (sample SAMN10267275, study PRJNA491770) | bioreactor metagenome | isolation source: DHS bioreactor inoculated with | place: Japan: off Shimokita Peninsula
TGGAAAGTACCGGATCGCGCTACCTGTACAAGGCCGATTGCTTACGAAGGGGCTGAGATTTATGTCATACTCCGCTCTATTATTGATAGGGCCATAAAAAATAAGCAGAACCCCTATCTTGCCATGCATCTCTTGGCCCAGAATGTGAAGCAGACAGAATAGTTACCAAAAAAAGTACATCAAAATGGCCGAAGCTGGCTTTGGCTTTATCATGACAGCATACAACCTGCGAAGGATTACCAATATTGTCGGCCTAAAAAATCTGGAAGAATACCTCAGAATGATGGTTCCTTTTATTCTTAAAAATATGGCCCAGTTAAAAGTTAAATTAAGCGATATAAGCACTTTTATTTATCCGCGAAAGAATAAAAAATGACACCGTACATTCACTTAGAACGGCTATACCTAGTAAAAATAAAAAATCAACGATGCAAAACAGTTTTTAGACAGACTGCCGTTAACGCCAAACAGAAAAGAACAACCGTATGCACTCATAATTGAGCAAGAACGAAATAACTTGTTGATTTTGTAGTGCATTTTGTATCTTTGCAAAAATAGATTCTAAAGCTATGAGAACATTATACCAAAAATTTGAAACGCTTTTGCAAAATACGACAACGGACTTTAAACGTTATTTGTACGAAAAAGTCTCGTGGGAAAGCCGTATGATTGGGATAATTGGAGCCCGTGGTGTTGGGAAAACTACGATGATTTTACAGCACATCAAGGAAAGCCTCGATACTAAAAAAGCACTATATGTATCAGCTGATGATATTTACTTTGGTGATAATAAGCTTATTGATTTAGCAGACGAATTTTATAAGAATGCCGGGGAATACTTGTTTATCGATGAGATTCACAAGTATACAGACTGGTCACGTGAATTAAAAAACATTTACGACTCATTCCCTACTCTAAAAGTTATATTCACAGGGTCTTCAGTACTGGATATTCTTAAAGGTTCCGCAGATTTAAGTCGCCGTGCAATAATCTATAAACTTCAAGGGCTTTCATTTCGAGAGTATTTAAAATTCTTTCATAATTATGATGTAAATGTATATTCGTTGAAACAAATAATTAATAATGAAGCTAAACTCCCAGACATAGAACATCCGCTTCCATTATTTAATGATTATTTAAGTCGTGGCTATTATCCTTTTGGAATTGAAAATGAAATGAATTTAAGATTGGGACAAATTATTGTCCAAACTCTCGAAACAGACATTCCTCAATATGCCAATTTAAATGTAGGTACTGGTCGAAAATTGAAAAGACTATTATCAATTATCGCTGAAAGCGTACCTTTTAAACCCAACTTTTCCAAAATAGCAGAAATAATTAACGTAAGTCGGAATTCCTTAGACGACTACTTTTCATACATGGAAAAAGCAGGACTTATAGGTCAATTACGAAATGAAACAATTGGTATTCGTGGATTAGGGAAAGTGGACAAAGTATATTTAGATAACACAAATATCATATTTAATCTTGTAGCGGATAAATCCAACGTAGGAAATCTAAGGGAAACCTTTTTCTTCAACCAAATGCGAGTAAAAAATGAAGTTATAGCTTCAAAGAATGCTGATTTTGTTGTTGACCGCTATACGTTTGAGATAGGTGGAAAAAACAAGAAACAAAGCCAGATAGAAAAAGACGGAAAATCATTTGTTGTAAAAGATGATATTGAATTTGGTTACCTAAACGTATTACCTCTTTGGGCATTTGGATTGAATTATTAAGAAAAAATGAAAATGCCAGGCGTCAACAAACGCTACTGTACGCCAGCCGTAGCATCCACAGGATATTGAGGGCTTTGTTTTACCCTCTCCCATGATTTCAAGCTCATAAACTCATTGATGGGCTGAAAGCCACGGCCAGGCTATATACGCCTGCCGTGGCCAAAAAACTCGAAACCCATTGCTGCATCTATGATTGAATAATATCAACTTTTTAACGAAAGTTTCAAGTATAATTGAACATACAATGATCGAAGTCAAAACATTCAATTATGATTGAAGAATTTCCTGTATTTGTATGAAGTTTAAAATATAGATGAAATGACTGAATACATCGAAAGACCAATTTACATTGATAGATTAAAACCATTTACTGGCAAATAATTGATAAAGTATTAATTGGACAGCGGAGAGTTGGTAAAAGCTATCTGTTAATGCAACTGTGAGACCTCATTAAAAATCAGAGTACTGATAATCAAGTAATTTATATCAAAAAAGAGCAACATGAATTCTCAAAAACAACAAATTCAGGTGACCTCTTTCGATATTTAAAACAAAATGTAAAAGGGAACGGCAATGTAGCACTCTTTATTGATCAAATACAAGAAATTGAACCATTTGAGATAACATTAAGAGACCTTGCAACTAGAGGTAATTACGATATCTATTGCAATGTAAAGTTCCTAGAAAATTTGATTACATTTTTAGCAGAAAATTTAGGCCGCATAGTATCCTTTAAGGCAATCAGTGAATATCTAAAGTCTCAAAAAATGAACATATCACCCCAAGTTGTTATAGACTATCTTGGATATCTTGAATCATCATTTTTGATCTTCAAAGTAAAACGAACAGGAATAGAGGGTAAAAAAATATTCGAAATAGGTAAAAAAGTAATTCTTTGAGGATATTGGTATTCGTAATGCAATTGTTGGATATAAGGCAAGTGATATTCATAAAATCTTGGAAAACGTTGTTTATCTACACCTACAAATGGCAGGTTATTCAGTAACTGTTGGGCAAGAGGGGAAAAAAGAAATTGATTTTATCGCACAAAAGGCTGGATGAAAATTTTCTATTCAAGTTGCTTACATGTTAACAAATGAGGGATCTATAAATCGAGAATACGAAAATTTACTGGAAATATCGGATATTTTTCCAGAATATGTTGTGACAATGGATGAATTGACTGAAATATCAACATACAAGGGAATCAATCGAATGCATGTTAAAGACTTTTTGTTTGAAAATGGTCCGACAGAAACTAGTTCCTTGTATTACTTGGACATTTAGCCAATTGATTATGCATCTATTGATTAAAAGACACTTTGTGAAACAGTGTCTTTCTCACCAAAAACAGGCACCCGTTTTCAATCAAATGATCCTCACATCTACAAAAAACCGCTGATGCACAAAACACTTCTGGTCTTTCACATGTTTATCACATGGTTTGTATTACCTGAGTTCGATCTAAGTTTAAATATAAACCTCAATGTTTCAATTTGTTTGCTAAAGATAGATGATATAAAAACAGTGGAAGACGGTCGTAAACTGTCGGATACAATTGTTTTCCATCATATTCACTGGCATTCTACCGTTTTCTGCATGATCAAAATTCGCAATGTGCAAAAAATCAATAATAATATCAGTTGACTTATTTCGAGAACCATTACCTATGTTTTCGTCAGAATCAGCATGGTAAGCTATTTTCAAAACTCAATTATCAATATGACACAACTATTGAAAACAAAAATCGGTTGGCTACGCATTATCGGGTTCCTCGAAGGAATATCATTGCTGGCCTTAGTCTTTGTGGCCGTTCCTATGAAGCACGTCTATAACAATCCTTCCTTGTCCGAGTCGATTGGGCCCGTACACGGGACCCTCTTTATTCTGTTTGTGCTTTATACCTTAAGCGTAAGCATCGAACAAAACTGGCAATTCAGAACCACAACTTGGAAAGTATTGGCATCCAGCTTTCTTCCGTTCGGAACATTTTACGTTGATTATAAAATTTTAAAAGACCTCAAATAACCGTAAAGGTGAACGCATTTTAATCGGCAGCCGTATGTTGTTCATTTATTTATCGTTTGCCTGCCATCTTACTTCCACTCCCAATCCAGCTCGGCCACATGCCTGAAAGCACCAGTGCTTGCTTTTTGGTTTAACCAAGCCTCGAAGTCCTGCACGTTACCCATGCGATCTTTTGGAAACATCAGCGACTCACCCGTTGTGAACCTCAGAGAATAATAGTCCCTGATTTCGCTCAGTTCCTCCAGTTTTAGCGTGCTTTCGCCCAGGTAATCTTTCGATTCGATGAAGCGATCTCCAATCTGTATCCATTCCGACTTGCCAAAGCGGTTTTTATAATGCTCGTCTGCATGATTTTGGTAATGCCTGATGTATCGCTTCTTGAGGTAAAGCTGAAACAGAAAATACCAAAGTACAGCAACCCCAGCAAACAGGAGCGCTTAAAAAAGGTTGACAAACAGATATAAAACCAAGCCTAAAACCAGGGAAACCAGCGGAATCCTCATCTGCGATCGCTTACGGCTCCTTATAATGCTGGCCGACTTCGAGGCCGCGTATAACTGAAAGGTGACAAAATCGTCTTTCTTCAAAATAAACTCAAAAGTCATGGTTTGTATGGTTTACGTGGGTGTTGAATAGCAGACAAGGACTCACAAACTCATCAACGCTGATCCGTTGCACCCGTCATTTTTTCTAAAAGTGATTCAAAGTATTGGATTTCATGATCACTTCGAAATTTAATATTCAATCATGTTTGAGCGAGTGGTTAAATTTGACTCAAAAGGATTCTGTGCCCTCGACCTATCTCCAATTATACCCAATACTTTAAATCCCTTGCCAGACAACAGGCTTTCTTTAAAAACTTCAAAACTGACAATTTCGTTTGTCTTCATTGATCTGTAGCTAAACGAATCTAATCGTAGCGTTTCACAAACAATAGAATCTTTTAAGAGTATCAAAGGCCGAACTCCAAATCAAAAATCATCATTACGAACCCAATAGGAATTTTCTTCTGAAAGAAACTGTACAATAAAATTATGCAACATCACACCATCTCCTTTATTTTCGAACCCTACAATGATCTCTTCAGGAAAATCCGAATTTGTTTCGTTTAATTCAATTGTAAAACTGTAATTCGCTTTTTGGATCGTACTGGCTATTTTTTGCTTTTCCTGAGAATGGTCTTCCTATGAGATTGCACTAAAGCTGTATAGGAAAACTGTTATCAATGTAGATCGCACGAATGTTTTTTAAAGTTATCATACTTATGTTTTTAAAATTGTCATTCACTCTTAAATGTTTCCCAATAACCAATGACCCCAATAGAAGTATTCAGTCGCAGTGCCAGTTTTCAGTTCTATCCAACCACTGGCGAATGACTGATCCCCAATAACTGTCTTCATTCACCATACCGCTCAAAAAAGCCGGCCGTATCTTTAATATCCGCTATCCCCAAAATCCAGCAGACCTCGGAAAGGTCGGAGAAATCGAGTCCGCCTGCCGAAATGGCCTCATTCAGGTAACGTCCCTCTTTCCCGTTGTATTGGTTGGCCAAATCAATGGCCAACTGCCAAACCTCATGCAAGCTGGCATCTTTTACTTTGTCACTCCACCCCGTGTAACCAGGCGAACGAAAGCCCGGCGTTCCGTTTCCAACGGCATTGCCATCGGGTATTTTATGATAGTCCGCCTTTTCCCTTACAAACGACAGGTCCTCAGGCGAAGTCACTTCTTCATTCCAATTGCTGTGCTGCACCACATGAATCCGTTGCGCAATCGTCTCTTCTAAAAAATCGGTTGCAAGTGCCCGGACAAGCGCGGCCGTAAAATCAGATTGACCAGCATCGGCAATCCAAACATCGCCTTGGTTTTCCAAAGTGGTGGCGATAAGTCCTTTTACATGCTCCACCGCTGCATCAAAATCGTCATGGGCATCGCTCCAGTTGTCGCCAAAAGCCAGCCGAAACAAATCATTGGGCGGAACATACAGCCCATTCTGAATACCATAAGTTCCGGCAACAGCATGATAACGGATGCTGGAGAACTGCGAGTCCGACAATAGCGTCACCAGGGCGGCTACGCTATGCAAATCATCCACATCCGTCTTACAATCAAACTGGGCCAACAACAAGTCCTTTTCCAGATTAAAGCGCCCGGCTTTCGAAGCGCCCGGCTCCACAGCGGCACTTTCGAACGATAAAAAAACAGCCGCCAAGGCCAAAATGATTAATGCTTTTAGTTTCATAGGTTTCTATTTTTTTGGTTGTTAATGACTATTTCATTGTGATGGGATTACGGATTAGCGGTTGTTATCATTTGCTTCGTCACATCCATAATCAACAGTTAGTTCCATTTCTTTGGGAGTATAATTTAAACTCTGTCTGATTTTTTCTTAAAGTAAAGAGTCGGCAAAACAATTATAGCTTCGCGTTCTACCCCCTCTTTCTGCCAGTAAACCATGAAATTGACTTTGGCATTCTTCAATTGATATCCTCTCGTTTCGAGTGTCTTGATGGTTCCCTGAAATCTTTTTGAAAACTTTACCACGAATTCGCCTTTCGCATTCTCACAACCGTCTTCATTGACGACAAGATGATCTCCGCTCAGAAGTTGCTTGATGCGGTGTTGAATAAATTCGAAATACCCCAGGTTAATGTCGGCATGGGTCAATTGCATGGCAAACTCATCTGGAGGCAAATAAGTGTTTTTATCATCGACATGTTCTAAATCCCCGGAGGTTACTTGGTCAAGAAAGCCAGAGTTTAGGTGAATCGTCAAGTTCCGTTTGGCCCTTGTCATAGCGACGTATATCTGTCGTTTGGCTTCGTCAGTAACAGGATTAAAATTTTCAAGCAACAGAAAAACATTGTCAAATTCTTTTCCTTTTGCTTTGTGAATGGTTGAAACGAAAATTGTCTCGCTATTTTCGTCGAAGAAGTCTTCCAACTTGGATTCACGAATGAAAACTTCTAAATCGGATTTGTATTTCTTCTTTGGACTGGTCGCTTCAAAATCTTTAATGATTTTGTTGCAGACTTCTAACCTCGTACTGTTCTGAAACTTATTTCGCAGTTCCCTTCTTGCTTTCTCCCAAATATCATCGCTTATGACAAAAACATCATCAGCTAAATTTAACTGGCTTAAAAAGAATCTGACTTCAGACAGATTATACAAACTGAAACCGTCGTTCGTTTGAATCAGTTTTGCCTGCATACCATTTTTCAAAATCAGTCCCGTGATTTGCAACGCTTCCTCATTCGTTTTTGTAAGCACGCAAGTCGTTCCCATAAGTCCAGTCATAAGTATGTCGTGTACAAGCGGAGTAACGAGGTTGTCGCTTTGGTAACGTACCAATTTTATTCTTCCATTATCCGTTTGCTTTGCGATGATCGGTATATCTTTCAAACGATGTTGAATTCTCGTCACAAATTGGTTTGTGAATTCAACAAGATTACTTTTGCTTCTGTAATTCTCAACCAACTCATATTTGACTGCCTTATTCACCTGGATAAACTGTTCAAGATACTTCGAACTTGCTCCCCTGAATTCATAAATATTCTGGTCGTCATCTCCTACTGCAATCACTCTCATATCCTCATTCTGCTCCATCAAAGCATTGATCAGGTTGAACTCATCTTGATCCATGTCTTGTGCTTCGTCAATCACCAAAACGGTTTTGGTAATCCGGCTGGCTTCAACTTCCTTGTTTTTAATTTTTTCAACTGTCTTTTTCAGAATCAGATCAGATTTTTCAAGACTTCCAACCTTCCCCAGCAGGTCGAAACAATAAGAGTGAAAGGTTTTTATCTCAATGTAATTAGCCGCATTACCAATAAGCTTCAGCAATCGTTTTTTAAATTCGGTTGCCGCCGCTCTTGAAAAAGTTACCATGAGCAACTGCTCGTGCTTTACATCTTCCATTAAAAGCAACGAAGCAAGTTTGTGAACCAACACCCTGGTCTTTCCGCTTCCAGGGCCAGCAGCTACAACGATGTATTTGGTTTCATTGTCGTTGATGATTTTCAATTGTGTGGGGGAAAGTTCACCAAAAAGTTGCTTGAATTTTCCGGGCGTCATCTTGAGTTTAAGTTGGTCAACCTTACTTCCCGGGAAATATTTTCTTAGGAAGGAACTGTAATTTAAGTGAAAATAATCTTCTACAAACTGGAGTGCATCGCGGTAGTCGTCTATCATCTTCTTCGCATACTCCCCAATGATATGAATTTGCTGAACCTTATTCTCGTAAAACTGGTTCAGCTTCTGATAATCCTCTTTGGTATACCGTTTATAGTTATCTTGCTCGACTCGTTCGATAGTTAACCCATTATAAGCAACAAGAAAACCTCCTTCGATTTTAATGGCTTCAATTCTTGACAAGTAAAACAGCGCATCTTCAACATCTTCAATGGTGACCTTCTTTCCGAAACTTGCAATCGAATTTTCAAATGCTGCCTTCAGTTCATGAACGGAAAACTCAACCAGTACCTCTTCTTTTCCTACATCAGCTGCTGAAACATTCAGATTGCTTTTTTCATGGAGGAACTCAACAAGGAACCTTGCCAACTCATGCCGTTTTTCCAATTTTTCTTGTAATGATTCTTTAGGATGAAGGGAAAGCATCACCACATGGTTCTTTGAATAAGCTAAGTTCTGTCGCTTAATCCAGTTTTTGATTGCCCAAAAGTTGATAATGGTTTTAATCTTGCCGGGAGTGACATCTTCGTAACCTAATTCCTCCGTTTTTTCATTCAATTCTTTGAGGTGAAAGGTTTGTTCCTGCTCTTCGATTAACGGAAGCAGGAAATTCTCAATCTTGCTAAATGTATCAACAATACTGAGAGAACGGTTCTTGCTTTCCCCTTTCCTTATGAATGCAGTTAAATCTTTTGCATCAGCCAGAATCTTTTCCTCCCGAAGAAGATTCACAATGTTGATCACTTCTTCTTTTACAATTCCCAAATGGTCGCTGATGTAATCAATTCGTGTTTCGCCTGGCTCATCAGTTGATTGTTTTCTGCTTTTGCTTGAAAGAAGTTTCTTGATGATCCGGACTCCTTTTTCCTTCTGCTTCTCCTCAAACCTTTCAGACGCATTAATTTTGTCGATCGCCTCTTGGGCGTTCTTTGAAAGAATACTATTGGCAAAAATTCTCGGCATGTTTTGTCCACGCGTTAAATAACCAGCATCTTCCAGCGCTGCAATGGCAGTCGTTACTCTGGTTTCTATTTGAACAACATTGTCATCCCAGCCAGCTTTTCTTGCAATCTCCAGGGCCGAATTAGAGACCTTTGAACGAAACTTTGTAATCTCTTTAATTGCTTTCCAAACCTGTTGAATCTCTTTGATGGAGAGCTTTGTTTGATTCAATAAGATAAAGTGTTTGCTGAGGTCGTCTTCGTTAAAGAGCACGAAACAATCTGCGACAATACTCTCATCCCGTCCTGCTCTTCCTGCTTCCTGTATATAATTTTCAAGTGAGTCGGAAATTTCATAGTGAACGACCATGCCCACATCCTTCTTATCAACTCCCATCCCAAAAGCTGATGTTGCAACCATGATTGAAACTTCGCCAGAGATGAAGGCATTTTGGTTAGCCGTTTTTTCTTTCGACTCCATTTTACCATGATAGGGCTTTGCGTTGAAACCATCTTCGGTTAACCTCTCCGCAAGTAAATATGCTTTTCGTGTTCTTGAAACATAAATGATCGTCGGACAATTCTTTTCCTCAATCAAATCTCTTACTGTTTGATATTTTTCCTCCTCATTTCCTTTCTCAAATACTTTATATTGCAGATTTGTTCTTGAAGCCTTTGACGTGAATAGTTCAAGCTCAAGCGAAAGTTTTTCTTTGAAGTAGTCTCGAATATCTTCTATAACTTTCTGCTTTGCAGTGGCTGTGAAACAGGATACCGGAATTCCATCCTCAAGATTTTTCTTCTCCTGAATTAGTCTGATGAAATCACCAATGTATAGATAATCAACCCTGAAATCCTGCCCCCATGAAGAAAAGCAGTGTGCTTCATCAATTACAAAGCGAACAATCTTTCTTCCCAAAAGCAGTCGTTCGATTGTTCGTGAGCGCAATGATTCCGGCGAGATGTAAAGCATAGATGCTGAGCCATCTTCAACCCGTTCAAATGGACTTTGCCCTTTCAATCGGGTCAAGCAAACCGTTTATTGTGACAGCTTCCGTGATTCCGTTTTTTTCAAGATTATCTACCTGGTCTTTCATCAAGGATTGTAACGGAGAAATAACAACCGTCAAGCCCTTTGTGCTTTCTCCACCCATCAAAGCAGGGACTTGAAAAGTGATTGACTTGCCACCACCCGTCGGAAACACTGCAAGGATAGATTTGTTATCAACGGCTGCTTTCACTGCTTTTTCCTGCAATGGTTCGCTTCCGTAAGTCCTAAATGAATCAAAACCAAAGTACATCTTCAATCCCATGTGTATGTCTAACGCCTTATTGCAGTACACACACCCACTTACGCAGGGTTTATTTCGTAAGCGAAACATGATTCGCTGAACTTCGGGGTAATTTTTCAACACCCAAGGCGGTGTGATTGAATAACGGTTGTTTGCACTGATGAGGGATAAGCAGTAAGCCAGTTCAATCGAATGTTCGTAAATTATTTTTTTCAGGTCGGCATGTTCACAAACTTCATCTTCAAATTCTTCGCGAATCAACCGTTGAATGTCGGTGTTATCAGTCTTGTAGTCTACAAATCGGAAAAAGGAGTTGAATTCCTTTTTGTCATTCAATAACAAATAGAAAATCTGCTTTAGCTTTTCATCAGTTTGTTTGAAAGCAGCAACTTCGTCATAGAATAAATCCATTGCCTTGACAGAATCATTCAAAGGATTATTCATTTCTTCTGATTGAAGTTTGTCGTCCTTGAGCAAAGCGTGATACGGTCGTGCAGGGAACAAAAGAGGAGAAAAAAACAGCGTATCAATAATGTTCGCTGAATTTATTCCGGCATCATCAAGGACTTTGCCTATATATTTCATGTCGTGGTTGAAAATATTATGTCCACAGATGAATTGCGTTCCGTTGAGAAACTTGACGAATTCAGTCACAGAAGTTTCATGAAAAGAATTTCCATCCCCCTTGACACTTCCAATGTCAAGAATCTTCCGACTCGCTGGCTCAATCTCTGTATCAACAAAAGCAATGGAGTTCATCTATCAAGGTGTTTCGGTCTATTATTTCTGGAGCACACCACTTGCTTTGGCTGATTTGCTCCTGTTCTGTTCAAAGTCGCTTGATATTTAGTGCCGACGATCAATGTTCTGTAATTTTCAAGCAACAAGATAGTGTTTTTTTATAGTAAACAGTTCGTGAGTTTGCAGTTTTATTCTCCTTTCCCGGTCAGCTCAATTCACCCAATCCTCAGCAGACAACTTCTATTAAAAGGGAATCAATTCATATTCTTATGGAGAGCCAGCGTTATCGCATTTAAAAAAGTGGATTTGTGCTTCTGATCAAACCTTCCCTCGAGAATACCAATGGACCCATTCCCTCCGGTCTCAAGCAACAAAACAGAAGTCAGCAGGGAGCTGTCAACGTCGTTAGACTTGAAAGCGTCAAAAAGCCTCAAGCAGGAAGTTTCAGTCTCAATCCTAATGAGAGTTTCTTTATTTGGCATTGCATGACTCGCCGGCAGATCCTGAAACGAGTTCAGGAAGACTCATCGAGTGACAAGTATCGAGAATCCAGCATCGGGTATAAACCTCTTGAACTTCCTTAAGAAACCTTATTTTCTATACTAACCTTAGAGGTTCTCTGATAATTACTCCCTCGCACCGTATTCAATCTATTGATTATAGGTTTCCCATTCGTACATTCGTGGCTACAAAACCTTATTCGTGAATCCGAGGCAACAATCCTATGTTCGTGGAATTGGCATCAAGAAATTACAGAGAATTGTGTAATATAGCCGCCTCAAAAAAGCAGTAAATTACAAACAGTATGGAACTCGTTATCAACTACATCAGCATTTTAGGTTCGTTTGCGCTGGCCATTTCCGGGGCGCTGACTGCCATGAAAAAGCGTTTTGACCCCTTTGGCGTGCTGATCATCGCTTTTGTAACCGCAGTGGGTGGCGGCACCATTCGCGACATGCTGATCAATGGCAAATCGGTGTTCTGGATCGATCAAACCTCCTACATTTATTTTATCCTGGTGGGAACCATCTTTGCCATCATCTTTCAATCGAAACTTTACCTCATTCACCGGCCCCTGTTGTTTTTCGATGCCATTGGCTTGGGCTTGTACACCATCACCGGCGTGCAAATTGGCCTTCAATACGAACTGGCTGCTGTGAACTGTGTCATCCTGGGAACCATTACCGGCGTGTTTGGCGGGATCCTGCGCGACATCCTGGTGAACGAAGTACCGGTTATTTTTAAGAAGGAAGTGTATGCCACGGTTTGCATTTTGGGGGCCATCCTCTACCTTGTACTGTACCGCTTGGAAGTGATGAACCCGGTGTTGCAGTTTATTCCCGTGCTGTTTATTATTGGCCTGCGGTTGCTGGTCATCCACTATAACATTTCACTGCCCTCGCTCTATCCCGACGAACGGAAAAAGAATCGAACGGGGAAGTAACCGGATCCGACGATCAAATATCATTTATCGTCGATGACGCCAGAGGCATCGCATGCTTATGGAATTGAGCATCTCTGAAAGAAATTCAGCTGTGGTCGTACCTTTAGGACTTGCATTATTTCGATAAACATCCAACCCCTTCCAGGGTTGATTACTCTTTGGCTGCCCGGTGACACAAAAAAAACGGCCTAAGGTCATTGAATAACTTTTCAATAGCCTTAGGCCGATTTGCTGATTCCTGATCAAAACTAAAATCGTGATTTATTTCACCGGCGTTGTTTTTCCTTTTACCTGAAAACGTTTTGCAATGGTGGTGGTGGTCGCCGCATCCTGCCGTCCCGAGAATCCGGCTTGCTCACCACCAACCGCAAGGGTAAACCAGCCCGGCTCAATCACCCGCTGTTCCTTTTTATTGATGAGCGACAACTGCCGGGGCTCCAGGATAAAATGAACAGTCTTGGTTTCTCCCTTTTTCAGATGAACACGTTCAAAGCCTTCCAACTGGCGAATGGGCCGTGGCGTTGAAGCTTTTTCATCCGTCAGGTACAACTGAACCACTTCGTCGCCATCGCGATCGCCGGTATTGGTCACCTCAACTGAAACAGCTACGGGTTCGTTCACGTTCACCTCTTCAGCAACGATCAGGTTGGCATAATCGAAAGTGGTATAGCTTAGGCCATAACCAAAGGGATATAAGGCCTCTCCCTTGAAATAGCGGTAAGTACGGCCTTCCATGTCGTAGTTTTCAAAGTCGGGCAACTGCTCCACCGACTGGTAATAGGTTACCGGCAAACGGCCTGCTGGATTGTAGTCGCCAAACAAAACGTCGGCCACGGCATTCCCACCTTGCTGTCCCGGATAGCCAGCCGTAAGAATAGCAGGAACATGCTCGGCCGCCCAGTTGATCGACAAGGCGCTGCCATTAATCAGCACCAGCACTACTGGTTTTCCGGTAGCGACAATCGCCTGCATCAGTTCTACCTGTTCTTTGGGTAAGTTCAGGTTGGTGCGGTCGCCACCGGCAAACCCTTCTATATGAATCGGCATTTCTTCACCTTCCAGGCGTTCGTTTAAGCCAAGAGCCAGCACAACGACGTCAGCCTGTTTGGCGGTTTCGATAGCCTCTTCCAACATGTTTTCCCGCGGAACAGCCCAAAGCAAACGGGCGGTTGCATCACCATAGTAGTTGCGGTAGTCAGCCTGAATAGCATAACGTTTCCCGGCTTCCAGCTCAATTTTTATTGGATTAATGGTGGCATGGTGTTCATGATTCCCGCCTGTTACCTCTTTGCCATCCACCGTAATTTTCATATAGGGTTTGCCCCAATCGCTCAGGTAATACAGTCCCGTCTTAGGAGCAACGATATAGCCTGACCAGCGAATGCTAAACTGACCGGTTTGAAGCCGTGGATCAGGTGTTCCCATGTCCCACATAAAATCAATCTTATCGTCGGTTTGGGTGAATAAAGGCTGACCATTAAATTCGCTGTTTGCAAAATACTCCCCCTTCAGACCCTGCTCGCCATCTTCGGTTTGCAGGTAAATGGAAGGAATGGGCTTCATGGCTGGAACGCCTTCGGCCAGATTGCTTCCCTGGGCGTACAGCACCTTGGTTTGTGGGGCTACTTTGTGACGGATACCATTCAACACAGTCACCGGACGGCTGGGAATCCCATTGTAATTTCCCCAGAGCGACTGCACATCATCGGCGTTGGGACCAATCACCGCCAGGGTATTCAGTTTTTTTGAAAGGGGTAAGGTATTTCGTTCATTCTTTAGCAGCACAATGCTGGCTTGGGCCGCTTCACGCGCCAACTGATCGTGCGCCGGGTTGTCATTCACATCATAAGGAATTTGCGCGTACTCCACCCGCTCAATGGGATCGAACATGCCCAACTTAAAACGAGCCATAAATAAACGCTTCACAGCGATGTCAATCTCCGCTTCTGAGATCAGTTCCCGTTGAAGCGCCTCCCTTAAAGCGGGATACGAATCGCCGCAATTTAAATCGGTGCCACGTTTGACAGCCAGGGCCGAAGCTGAGGCGGCATCCGGCTCCAGCTTGTGGTATTTCCAAATGTCGGAAATGGCCCAGCAGTCGGACACCACATAACCATCAAAACCCCATTCATCGCGTAAAATGCTGAACAGTTCAGTACTGGCGCAAGCCGCCTCGCCCCGAAAGCGGTTGTAGGCACCCATCACAGAGTACGCACCGGCATCGACCACCAGCGTGCGAAAGGCAGGCAGGTAAGTCTCGCGGAAATCGCGTTCGCTGACACTCACATCAAATTCATGACGCAGCGGTTCGGGGCCGGAGTGCACAGCAAAATGCTTGGCTGTGGCCACCACTTTCAGGTAGTCTGAGTCGCCACCCTGTAAGCCCAGCACAAATTCTTTTCCCATTTGTCCGGTCAGGTACGGGTCTTCGCCATAGGTTTCGTGTCCCCTTCCCCATCGTGGATCGCGGAAAATATTGATGTTGGGCGACCAAAATGTCAGGCCTTGGTAGATGCCTCGTTCTCCGCGGCGCACGAACTCGTGATGCTTGGCACGCGCTTCGTCCGAAATAACCGAAGCCACGCGGTTCACCAAGGGCTTGTCCCAAGAGGCGGCAATGGATATGGACTGTGGAAATACCGTAGCGTAACCGGCACGTGCCACACCATGCAAACTTTCGTTCCACCAATTATATTTGGGAACGCCAAGGCGATCAATGGCCGGTGAAGTATACACCAGTTGGTCGATCTTTTCTTCCACGGTCAGACGGGAGACCAAATCCTCCAACCGCTGTTCAACGGGTAAATCCGGATTCTGGAAAGGAAATTCATATTGCGCGAACGCATTCAAAAACAAGCCTGTAGCTAAGGCCAAAATCAAAGTTATCTTTTTCATGCTAGTGGGTTTTACCTGTTCTGTTCTGGTAGGCAAATATAGGCGTTTTTCAGGACTCCTGCCAAATGAAAATGGATGATTTCCTGCGCCTAATCGTTTCCCTTATTCCACAATTCCCCAGTCTGGATTTGGCTGAGGTCCCATCTGCAGTTCGAGCTTCCCGCCTTGCAGCAGTTCGCTAGCCGGAAACTTGAAATCCTGCAGCTCGCGGCCGTTTAATTTGGCCGACTGCACATAGTAATTGAGCCGCGAGGCATCCTTCGCTTCAATCACAAAGGTTCGCCCACGTCCGAATCGTTCACCCAAATCGATGGTCACGGCCTCATACAGCGGGCTGGCAATCTCATAAACCGGCTCCACGCGGCAGCCCCCATCGGTTTGAAACAAGCCCAAAGCGGTCATCACAAACCAGGCGCTCATCTGTCCCTGGTCCTCGTCGCCAAGGTAGGCATTGGCCACGTCATAACCGTAGTAGCGTTCCATAATCGCACGGCTCCACTTTTGGGTTAGCCAAGGCTTTTGTACCCAGTTAAAAAGAAAGGCAAAATGCATGGATTGCTGATTGCCCTGAATCACCGGATAGTTCCAGTACTGGTCATTCAGTCCATTGAAGCGCGTTTTGTCGCTTTCTTCAAAGCCCCAATCCAATCGTTCAATAAAACGATCTTTGCCAATTACTTCGGCCAGCGCCGGCACATCCTGAGGAACAAAATAGGTGAGCTGCCAGGCATTTCCCTCTACATAATGATGATTTGCCCCGGATTTATAAGGATCAAAATCCGGTACCCATTGTCCGGTCGAATCCTTCATTCGGGCATAGCCTGTTTCCGGATCAATGCTGTTTCGCCAATAGTTGCCCCGATCGGTAAATGTCTCATAGTCGCCTGTTTTGTCCAAGGCTTTGGCAAACTGGGCCACCGTCCAATCGTCGAACGAATACTCCAGGGTATTTGAAAAACGTCCCAGGTCGTAAGGAACATACTTGTATTTCAGGTAAGGAACGAGGTCCCGGTTTCCGGCAAATCCACCACCCACTTCCTGTGCCGGCGTAGTCTGCATTTTCCTGACGGCTTCGTAGGCTTTCTCCACATCGTAATCGCGGATGCCCATTTGATAAGCACCAACAATCAGCGGAATTTCATGCTCGGCTACCATCACCGGGATGTACTCCATGCCGGCTGGTCCCTTAGCCAACCAACCATTGGCATCGTACATGGCCAGTTGCGAATTGACCCAGCGATTGCTCCACTCGGGCGTAACCAGGTTCCAAAATTGATTGAGATTCCAGAAGGTATTCCAAAAAGCATCGCACCCCAAAGCCGGTGATGTAGAATCTTTCATGGTACGAATTTCCTCTTCGGCATCGCGCCAATCACCGTTGACATCGCTAAAAATATTGCGACTACAAAGGGCGCGGTACATGTTGGTGTAAAAACGTTTCTTCTCGCGTTGGTCATTGCTGGCAATGCAGACCCGCTTAAGCAGCTCATCCCAAGTCGCCACCTGGGCTTGCCGTACTGCTTCAAAATCCCAACCATACGGGCGGCTCAGCTCGGTCGCCAGATTCTCACGGGCATTGTCAATGCTGACATACGAAATCCCGGTTCGTAGTTGAACCACCTGATTGTTCCGGGTGTCAAAACCAACAATGGCCCCGGCATCTTTGGCTCCCTTAACCTTCAGTTCTGAGGTTTTTTCCTGCACTCCAGCTTCGGTCCAGGGGACGAAAGTGGCGATTGGCTGATCGAACTCGGCCACGAAATACACGGTGTACTCCTGCGCGATGCCTCCGCTCCAGGTATTGGGCGAAAGCTGGTGGCTGTAGCCTTCCACGGTCCGTTCCCCGGTTTGTTTGATCCAGGCTTCCACCAAGTTGTATTTATATTCTGAAGGTATCACCAAGTCAAGCAATACACGCGATCCATCGCGGTCTTTAGGGAAGGTGTACCGCTGAAACCCGCAACGGGTGGTGGATGTCAGTTCCGCCTGAATGTCATAATCGGTTAATTGTACCTGATAGTAACCCAGTGGCGCTATTTCGCTTGATTTATCGATTCGTGAACGGTAGCCGCCATCCACGTCTTTTTCATCTCCTACCAGGGTTTGCAGCGGACCATTGGTTGGCATGGTGCCCAATCCGCCCATGGTCCATTCGTGAATGTGAGAGAAGCAGCCGATGGATTCGAAGGTCGGTTCGTAACCGGCTTGCCAGCCGTCATTCTGGTTATCCGGACTTAATTTGACCATACTGAATGGCATCCAGGGACCTGGAGCAATCATCCAGCGCGAATGGGCCGTCCCCATTTTGGTATCCACATAGCCCGCCGGAGTTCTCAGACTTTGTGGCCCGCGCAGGAGCTCACCGGATTCAACTTTCTCGCCACCAAGCCAAATTTCGTAAGTGCTTTTCAATGAAGCCTGAACCGGCGGCATGGGCGCTTCAAATACGTATCGGCCCTTTTCAAGCGTTTCCGAAAAAATCGTTTTGCCATCCAAAATAACCTTCAGATCAGGCATCCCGTTTTGATGTTCCACATCGACCAACAAAGGTTGAGTCCGGTTTCCTGCATGTTCAATTTCGTAGGGAGCAACTTCAACTCCGCGTAAAAAGGCTTGCTGATTGTCGGTTAAGCTAACCCCCTGAGGCCCTTCCAATTTGATTTGGTCGAAACGAAGCCATGAGCCTTCCAAAACCGTTAGGTTAATCTCATTTCCACCGGTAACAATTAAACCGTTGAGTA
>SWCA01004789.1_pt1 | contig 18006 bp, 15 predicted proteins | sample 4692961 | NCBI WGS metagenome assembly SWCA01 (sample SAMN10267275, study PRJNA491770) | bioreactor metagenome | isolation source: DHS bioreactor inoculated with | place: Japan: off Shimokita Peninsula
AGAACTGATTGTGGGAACCGGTGAAATGATTACGGATGAGATTGGTAAGAAGATTGAAGATTCACCAATCGAGAGTGTTGAAATTCGTTCGGTATTGACCTGCGAGGCCAAAAACGGGGTGTGTAGCAAATGTTATGGACGTAACCTGGCAACAGGAAATATGTCACAACGAGGTGAAGCCGTCGGTGTTATTGCAGCACAGTCAATTGGCGAACCTGGAACACAGCTGACACTGCGTACCTTCCACGTTGGGGGTATCGCCGGTAACATCTCTTCTCAGTCGATGGTTGAGTCGCGTTACGATGGTATTGCCGAAATTGAGGAACTGCGTGTTGTTGAAACCAAAGATGAAGTTGGTGAGAAAGTTGGCGTTGTTATTGGACGTTTGGCCGAACTGAAAATTATCGATAAGAAAACAAGAATTCCATTATCTACCCACAGTATTCCTTACGGATCTAAATTGTACATCGAGAATGGACAAGAAGTGACCAAAGGACAGAAAATCTGTGAGTGGGACCCTTATAACGGTGTAATTATCTCTGAATTTAAAGGTAAAGTTGAATTTGATAACTTGATTGACGGAGTTACTTTCCGCGAGGAATCAGATGAACAAACTGGTTATAAAGAAAAGGTAATTATCGAAACCCGTGATAAAACCAAAAACCCATCGTTGCGTGTGCTTGATGAAAAAGGTGAAGTCATTCGTACTTATAACTTGCCCGTAGGTGGTCACATATCGGTTAGCGAAGGCGACACGATTATCGGTGGCCAGGTTTTGGTGAAAATTCCGCGTGCGTCAGGTAAAGCAGGCGATATCACCGGTGGTCTTCCACGAGTAACGGAGCTGTTCGAAGCGCGTAACCCCTCGAATCCGGCTGTTGTTTCGGAAATCGATGGTGAAGTTTCGTTTGGTAAAATCAAGCGTGGTAACCGTGAAATCATTATAACCTCACGAAGTGGTGAAGTAAAAAAATACCTGGTGCCGCTGTCTAAACAGATTCTGGTTCAAGAGAACGACTACATTCGTGCGGGCATTTCGCTTTCTGATGGTGCAATTACACCTTCCGACATCCTGGCTATTAAAGGGCCAACTGCTGTTCAGGATTATATTTTGAATGAAGTGCAGGACGTTTACCGGATGCAGGGTGTAAGGATTAACGATAAGCACTATGAAGTGATCATCCGCCAAATGATGCGCAAAGTGGAGATTGTTGATTCAGGCGATACGCGTTTCCTTGAAAAACAAATTGTTGACAAGAACGAGTTCACGCACGAAAATGACTGGATTTACAATAAGAAAGTGGTTGTTGATCCGGGTGATTCCGAATTGCGTGCTGGTCAAATTGTAACGGCTCGTCGTTTGCGTGATGAAAACTCTGTATTACGCCGGAAGGATAAAAAGCTGGTGGAGTCGCGTGATGCAATCCCCGCAACATCAAGCCAGATTCTTCAGGGAATTACACGTGCAGCTCTGCAAACCAGAAGTTGGTTGTCAGCCGCATCATTCCAGGAAACGACCAAGGTACTGAACGAAGCAGCTATCCAGGGAAAAGTGGACTATTTGGACGGACTGAAAGAGAACGTCATCTGTGGTCACCTGATTCCTGCCGGTACTGGTTTGAAAGAATACAAGAACCTGGTAGTTGGTTCGCGCGAAGAGTATGACCGCATGGTGGATGTAAAAGAAACCGAAAGTCAAAACTACGAGGATTAATTATGTCAGAAAATAAGAATCCAAATCAGCTGAATATCGAATTGAGTGAAGAAGTAGCCCAGGGAACATATTCGAACCTGGCCATTATCACCCACTCGAGTTCCGAATTTGTTCTCGACTTTGTTCGCATCATGCCGGGAATTCCAAAGGCCAATGTCAAATCCAGGATAATTCTTACCCCGGAGCATGCCAAACGCCTTTTGATGGCCCTGGAAGACAATGTGAAGAAGTTTGAGAAACAACATGGACCAATCAAGGTGAGTGGGCCACAAAATCCCATGATCCCGCCAATGAATTTTGGGGGACCGGCTGCTGAGGCTTAGTTCTTAAAGACAGTATAAAATTGAAAAGCCGTTTCATCGATTGATGAAACGGCTTTTCTTGTACTCAGATTTTACCGGAAATTAATGGTGCCCTTCAAATTTGAAGGAGACCTTTAGTTTCGTCCGGTAGCTTTCGATTTTGCCATCGGTAATTTGCATGTCCATGGCCGAAACTTCTGCAATGCGTAAATCGCGTAAGGACTCAGATGCTTTGGCAATCGCATTGGCAGCAGCTTTTTCCCATGATTCGGGACTGGTTCCGACTAATTCAATCACTTTATAAACGCTGTTTGGCATAATGACCTCCTTTTATAGTGTTTTCTTCCTATTACTGCTAAAAAGGAACTACGGTTTCGAAAAATTAGCTGCTTGACAATAGGTGTTTCCGTTTTGGACTTTTGATTAGACAAAAAAAAGCCGTCTCTGGAGAGACCGCTTTTTCTGGTTTTATTTATTTCGCTAAAGCAATTTCCAGCCGTCGCGGTAGTGGTAGTGTAGTTTAGCTGCTGCTGCTCCATCTTCATCCTCCACGAACGTCTCTGTTTGTGGATCCCATTTGATGGTACGTTGCAGATCGCAGGCAATGTTACCCAAAGTGCAAACGGTGCATGAGCTGTGTCCAATTTCTACAGGAACGACTGGGTCAACGCGATTTTTAACCGACTCAATAAAATTAATCTGGTGTGGAATTTTGGTTTCGTATGGCGTATCATCCTCGGCAGTATCCGATTTTGGAGGAAGCAGTGCGTCATCCGAAGCTTTGAAGTGGCCGCGTGAAACTTCAATCCAACCATTTTCGCCGAAAAACTTGACACCCTTAGTCATCTTTTCATCAAAAGGCTCTGAGGTCATCACTACACCATCAGCATAAACAAATTTCATAAACTCCGTGCCATCGCCGATCGGCGAAATTTCAACCGGGCCACTGCGGTCCATGCCAAGTGCCCATTGGGCAATGTCGAACATATGCGCACCCCAGTCAGTGGTGAAGCCGCCGCCCATTTCCTTGTACCAACGCCACGCTCCCCAAATCTCTTCATGTTTTACCGGATCGAGTGAGATCGGCGGGTTTAGCTCTTGTTGAAATGAATATCTTCCGGAAGCGGTCCCAACCAAAGATCCCAGTTTAAATCAGCGGGAATTTCTTCTTCCGGCAAATTGTATGGAATTGGAGGAGCGCCGACATAAGCATTGACTTTTTCAATTTTACCTAAGCGGCCTGTCTGCACCATATTAACTGCATGCTGAAAATTCGGATCTGAACGCTGCTGGCTTCCAATTCCTAAGATCTGGTTGGTTTCGCGAACAACACGCTTCAGTTCCTGGCCTTCCTTGATGGTAAAGGTCATCGGTTTTTCCAGGTAGACATCCTTACCCGCTTTGCAGGCTGCAATGGCAATCATGGCGTGTGCGTGGTCGGGAACAGCAATCACCACGGCATCAATATCGTCGCGTTGAATCAAGTCTTCATACTTTTCGTAAGTCGTTACTTCAACGTCCACATTGTTCTTTGTATAAAACTCGTTGACGCGGTTTTCGAAACGCTGGCGTTTGCGGCCATAAACATCACAACCGGCAACAACCCGAACACCCGGAATTTGAATAAAGCCGTTCAGCAGGAACATGGCTTGTCTTCCCATGCCAATGAATCCAAGCCTGATTTTATCTTCGGTGCTTGCTTTTGGCGATGAGCATGAACTTAGTGATGGTAAAAAAGTGACTCCAGCCATTCCTATGGCAGCGGTACCCAGGAATCGCCTTCGCGACAATTCTTTTTTAGTTTGTTTTGTCATTTTAGTTGATTTATTAATAGTTTGTTATTGAATGAATTTGACTGATCAGGCCGATTTTTCGACAGGTTTAAAAGTAAGAATTAAGTTTTTAAGAATAAAACCTTTTGGCTTGATAAATTCTGTTTTCGTAGCATGGTTTTAAGGATTCTAAAAAAAAAAGATAGTTGAAACAATTTCAACCGTTCGTAAAATCCGCTCCCAGTTTAACCTGAAATAGACTCGAATCGGATGTGATTTTCTGAAATAATAAACGACATTCAGGTATTAATTGTAAATCAGTTGAAATCCGCTGTGGCTGCTTGTTCATGGGGGATTGGGTGAGGGTGTGCACAAAATTGAAAGTGAAAACATATTGATCGATTTCGATTTGAAAAAATTCAATGTTAATTAATTGATAATTGTTTTTGGTAACTATTTTTTAACATTTTTGAACGGGTAAAAATTTGGTACTATTGCCTCCGTTCTATAAAATGGGAAAAAGTTTTTTTTAAAATAATGAAAAGATGAGCGACTTAGGATACGCATTACAGTTGATGGGAATTGGGATGATAACGGTGTTTATTATTCTTGCTCTTGTTGTTCTACTTGGGAATTTGATTATTCGTTTCGTGAACAAATACCTGCCTGAAGAAGTGAGTAAAAGGGTTGAGCAAGTAGCCAGTCAAGCAGGCGACTTCAATCGAAAAAAAGTGGCGGCAATCGTTTCCGCTGTCAAAATTGTAACCGGAGGCAAAGGTCGTGTGACTAAGATTGAGAAGATGTAACAAGTCAATCACGAAGCCTTCGAAATCGTGTGAAAAATAAATAGCCGCAAGCTTACCTAATGTCATTAAAAGGTCATTCAATTGTCGTTAGTTAGTCATTAAGGTGTCTTGAAACAATCAATGACAATAAAAATGACCATGAATGACAATAGTTGATAGCTAAGACAGAACAAAAAGGCACGTAAGTGGACAATCAAAAAAAACCAATTTAAAATATTAATTAGCCTTATGGAAAAGAGAAAAATCAAATTTTCATTGCTTTATCGCGACATGTGGCAGTCGTCGGGAAAATACCTGCCACGCGTTGATCAATTAGTGAAAGTGGCACCACACATTGTTGAGATGGGATGTTTCGCACGTGTTGAAACCAATGGTGGTGGCTTTGAGCAAATCAACCTGCTTTTTGGTGAAAACCCAAATAATGCGGTCCGCAAATGGACGCAGCCTTTTAACGCTGCCGGCATTCAGACGCACATGCTGGATCGGTCGTTAAACGGCTTGCGTATGAGCCCGGTGCCTGCCGATGTGCGTAAACTCATGTATAAAGTGAAGAAGGCCCAGGGAACGGATATCACCCGTCCGTTCTGTGGATTGAATGATGCCCGCAATATCCTGGATTCTATCAAGTACGCCAAGGAAGGCGGCATGATTGCCCAGGCAGCCTTGAGCTTAACCTATTCTGAAGTACACACGGTCAAGTACTATGTAGATTTAGCCGACACGCTGATTAAAGGTGGTGCCGATGAAATCTGTCTGAAAGATATGGCTGGTATCGGACGTCCTGTTTGGCTGGGCGAAATCGTTAAAGGAATTAAGAAATTACATCCTGATACACCCCTTCAATATCACTCACACTCAGGTCCTGGATTTGCGATGGCTTCTATTTTGGAAGTTTGCCGCGCCGGAGTTGAGTATGTAGATGTGGCGATGGAACCACTTTCGTGGGGGACCGGTCACGTTGACTTGCTCGCCGTTCACGCCATGTTGAAAGATGCCGGTTTTGACGTGCCGGATATCAATATGGATGCCTATATGAAGGTACGCAGCCTGACCCAAAGCTTTATCGATGACTTTTTGGGCTATTACATCAACCCGAAAAACCGATTCATGAACTCGTTGCTCATTGGTCCCGGCTTACCCGGAGGAATGATGGGATCGTTGATGTCCGACCTGGAAAGCAACCTATCCAGCATAAACAAATGGAAAGCAAAACACAACCAACCAGAGTTGTCGCAGGATGATTTGTTGGTGAAGTTGTTCAACGAAGTCGAGCATATTTGGCCAATGGTTGGGTATCCGCCGCTGGTAACTCCCTATAGCCAGTACGTGAAAAACCTGGCACTGATGAACGTGATGCAGTTGGAAAAAGGCAAAGAGCGTTGGAGTATGATTGCCGACAATATTTGGGACATGCTCATGGGCAAAGGAGGAAAACTGCCCGGAACCTTGGCTCCGGAACTTCAAAAATTAGCTGACGAGCACGGCAAGAAAGAGTTTACAGCCAATCCGCAAACACTATATCCTGACGCACTGGATACCTTCCGCAAGGAAATGGATAAGAATGGTTGGGAATATGGGCAGGACGACGAAGAGTTGTTCGAATTGGCCATGCATCCAGAGCAATATCGCGCCTACAAGTCAGGCGAGGCGAAAAAGGCTTTTGAAGCCGATTTGGCCAAGAAGCGTGAAGAAGGTGCAGGCCTGCTTGAAGGAACCAAAAAGGCGGAAGCACCAGCAGCTACAGCACCTGCCAATTTCAACCCATCGAGCATGATTATTGATGTCGATGGTGAGCAGTTCCGGGTTTCGGTAGCTTATGGCGACAGTCAGCCTGCAGCAACTTCAGCACAGCCAGCCACAGCTCCTGCCGCCCCTGCATCGGCTCCAGTTGCAAGCGGACCAGCCAAAGAAGTAGTCGCCCCGCTCGAAGGCAAGTTTTATCTTACGAAAGAAAGCTCTGAAAAGCCAATCAAAGTTGGTGATGTGATTCAGGAAGGTGATTTAATTGGCTATGTTGAAGCCATGAAAACCTTCAATGCCATTAAATCCGATGTTTCGGGTAGAGTGGTTGAACTGCCCGCTGCCAATGGTTCAGAAGTGGAAGAAGACGATGTTTTAGTAAAAATCCAATAACAGAAAATCCTGCATATGTCTATTATAGAGAAACTCTATCACATGACTGCCATCCAGGATATTATAAATGGACCGGGAACGCTGTTGATGTTGGTGATTGGGGGATTACTTTTATACCTGGGAATCAAGAAAAAGTATGAGCCACTATTGCTGATTCCAATTGCTTTCGGGCTTATTTTAGCGAACCTTCCTGGTGGAGGCATGAGTGTTGTTCCTTCCGAATTTATTGAATTGGACGGGCATCGTTATAAAAACCTGTTTGAAATTGCGAATGATCATGGAATTATGAACTTTCTGTATTACTCGCTGATCAAAACAGGCTTTCTGCCTCCCATTATTTTTATGGGGGTAGGGGCTTTAACCGATTTTGGTCCCATGCTGCGTAACCTGCGGTTGGCCTTTTTTGGAGCAGCTGCGCAAATCGGTATTTTTACCGTTTTGATTTCGGCCATTGCTTTGGGCTTTACACCCGCTGAAGCCGCATCATTGGGAATTATTGGTGGCGCCGATGGTCCAACCGCCATTTATACCACCATTATGCTGGCGCCGCACTTGTTGGGGCCGATTGCGATTGCGGCCTATTCGTATATGGCTTTGGTTCCGGTCATCGTTCCTTTGGTCACACGTTTGTTGTGTTCTGAGAAGGAATTGAAGATTAACATGAAGGAGATGGATAAATTGTACCCGTCGAAGAATAAAATCAAAAACCTGAAAGCGGTTAAGATTGCTTTTCCCATCGTATTGGGAATTGTGGTTTCCATTTTCGTGCCTTCATCGGTTCCGCTGTTGGGTATGCTTTTCTTCGGTAACCTGATTAAAGAAGTTGGTGTTACGGTAGCCCGCTTGTCGGATGCTGCCACTGGTTCCATCATGAACACCGCAACTATCTTTTTGGGATTGACCGTTGGTGCAACCATGACTTCGGAAGTTTTTCTGAATTCCCGGACGATCATGATTATCGTGGGAGGTTTCATTGCTTTTGCCATCTCCATTGCCGGAGGTATTGTAGCCGTTAAAATCTATAATTTAATGGCAAAGAAAAAGATCAACCCGCTAATTGGAGCTACCGGTTTAAGTGCTGTTCCTATGGCCTCACGTGTTGCCAATGAAATAGCCCTTAAATACGATTCGAAAAACCATGTCCTGCAATATTGCATGGCCAGTAATATTTCCGGTGTAATCGGCTCAGCCGTTGCCGCGGGTGTACTGATTTCGTTTTTGGGATAAGCCCCAGAGAACTTCTCGAAAAAGCCTCATCCTACGCGGGTGGGGCTTTTTTGCTTAATCCGAGCTGGTAATTCCTGCTCTCAGGAGTCCCCGATTGATTGAGATCACGCTATTGCCGTTTGTTCTCTTCAATAACAGAATCGTCTTCCAGAAAATGCCAGCCAATGCTCATCGCCCGATTTAGATCGAAGTGCCTGATATTTGCCGCAAAGCGTATGCTCGAAGGACATCCACAGGAGTCACAGGATGGAATATCAAATTGGAATGAATCATAAACGTGCACTTCCAGGGAATCTAAATCGTTCAGGGCTTCTTCCGTGCTGGTATAAAAGGTGGTTTCGCATAGCACTCCCGCAAGATGGTAGATCCATACCAATTTATTTTGGGATGCGTCCATTTTCTCTACATGCCCAGGCTCAGCAGGAATAACGGGCCGCATCGTTTGGCATGAGGAAAACAATAGCAGAATAATTAATATGCCCCAACTGCTATGCGCATACCTGTTGTAATCAGACGGCTTATTCATCGTACGCTTTTTTTATTGACATTGAACAAATAGTAACAGTATAACAAGGAAAGCCGGTTCTGGTTGTTTTCGGTGGCTGGTCAGCGTGCATCCTACTCGAAAAACCTTATTGACCTGTGCTGCCAAACTTGTTCAGAATTGAAAGACCCAAAGGCCCTGGGTGGCGTGATTTTTAATCGCGTATTTGTACAGTCGTCAATTACAAGTAGACACACCCGAAGTTTCCATTTTCACCCAACTGATTCCTCCGTTTTCTATTTTTTAGTCGTTATGAAATGAACGAGTTCATCAATTAATCCAGCTTTTAATGGCAAGGCCGGATTACTATATGTTGCCATATTGCTTTGAATATCAGAATCCGATTCCTTCAATACATGATTCATATTGTCAATGATTAAAAGTTTCGCATCTGGTTTGGCTGATGAAAGCAGCTTGGCATCTTCAACACTCACTTGCAAATCCGTTGAGCCTTGGATGATGAATACCGGCATTTTTAGTTTACCAATCTCTTTTTGCGGGTCATATTTAATCCATGAAATCATATATGGCTGAACACTTGGGCGGTATAGTGAAAGTAAACTGGGATCTACATTGGAAACTGTTTTTCCAATCCGTAGGCTATCAAGTATTTTATTCGATTCATTAAGCAGTTGCGGAGGTAACTTCGTTTTTAATTGCTCTTGCAACAGTTTATCTGCTTATTTCCCAACTCCCGATAAGGAAATAAGTCCGGCAGCATTGGTTTGTTGGGCTGCGATCATTCCAATCAATGAACCTTCACTGTGGCCTAACACCGCGATTGTTGCAAATCGCTGATCTGACTTTATTCTTAAAATCCAGGCGACCACGTCGTCTATATAGGTTTCAAACGTAAGTTCACTTTCGCTCGCCATTGCCGGTTTGCTTTTCCCTATGCCTCGCTTATCAAATCTTAACGTAGCAATACCATTTTTTGCCAAGTCTTCAGAAAGCATTTTGTAAGCATTTGTTTGAAGGCCCATAGCAGAGTTGCCATCCCTGTCGGTTGGGCCAGAGCCTGGTACAATCAAAACGATTGGACAGGCTTGGGTCTGCTCAGGAATCGTTAACGTACCAAATAGATCTCCCGTTGAGGTTTTTAATACCATCTCGGATTCTAGAAAAGTCGGGTCACTTTTGGTTTGAGCGATTAACGCTGCGAAAATGAAGCTCAAGGCGACAATGCAAGTTATGGTTTTCATACTGATTTCTATTGTATCAAGTGGTTGGGGGGAGTCATTATTGCGGGCCAATCAATTCAATAAAGTTGCCGTCCGGATCCTGGATCAAAACAAACTGGCGTTCGGCATCCAGCATAATAGGTGTTTCGCCCAGTAGCTTGATGTTGTGTTTTTCAATGCGCTCCAGAAATGGGCGCATCGATTTCACAAAAATGGTGGCGTATTGCATGCCTGTGTCATCTGACATGTAGGTTTGTTTTGGATGACTGGCTTTTTTGCCAAAGCTCATCACTTTCCATTCCTGGGCATCATCCGAGTCTTCCAGCTTCAGTACCGTTACATCAAAAGGAATACCTTCATTCAATCCGCTTTCCCTGGCGAAGGCGGCATCGACACTAAAGCCGGGGCGTTTCACCATGCCCAGTACGTTCATGTAAAAATCAACGGCTTTGTCGAGGTCTTCAACCACCACACCAACCTGGATGGTGTTTTTGGCGAACTGTTGGGTCAGTTCCTGGGCGATGGTTTGCAATGGGCTAATCGCCAATAGCAGAAGCAAGGTGTAAATGGAAGTTGATTTCATTTTTTTTTTCGTTTTAAAAGGTGTACTGCAAGTTATGAAATTATGCTGAAACCATTTCTTGCCAGTGAGTTGATTTATGCTTAGTTTCACAGCCAGCTTAAAACGAATTGACCATGCAAAAAAGAAAGCTCCGCAAACTGATCCGCAATTTACTGATGGTACTCACCGTCATCAACTTTCTGGCTTTGGTGGTGGCTTTAACCAAGCTGATTGCCGATAATCCGCTGATTGAACACCGCCTGTTCCTGGGAATCAGTTTTATCGTGTTGGCCGGTTCGGCGCGCCTGGTTTGCAACAGTTGCGGCAAAGAGCAGCAAGCCGAAGGGATTTGACTCAAATTTTAACGAACCGAACTCTTGGGGGGCGTGATTTATTTTCCCGATTCAACAATGATTCTCCGATAGCTGGTGAGACTGGGTTCTCCATCGTCGGTTATTTCGCAAATCACATGAAAGCTTTGTCCTGCAGACTCGCTTGGTACTTCGATTGTGATTTTATCCGAATTTTTATCGGAAATGGCAATCTCCTTCTGATAGCTTCCTGCTTCGGGCAAGATCCACCAACTGAAGCTGATTTGATCGTTTTCCGGGTCGTATGATTTTGAGGCATCAAGCGTGATTGATTTTCCTGGTCTCCTTTCAATGTGAATTGGTTCAATACCTTGGTCTTTGTTGAGAATGATTACCGGGTTTCGGTTGCCCGTTCCTGTTGCTGCCCAATCCATCCGGGCGGCAAAATTATTGAACGTAGCCGGATAGAAATATGCTTCGTACTTGGCGCAAATTTCGCTGGCGCTTCCCTCATGATTGGTATAGGTAAAGGTGAAGTTGTCAGGTCCTTTACCCCATTCAAAGTAGCCGCCCCAGCTTACCTGGCTTGGAATAAGCGGGTTGTTTAAACCGTTTGGCATGACATGCAGAAAGGAAGGAGTATCGCCTTCAACGCCAAATTTATATTTTGGATACACCTTTCCAAGGTTGCCATGACTTTGGATGTGGCGTGCGTAATCGTCCCAGTTTGTCTTGCCAGTACCGTTTTGAAATTTCCAGGCACATTCATCCCACAGAAACATGAGGTCTTTTTCAAATTCTTTTCGCATCCATTGGTGAGAACTGATGTCGAATGCAGTGCCGCCTTGATACGACCGGTCTTGGTCGGTAATGGCGTAGGTGGGTATTTTATGCAGGAAAGCCTTTAATTCATCATCATTCCGTTCTTCCTGAACCTGCCAGATAGCTTGAGCCAAGGTGTTTCCGCCTCCCCAAAGCAAAATCCACAACGGGCGTTTGTCGTTTTCATCGGCCAATTCAATAATCAGATTACTTCCATCCGATAGATTGTCTTTTCCAATTTTATCGATCCCTCTTTGCTTGCTGCCAAATACGGTGCGTTTTCTTAAATAGTCGGGGCTCGGCCAATATCCAATCGTTTGGGGGGATTCCTCTTCTTTGAAGGCAAGCTGCCCAGAACGCTTCAGCAGGTTGGGTAAATCCTTTTCATAAGCATCAATGGCATCGTGAATGAGTTGAAAGAAGTCGTCGCGGGTTTCTTCAAGGCTCCAGCCGGTGGTATAAACCAGCCCTTCAATCTCAAATAGATCAGCATGTACCAAAAGTCTGACTAGTGATTCACTATCGTCTGTCTCCCATGTTGAAACATCAGTAAGCACAACAATGCGTGGCTTCAATACCGTTGAAAGCGGCTCCCGCTTGTTACTCCCTTGACCAAGTGCACCATGTGTTATCACAAACAGAAGATAGCATAGAAGCAATCGTTTCTTTTTCATCGTTTCTTTTTTCAGTTTAAGTTTTTCCAGTTTTCGTCAGTCGCTGAATCTCCTACGATCTACTTTGGCAACGGATGGAACTCTCAACAACCATTCTGCTGCGTGAGCAAAGTTTTGATCATGGTCGTTTCATCATTCAATAATTAATGGAACGGTAAATTTAAGCTTGATTGACCACAAGTACAAATCGGATTTTAAATGGGCAAGGCAGAATTCCGGGCACTTCTTTCCTCCGGATTTGGAATGGAAATAAAAATAGCAGACAAGTACGGACCTTGCCTGCTATCAGATTCAACTAACTAAACTAAATGAACTTTTGAATCTACCTTTTCTCTTACTCAATTTCTTTCAATGAATTTTTCAGGTCGTTAAATTCATCTTTAATTTCTTCGCCGGCATCGGCCATTTCGTTACCTGCGTCGTCGCTCCAGTTTTGAAGTTTGTCATGCAGGCTGCGGCTTTTCCCGCGTATATCGTCAATCTTGGCCAGCAACTCTTCGTTGGCTTCTTCACCGGTTGCTTCCAGATCGTTGCCAATGTCTTCCATCGTTTCGTCAAAGTTTTCCAGTTCTTGTTCGAGCTTTTGCTGAAACTCAGGATCATCTTCCGACAGGTTGCTCAACTTTTCTTCGAGTTGGTTCAATTCTGCTTCCACCTTAGTCCAGGCGGAGTCATCAGTGCTCTTTTTTGCTTGTTGTTGGCACGAAATAAGCATTCCGCTGGCAAACAGCAGAAGCAGGGTAAACGTCATTCTAAATTTTACTTTCATGGCAATTTTGCTTTTTAGGGTTTTTACTGGTAGGATATGCTACGGAAAATAATGCCAAAACCGGACGTTTTTTGGTATGTAAAAGAATTCAGCTGATTGTGAGTGAATTATATTCTTTGTTGATTGGTTGTTTTTTAATGGGTTCCCTGGCGTAGTGGATTTTATGGGTATGTTTTTGCGCATGTTGGGGAAATATTCATCAGCTTAGATGGCTCAGCCTGTAAAGCTGGATCGCCAACCGGGAAGTTGTACGGGAAAGTTTAATTTCAAACGATCTGAATCCCATAAAACTGACGGTATTCAAGCCGAGGCGAGCTTGATGAGTTCATAGAATGTTGTCTGTCAACCAAAGTAATCTTATACATTCCAGCACCCGGGATCAAGGATTCATCATTGAGGGCCGCACGCGTGTGAGACCCTCAATAATTCACTCAAAATAAAGCTCTTAATTCATCTGCGTTTAAGCTTCGCTCATCTCGGCAAAATACTTGTAAAACAGCGGAATGGTTTGAATGCCTTTGTAGAATTGTTCGAGCGGGTAGTTTTCGTTGGGCGAATGAATGGCGTCGGCTTCGAGGCCAAAGCCCATTAAAATGGTTTTGATGCCCAGGATCTGTTCGAAGGTGGAGATGATGGGAATAGAACCTCCGCTTCGGTTGGGCAAGGGGCGACGGCCATACACATCGAGGTAGGCTTTTTCGGCGGCCTGGTAGGCGGGCAGCTCAATGGGGCAGGCATAGGCCTGTCCCCCATGCAAGGGAGTCACTTCAACCTGAACGGTTTTTGGGGCGATGCTTTGGAAATGTCTTTGAAACAGTTCGGCAATCTTTTCGTGGTTCTGGTTGGGCACCAAACGGGTGCTGATTTTCGCAAACGCTTTGGATGGCAGCACCGTTTTGGCACCTTCGCCGGTATAACCTCCCCAAATGCCGCATACGTCGAACGACGGACGAATCCCGGTCCGTTCAATGGTTGAGAAACCCGCTTCGCCAGCCACTTCTTCAATGTCGAGCGCTTTTTTATAGGTGTCCAGGTCGAAGGGTGTTTTGGCCATGAGAGCCCGTTCTTCGGCCGATACCTCCAGTACATCGTCGTAAAATCCGGGAATGGTGATGTGTCCGTTGTCATCCGTCATTTGCGCAATCATTTTCGAAAGCACATTGATCGGGTTGGCCACTGCGCCGCCAAACATGCCGGAATGCAGGTCGCGGTTGGGACCGGTAACTTCAACCTGCCAATAAGCCAGACCGCGTAAGCCGGTAGTAATGGTGGGCAGGTCGGGCCGGATCATGGTCGTATCCGACACCAGGATGACATCGGCTTTCAGCATTTTCCGGTGTTCTTCGCACCATTTGCCCAGGTTGGGCGAACCAATTTCCTCTTCGCCTTCAATCATGAATTTCACATTGCAGGGCAGTGTATTGGTTTTCACCATCAGCTCGAAAGCTTTGGCGTGCATCATGCTTTGGCCTTTATCGTCGTCGGCTCCACGCGCCCAGATTTTGCCATCGCGCACTTCGGGTTCAAACGGTGGCGATTTCCACAGGTCAAGCGGTTCAACGGGCATCACATCCATGTGCCCGTACACCAGCACGGTTGGCTTTGCCGGGTCAATGATTCTTTCGCCATAAGTGACTGGGTTGCCATCAGTTTCAAACACTTCGGCATGATCGGCCCCTGAGCTGATCAGCAATTCTTTCCAGTACTCGGCAGCCCGGTACATATCGGGTTTGTGTGCCGCAACCGAGCTGATGGATGGAATGCGGATTAAGCCAAACAGTTCATTCAGAAAACGGTCTTTATTTTCTTCGATGTACTTTTCTATGTCATTCATGTGTGTTGTTTTTTAGTTTCAGAATCAGTAAAAATAAAGTTTTCAGGGGACAATGAAGAAGAGAAAACTCATGGTATTTGGAATCAGCCTTTACTTCTGGTTGGCTTCGTCATTTTTATTGATGAGTTTGGCCTGTTGCAGCAGCTGAATGGTGACATCGGCAATGTTGTAGAGTAGGGTGAATTGCATGCGGGCAAATCCCTGTTCCGACTCGTTGATGTGTTGCCGAATTTGCTCCAGGATGGTTTGCAGATCTTTATTTTGTGTGTGAATCCTTGACCATATGGCTTGGTTTGCTTCGTGAAGGGCTTCCGAAATTCCGTTGGCAAAGTGCAACAATTCTAAATTGGGAACCTGCTGTTGCTCGCGATGGGCGCCCAAAGCCGACAGGTACGACAGCAAGGCATGGTTCAGGTAAGTCAGGGTGAAGGCCTGTTGTTGAAACTGATGCTGTTTGTGCGGTTCCACCTGCATGTCCTGCCAGGCAAGCACCAGCGCATTGTCGGCCCGGTGTGCTTCCCGACGTGCAACCCGGTAGTCCAGGTCATCGTCGGTCGATGGTTGCTGGTATTCCAAAATGATGGCCTGAAAGTAGGATGTGTTTTTAAGCAGCGCCTGGTTCAGCAGTTGTGGCAGGCGTTTGTGCTGCCAGTCGGGCCAAAGCAGCCGCACCGAGGCAAAAGCCAGCGTGGCGCCAATCAAGGTGTCCAACAGCCGGGGCCACATAACAGCCACCCCTTGGTTGGCAATCAGGTTGAAGGCGCTAAGCACAAAGATGGTGATGAAGATGACCGAGATAGCATACCTTCGGCGCAGCCAAACAAAAAAGGCAAAAGCAGCCGACAGCAGTAAAACTACCTGGCCGGCTGTTGTAGGTAGCAGCTGCACAACAAGCACGCCGCCAATTACGCCGCTAATCGTGCCGAAAATTCTTTGGAAAAGCCGGCGCCGGGTTTCGCTGTAGCTGGGCTGGCATACAAACAGGCTGGTCAGGATAATCCATTCGCCTTTGGCCACGTTAAAGCCTTCGGAAATGGCAAAACCAATCATAAAACAAAAACTGAGTCGAATGGCATGCCGCAGCCGGGGATGGTTAAGACTGAGCTGGTTTCGCAATCGCTCCCCAAGGGTCCGTTTGTCTTTTGCCAGCCGTGGGGCAATGCTTCGTTGCTGGTTCTCACTTAAATTGACCAACGACTGGTGAGAGCGGGTGAGGTTTTGAACCAGCAAGGCAAGCGGATGTGTTTCGCTGGCTTTGCGTGTTTTAAGTTGATCGTTTAACACGTTCACGACCCAGCCCAAAGACACTGGATGCCGATAGGGAACGCCGGTGAGCAGGCTGTTGGCAAATTGTTTGGTTGCTTGGGAAAGTTGAAGCAACGTTTGCCCGATTCCTTCCAGCAATTCTTGGTTTTCAGGATCGCTGCTCAGCAGGTCGTACCGTTCGTGGCTTGACGCGGCCCGTTCGTGCAATCCTTGCAACAGCATGAAGTAGCGCAGGTAGGGTTGCAGGGGTGTGTCGTCCTTAAGCGCGTCACCGTAGCTGTTCAGCACTTCCTTGCAGCGCTCCAGCGCGTCAACCACCTGTACATTTTGAAGGGCAAGCTGGTTGCGTAGTTTGCCTTGCCGCTTTTCGTCGCTGGGAAACAGGCTGGCTTTTTGTTTGAGGTATTTCGAGAGCGCCAGAAAGCCCCGCGCAAGCTGCTCTTCCAGCAAACGCCAGGGATGATAGTAGAGAAATGCCAGCGAAATCAACCCATAAAACAAAGCTCCTGCCGGCAGCAAAATGGGTTGCCAGTACCAAGCCGGACTGATTTCCGTTCCCAGCATGGCATAAATGCCAACCAGCATGGCACCGAAGGTTACGCCGCGGTAGCGTTCGCTGAGTCCGCCAATCAAAAGGAAGACGATGGTTGAAGCCCCCAGCCCAAGGCCCAGAACAAGGGGATAAGGACGAAGTAGCTCGACGGCCAGACTGGAAATTCCGAAGCTGACCACTTTTAAGGCCAGCGACTTAATCCGGCCTTTGGGGTGGTCGTCGGTTTCGGATAGGGCACCAGCCAAGGCTCCCAGCGCAAGGGTGATGGCGAAAAACGATTTTCCGGCAATGACGAGCGGAACAGCCAGCAGGGAAATGGCAAAAGTCGCTTTGGCCGCCAGCATCAGGTCGGGCCTGCTGAGGAACGCTCGTCGGAATGGTTCGTACCATGATGTTTTTCGGAGTGGACCCAGTAATTCAGAAAGCCAGTGTTTTTCGGGCTGTTTGCTCATCTGGTGTTTGCTTATGCGTGGTTTCTCAGTTTCAAAATTAACAAAAAAGTCCCGGGCCGCGATTGGTCGATGGTTTTTATTGTATGACGATCGTTAGCGTCAACTGATCCCGTTTCGCTTTGTCGTCAACGAATGTCATTCTAACCATTGGAAAATAAAAAAGCATCAATCGCCTGGATTGATGCTTTCATTATCGTCTTTTTCGAAATCTCTTAGAGCGAATATTTCAGCCACGAGCTGTTTTCCTGGTAATCTACTACCACGAGGTCATTTGCTTGCAAGCTGAAACTACTCATGGTTTGTTGAATTTCCTGCCGAAGCATGTTCAGTCCGCCTTCAATCATATCGTTTCTGAAGCCCTCATCAGCCAATCGGTGTACCATATCCATGGAAATAACCCGGCCAATGACCTGCCCCAGCTCAACCAACTTGCGTTGCGGGAGCTGTAAATCCAGTTCAAAGTTGAAGAGGTCTTTTAATTGATCAGCCGAGCGGTTGGTTAACTCATATTCCTTCAGGAAGTTGAATAAGTTTTTCTCTTTCAGCTTACGCATTTGTTTTACAATTCCTTCGGAAATTTGCGCATACAGAATGTCGTTTGAACCTTCAAAAATCTGGAACGGACGACTATCAACGATTCCACGGCCTCCAAGATGACTGAGTTTGTAGGCTTGCGCGCCAACTAATTGAGTGAGCGATTGGGCAGCTTGTTGCATCAAGTCAGTAACAACTGATTTTACCGCATTGGCTTCAATCCCGATTCCGGTCAGGTCGTTTTCAACCCCGGCTTTTTTGGCACTGTTTGAGCACATGGCTGAACAGATGGTGAAGGAAGCTTGCAGTTTTGAAAGTCGTTCCTGAACCTGATCGTAGGTGATGAGGCTTCGACCTCCAATAAAGCGCTGTTTGCAGTGGGCAATGGCTTCGTCCATTATCCGGTGAATGAATCCAATGGCCATGCCCGGAAACTGCATGCGTGAGCGGTGCAGCAAGTCGAGCATCATTTTCACCCCGGTTGAATGGGGTTTTAAGTGTTGAGCCTCCGGGATTTTAACATCAATGTGGTTTCGTCCGTAGGGAATTT
>SWCA01004863.1_pt1 | contig 17796 bp, 13 predicted proteins | sample 4692961 | NCBI WGS metagenome assembly SWCA01 (sample SAMN10267275, study PRJNA491770) | bioreactor metagenome | isolation source: DHS bioreactor inoculated with | place: Japan: off Shimokita Peninsula
GGGCTCTTCGTCAGGAAGCAGATCTTGTTGACAAGCCATGACGAAAAAGACCATCATCAGGACGTAGAAAAATGATTTTGTTTTCATAGCATGTTGATTTAAGGTTTTTAACTAACCCTAAATTAGCATGCGACGTGGGAAGTCATTTCCTGAAATTTCCCTCCTTTTTACTGATACTTCTCAATGCTTCACCTGACAGTGAAACTGCGGGATCTCAATCGGGATATACCTTTCGAATACATTAAGCGGTTAGTTCTACCCGGTTTCCCTCCGGATCTAAAATAACCGACTCATAAAAGCCATCGCCGGTTGTTCGTGGTTCGCCAACAACTTGAAAACCATCTTTTCGAAGTTGCTCGGTAAGCTCATCAACTTTTTGTTTTGAGCCAAGCTGGATGGCAAAATGAGTCAATCCTGTAAACTGTTTTCGAGGATCGTTTTTTGACTTTGGGATGCCTGGCATTTGCATCAATTCAATGGAGCAATCTCCACCAAGGGTGACGAAATATGATTTGAAGTCGCGGGAGTGGTTAAAGTAGGCTTCTCCCGAGCTGGCATCGAAATAGTGGATATAAAAATTCCGCATTCCTTCCAGGTCAGTGGTCCAAATCGCAAGGTGTGAAATTTTCATCGCTGAATTATTTAAAGGGTTAATAAGGTTTCATTCATATTCCATTCCTGAAAAAAATGTTCCAGGTAATTTTCCATAAACAGATGACGCTTCACGGCAATTTTTTGTCCGGTTTTCGTATTCATCCGATCTTTCAGTAATAACAGCTTTTCATAGAAATGGTTAATCGTTGGAGCGTTCGATTTCTGATAATCTGAAAAGCTGGCATGTATTTCCGGTTGGACCTTTGGGTCGTAGATCAGGCGGTTATTATGCCCGCCATAGGCAAAGGTGCGGGCAATACCGATTGCGCCCATGGCATCCAGCCGGTCCGCATCCTGAACGGCACAGGCTTCCAGTGATCCGGGGGTGGTGTCGACTTTGCCTCCCTTAAAGGAAACTTCGTCAATGATTGTTTGAATTCGAGTTTGCTCGGGCGCGTCTAATCCCATTTGCTGCATCCATTTCAATGCTTTCGATCCGGAGTGGGAGGCCAGTTTCCAGTCATCCAGGTCGTGCAGTAGGGCCGCCATTTCAGTGAAAAAAAGGTTCGCACCTTCTTTAATTGCAATTCGTTGCGCCATTTGCCATACCCGGTAAATGTGCCACCAGTCATGTCCGCTGCCTTCCCGCTCGAAATTAGATCGGATATAGTCGGCTGTTTCCTGTATAAGTTTTTCCTTTTTCATCGCACAATCAAAGCTACATATTTCTGTTGATTTGTATCTAACGAATCTGCCTTTTGAACAGAGATTTAATAACAAATTGTTCAATTTTTTATTTGTGTGGCACCTATGAAAATGGGTTAGTATTTTTTACAACATACGACCGTTAGGTCCTGCGAGCGCTAAAACATGTTAAAAAGCGTTTGCATGTCATAGAATTGTGTATTTTTGCTGATCTTTAACGGCTTTATCTTGTTGTAGAGGGTGTTATGATGGAGGGACCACAGATATGGAAGAAATGAAAAAATTGACGATGCCGGCGATGTTGCAGGCCAGTTTCATGAATTTTGCCAGTCAGAATTCATTGAGTTTTGTGGGTGAAGAAGTTAAAACTTACAGCCAATTACAAGCTGAAGTTGAGGCATTGGGAATATACCTGAGAGGACTTGGAGTACAAAAAGGAGCCAAGGTTGCGATACTAAGTACGAATATGCCCAATTGGGGGGTGGCTTTTTTTGCCGTCGCGGCCATCGGTGCCATTGCCGTTCCAATCCTGCCCGACTTTCATCCGGCCGAAATTCGAAATATCATTCAGCATGCAGAAGCGGAAGCTGTTTTTGTTTCCGAAAATTTGATGAACAAGCTGGAGCAGGAAGAGTACCCCATGCTCAAGGTTATTCAGATTGAAACGCTGAAAGAGCTAAATGCCGAGGATTATCCGGCAGCATCGGTTGAAACGCCCGATGTCTTTCAATATGCCGACGTGGACGAGGAGGATCTTTTATCGATTATCTACACTTCCGGAACAACCGGCAAATCAAAAGGGGTCATGTTGACCCACAAAAATATCGTTTGGACTGCAAAACAAAGCCGGACATTACAATTCATTGACACCTCCGACCGGTTTATGTCTGTTCTGCCACTTTCGCATACCTTTGAAAATACACTGGGTCTGATTTTTCCGGTGATGTTTGGTGCATCGGTTTATTATCTTCGAAAACCGCCCACAGGCCCGGTGCTGTTGCCAGCCCTGCAGGTAGTTAAGCCAACCATTATGCTGGTTGTACCACTGATTATAGAGAAAGTATACAAGGGAAAAATATTGCCGCAAATTAACAGCAAGGCCATTACCCGGGCGCTATACAAGATCAGGCCGTTTCAAGTTCTACTGAGCCGAATTGCGGGTAAAAAGCTTTACCAAACGTTTGGCGGTGAGTTGAAATTCTTCGGAGTTGGCGGAGCGAAATTAAATGATCAGGTGGAGCGTTTCCTGATGGATGCCAAATTTCCACTGGCGATTGGCTACGGATTAACCGAAACTTCGCCCTTGCTCGCTGGAGCAGTAGGGAAAAATGTTCGCTATTTGTCAACCGGAATTCCGATGGAAGGCGTGAAGTTGCGCATTGGCAATGCTGATCCGGCTACGGGCGAAGGCGAAATTCAGGCCAAAGGTGAAAACGTGATGAAAGGCTACTATAAAGAACCGAAACTGACCAAGGAGGTTTTTACCGAAGATGGTTGGTTTAAAACCGGTGATTTAGGCCGTTTCGACAAGTCGGGACTTTTGTATATCCGCGGACGCATTAAGAATATGATTGTGGGATCGAGTGGAGAAAACATTTATCCCGAAGAGATTGAGTCCTTAATCAATCGCATGGAATACGTGCTGGAGTCGTTGGTTGTTGAGAAGAAAGGCCGGTTGGTGGCTATGGTGCACCTTAATATGGAAGAGATTGAACAGCGGGTTAAGAACATGAGATCGATGAAAGATGAAGCCGTGAGCAAAATCAACTCCCGAGTCGATGAAATTCTCGACGAAATACAGCAAAAGGTGAACGAAGAAGTGAATAAATTTTCGCGCATTCAAATGGTTGTGTTGCAACCCGAACCGTTTGAAAAAACCCCGACCCAAAAAATCAAGCGTTTTTTGTACTACTAATTTTTGATAGAACGAATGGTTTTCAACCGATACGAATCCCCGGATCAATTGACTCGGGGATTTTTTGTTGAAGCAAACAATTCTAAATCCAGAATGTTAAATTGCAAAAAATAGAGCTTACGTTCAATGCATTACAGATATTATGATTATTTTTGGTTGATTTTAATCCAGAAAAACTAGCGATTTTTTTTTTTTTTTTTTTTTTTTTTTTTTTTTCCAGCTGATTTATGCAAAAGTTAAGCCTTTTCTTTTTATTGTTCATCTTTTTTTGGGACGCAGCTTTAGGGCAGTCTGACTGGGTAGATTCCTTGCAGGCGGCATATGATCAGCGTTATGGCTTGGATATGCTGCTTCACAATGGTGAGAAATATACGAGTGAAGTGAATCCGATAAAAGGACATCCGTTTTGGCACGATGACCATGGATTTGTTGGAGATATATATTTAAAGGGAGAGGTTTTTAAAGCTCGAGACCTTCGCTATAACCTTAATAAGCAGGAGTTTATTCTTAGCTATACTGATTACAATCGGCAAGCCCATCAGATTATCTTGAATAGTTTCGTGATTGATTCAGTAAGAACAGATGGGATTTCTTTTATTACTCACACGCATCCAGAGATTCCGCAGCGTTTTGTGCAGCTGGTTTTTGATGGTCAATTGGTATGCTACATTAGCCGGAAGAAAGATCTTAACTTCGAGTCGCAAGGTGCCAATATTGGTTACCATTATACTGGAGAGATCAGGAATTATTACCTCGTGTTTGACGGTACGGTTCGGCTATTTAACCGAAAAGGAAACTTCTTGAAGCTATTTCCGAAAGAAAATCGGAAGGAGATTAGGACGTTTTTGTCATCCGAGCAAATAGAGTTTAAGAAAATAACCGTGAATGAGTTGAAGGATTTAATTGCTTACTGCGAACGTATTATTGAATAACATGAAATTACTTTTACAATATGTCTTGGTACTAAGTTTATTTCCTATGTCTTTGTGGGCCCAAAATAAGCAAGAGATCCGTATCAGCGCGTCATTTAAGGATCGTTCTTTTACAGAGTTTGTCGAACAGCTTGAAAAAGAGTATAGCGTTCAGTTTTATTTTAAAGACCAGTGGGTGGAGGGTCTGCTTGTCAATTTGGAGATTCGGGAGGTATCAATTCCGGAGATGATGGATAAGCTATTGCAAGGGAGAGAACAAGGCTATGCTTTTGAGCCACCGGGCACTATTTTCATGCTGCCAGGTAAAGGAATGATCTGGCCCTTGCCTGAGTATAATCCAGAAAGGCAATCTGTTGGTGAAGAAGAATTAGCCGCGCAGGATCGGACAAACATGGATGAAAAGTATTTATTGGGACGGCAAGCGGATATGATTGAAACGATTGTTGTTGGCAGTCGCGATAAAGCAGTCAATGGGCGATCGGTGGTGATTAACGGACGATTGACCGATGTCGAAAACGGAGAGCCTTTGATAGGTGCCACCATGTATGTGCCCGCTTTACAAAAAGGCGTCGCCACTGCCACGGACGGAACTCTAATCATCACACTAAAACCAGGACTTTATCAGACTGTTTTTCAATGTATGGGCATGAAAGAGGTGAAAGCGAACCTGGATGTTCGTTCCAGAGGTTTCTTCTCCCTTACCATGAAACAGCAGGTTCAGGCTATTCAGGAAGTTGTGGTGGAAGGAGCTGAAGTGACCAAGCGCGGTGCAAAAGTTGGAATGGAAAGTGTGTCGGTGAAAACCATGAAGGAACTGCCAACTTTGATGGGCGAAAAGGATGTGTTAAAGGTAGCTCAGTTACTGCCTGGAGTGGTGAGTGTCGGAGAAGGATCGGCCGGAGTGAATGTACGTGGTGGAAATGCTGACCAGAACCTGTTTTATATCAACGAGGTTCCGATCTATAACAGTTCGCACTTGTTTGGTTTTTTCTCTGCGATCAACTCGGGAATTATCGAAAATTTTTCCATCTACAAAGGACAGGTGCCTTCCGAATATGGAGGACGGTTGGCCTCGATATTCCAGGTGGAAACACGCAAGGGCAATAAAAAGGAATTTTTCACGCAAGGTGGTGTTAGTCCCATTTCGGCGAGTGCTGAAATCGAAATGCCGGTGATCGAAGATAAAGTTTCGCTTATGCTGAGTGCTCGTTCATCCTATTCTGATTGGATTTTGAAACGGCTGGACGATCCGGATCTTCGTAACAGTAAAGCTTCGTTTTACGATTTTGCCGGAGCGCTGGATTATGTGCTGAATGAAAAAAATCAACTGAGCGTTTTTGCCTACCATAGCAACGATGAATTCAACTTGAACGGCTACACCGAGTATGACTACGGAAACTTGGGAGGCTCAGTTAATTATTTACATCGGTTTTCGCCTGCCTTGAAATCCAATGTGACACTCGCGGCATCCAACTATAAGTTTTCGACGGCCGATACCCGCCTCCCAAGCGAATCCTCCCAGCACGAATATGAGTTGGATCATTACGAGATGAAAGTCAAATTTGGATGGATCCCCAACGAAGTACATACGCTTAATGCCGGAGCTTCAGCAATTCTATATCGGCTAAATCGGGGAACAGTAACACCTTTTGGAGATGAATCATTGAAGTTCCCCGTTGAACTCGGAAGTGAAAAGGGTATGGAAGCGGCCTTTTTTATTGATGACAATATTGCTTTGGGACCACGGTTGAATCTTTACGCTGGATTCAGGTTAAGCATGTTTACGGCTTTAGGCCCTAAAACGGTGCGCTCTTATTTGCCAGGAACCGCATTGGATGACCGCAATGTGACCGGAATCAAGACATACGGAAGCGGGAAGCAAATGGTAACCTACAGGAACCCGGAGTTACGTGCCGGACTGGATTTCCGCATCCGACAACACAATTTCATGAAGCTGTCGGTTACGCAAATGACGCAATACCTATTTATGCTGAGCAATACCATTTCGATTGCCCCCAACGATCAGTGGAAACTGGTGGACACTCATATTAAGCCTCCAAAATCCATACAGTATGCTGTCGGTTATTATCATAATGTGGAAAAGTTAGGGCTTTCTGCCACCTCCGAGTTTTATTACAAAACGGGTAAAAATGTGGTAGAATACAAAGATGGAGCTGATTTTCTGGCCAGCCCCTATGCGGAGACTACCATTTTGCAGGGAAAACAGGAAGCGTATGGGGCTGAGTTTATGCTCTCGAAAGAAACGGGCCGACTGAATGGTTGGGCATCTTATACTTATTCGCGCTCCCTGATTACGGTTGATGGCGAACATGATTTTGAACAAATAAACCAAGGAAAAACGTATCCATCGAACTTTGATAAACCGCACGTGATGAATCTGGTGGTGAATTATAGACCCTTTCGGCGCTTGTCATTTTCATTCAATACCGTTTACAATACCGGTCGGCCAATTACCATGCCCGAAGGAATATTTTACATGGATGATCAACCGTTTGTCGACTATTCGGAGCGTAACGCTTATCGTATTCCGGATTACCTCCGCTTCGATGCATCGATCAAACTGGAAGGAAATCTGAAATCGAAAAAGCCTATGCACAGCTATTGGATGCTGAGTGTTTATAATCTAATGGGAAGAAGCAATGCAAATTCCATCTTTTTTCAATCCGAAGATGGACACTTAAAAGGCTATCAATATGCAGTCATTGGTGTGCCTATTGTTACATTATCATGGAACTGGAAACTTGGAAACTATGCAAATAACTAAGTTCATACAATTTTTCGGCTTGATCTTTATTTTTTCAATCGCCTGCATTGACCGGTACTATCTTGATTCTGAAGCGGATTTTGAAGGTAAGTTGGTGATTGATGGAACAATTACCGATCAGGGGGGTATTCAGAAAATAACAATTTCAAAATCAGCGACTCCGGAGTTTCCCAAATTCAATCCGGTTTCTGGCTGTACGGTCGTTGTGCAGGATGACCTGGGCAACAGCTTTCCTTTTGAAGAAAAAGGAGGACGAGGATATTACATTACCTCAATCGATGAGGGGCAGTTAGTTGTTGGCCGGAAATACAACCTTGTAGTAACAACTCCTGAAGGCGATCAGTATCAAAGCCAATTGGAAGAGCTTAAACCTTGCCCTCCGGTCGATTCCGTATATTACGAATTGGAAACCAGAGGCACGTATGAACATGGGGTGGATGAAAACGGCTTGCAGTTTTACCTCGATTTTAAAGGTAATGAAACAGATGGGAATTTTTACAGATGGAAACTTGAGGAGACTTATGAATATCACTCTAGCTGGCCAATTACTCGTTACCTGGATGCTGAAGAGAATTACCAAGATGTTGGAACCGATTACTCTTTCTTTGTATGCTACCAAACGGAAGATATTGAGAGGGTCTTTACCTTGTCAACTCAAGAATTTTCAAAAAATAGCTACAAAAAGTTTCCGTTACACTTTGTGAATGATCACACCCAACGGTTGCTTTATCAATACAGTTTGTTAGTAAGCCAGTATTCTATTTCTGAAGCAGCTTACCACTATTGGGATAGTTTGCGTAAAAATAACCAGGAATCAGTTGATTTGTTTGGAAAGCAACCAGCCAATGTTCAGGGGAATATTTTCAATGTGAAGGACTCTTCGGAAGTTGTGTTAGGATATTTTGGGGTGTCTTCGGTAACATCCAAGCGGATTCATGTGCTTGGTGTTCCTGAGCTTTCCTATAGTGAAGTCGATCAATGCGAAGCATTACCTCTCGAGGCAGGCGTGCAAATCCCCTCTGCTCCTCGTCCCTTGTATATGGTGATGACCCGCGGTACTAATGGAAATAAGGTATGGGGATTTGCAGGAACCGAATGTTTTATTTGCACCATGAAAGGGGGCACGACAGAAAAACCTGTTTATTGGATAGACGAATGAAAAAAAAGACGCTAACATATTATCTGTTGACCGGAATGTTGTTTTTTTCTGCTGGCTTGAGAACAGCATGGACACAAGTGGTTTTAGACGAGGTTGAGGCACGGCGACTGGTTGAGCAAACGCTCGTTGTTACCGATCGGGAAACTTATTGTGCCAATGAGGATATCCTGTTTTTATCTAGGAATATTTCTGACGAAAACCTGCAAGATAGAGATTGGAGCAACGTGTTGTACCTGGAGTTGGTCGCGCCCGATGGAACGGTGATCGTTCAAAGTAAATATGCTTATGACGATGGAGCCACGGGTGCTTTAACCATTCCCCGATGGGTGCTCACCGGAAACTACTATCTGCGTGCGTATACCCGGTGGATGCGTGATTTTTCGTCTTATGAGTATTTCTATAAAATGATCCGGATCATTAATCCTTTTCGCTCCGATTTGCTCGCACCAACGGTTAGCCAGACCGAGCGGGAAGAGCAGGTGATTTCTTCCTTAGCGCAATCCAAGGATTGGGAGCTGAAAATAAACAAACAAAATTTCACTAAACGCGAGTTTGTGGAGCTTGAATTTCAGTCCCCTGCCAGGGGAGACGAAGAACTGGAAATCGTGGTTTCCGTTATTCGAAAAGGGACAGAAGAGCCACTGATTCCGAAACTTGGACAAGCAGGAAAGTTTAGCTTTTCTCCAGATTTTATACCAGAAACCCGGGGTGTTTCGGTGTCAGGAAAAGTGGTTCAGGAGGTCGATTCGCGGCCTGTGCCCTATACCTTGGTTGGTTTGACGATTTTCAAGGATAACCCCGAGAATCTGAATTTGCTGACGGATGAAAACGGACGGTTTTACTTTGACCTTTCCAAGTTGAAGGGAACGCATGAAATTTTCATCTCGGCCAAAGTAGCGACTGAAAATCAGCAAGCTGTGATCTTGGTAGACAATGACTTCTTATCTAAGCAAACCCGATTGCCATTTGTTAGAATGGATTTTTCCGATAGCAGACGCAACTTGTATGAAACCTTAAGTTTTACGAGCCAGATGCAGACTTTGTACCGTGAACAAACCAACGTTGATGCAGAACAAGCTTTTTCGTCGGATTCATCTTTCTATGGCGATCCTGATTTTACCCTTGATTTTGATGAATACATCACCTTGCCTTCGGTTGAAGAATATTTGCACGAGCTGGTTCCGCGTGTTCGGGTGATGTCTGAAAATAATGCGAAAAGACTGCAAGTGGTTGGAACGGATTCAGAGCTGAATATCTATGATCCTTTGGTGCTGGTGGATATGGTCTCGGTGTTTGATGTGAAGACGGTTTTAGCTTTGGATCCAGAAAAATTGAAACGCCTTGAAGTCATTTCCAAGCCCTATGTGCGAGGCGATATTACCTATGGGGGAATCGTCAGTTTTTTTTCGCGAAAAGGAGACTTGGCAGGGATCGATCTTCCCTCGACAGGACGCTTTATAAACTATAGCATGTTCTCTGACGATAGTCGGGATGCCGCTGATAAGAAGTTGGCAGGCGAGCATATCCCCGATCTTCGGAATTGCTTGTATTGGAATCCGTCGCTTCAATTCGATGAGTCCGGTTCTGCCAGTCTGGAGTTTAACACTGGAGACAATACCGGCGAATACATGGTTGTTGTTCGGGCAGTGAATGAACAAGGCCAAGTGCAGGTGGCAACAACTGAATTTCGAATTGAATAGCTTTGTGAAAGAATTGATGTCTTCTGTATTCTCCTACAGTTCCCGAATGTCATGTTTCAGTTCTTCGGCCTGGCGGTTGCTGCCCGGGAAAAAATAAACCATCAGTGCAAGGATAGCCAGAATCTCAATCAGAAAAATAGAAATGCCTGTCAAAGCGTAGCAAATGACAAAGAAAAAAGCACTTCCCTCCATCACTGCAGCTCGGACAATCATGGCTGAACGGTAGCTGTCCAGCTTTTGGGGCAGAGACAATTTTGCAATGCCTGCAGTTCGCTTTTTGAACAAGAACAGCCCGAGAGGGATACTGCTGAAAGCCATTAGATTTGAAACTCCTAAAAGCACTTGTTCGAAAAACGGATCGTTGTCGGTAAATGGACCAACCTGCTGATTCAGAAAAACAACGATAATTAGAAAAAAGGAGACGCCGAGCATCAACGCCGAATAAATGATCTTTAAGGATCTTAAATCTTGTAAGTGATTTGCGTTCATGGTTGTTTTTTTAGAAATAGTCTTCAAATCTAACGGAATTGTTAAATAAAAGCAACACTTGAAATACCAATTATGTATGAATAGCATAGGTTCATCGTCAGATTCACGTAATTTTATGTCTTCGTGATACTTCTGTGATAAACACATCTTACCTTTCAGGTGTTCTTAGAAAAAAACTCCAATGGATAAAGCGTTAATTATTGAGGATGATAAAGATATCTCCGAATTGATATCCATTCATTTGGCGGATATGCATATGGATGTGGATAAAGCTTACGATGGTAAAGAAGGCCTGATGAAAGCCCTGAACAATCGTTACCGGTTTATTCTGTTGGATATTCGTCTTCCTTTACTCGATGGCTTTGAAGTGTGCAAACGCCTTCGCATGGAAAAAAACAACACGCCGATATTGATGATCACCTCCAAATCGGAAGAAATTGATAAAGTGTTGGGGCTTGAGATTGGGGCCGACGATTATATTTCGAAGCCTTTTGGAATCCGGGAATTGCTTGCCCGAGTAAAAGCCGTTTTGCGTCGTACTGAACAAGTTTTGCACGGTAGTGGGGAAGAGGAAGCTGAAATTCGCTGCGATCGGCTATACATCAATGTTGGCATGCGCATTGTCGAGTTGGATGGCATTCGCATCGAACTTTCACCAAAAGAATTTGATCTGTTGGTCCATCTGTCCTCAAACCCCGGGAGAACGTATTCGCGTATGCAATTGCTCGATAAGGTTTGGGGATACGAATTTGAAGGGTTTGAGCATACCGTCAATTCTCACATCAACCGATTGCGCTCAAAAATCGAAAAGGACATGAGCCAGCCAGAGTATATCTTAACAACATGGGGAGTCGGATATAAATTCAGGGAAGCCTGAGGTTAAATTTAAATGCCATGCAACTTGTCAGACCAAAAATATTTAATCGCCTGTATTTGCAGGTTTCAGCAATTTTTTTGCTGGTATTGTTCTTGTTTACGGCAGTGGTGCTATACGTTTCGGTTGAGTCGGCCCGGCAGTATTCTGTTGAAGTTAACCAGCGCTTGAACCGGGAATTGGCGCAAAATACCCGTTCTATGATTGATCCCTTTTTGCGGGACGGTATAATCAGTGAGGAAGGGGTGAAAGATATTATGCATTCCATGATGGTAATCAACCCGATCGTAGAGGTTTACCTGTTAAATCCGGAGGGAAAAATATTGCAGTATGTGGCGCCAGATAAAGTGGTGAAACTGGAAAGGGTGGATCTGAAACCAATCAAAACCTTTTTGGATGATCCGGAGCATAGCATTATTTATGGCGACGATCCGCGAAACCCGGGAGAGTACAAAACCTTTTCGGCTACCCCGGTGATGAACGGAGGCACGCTGACTGGTTATATTTACATTGTACTGGCCAGCCAGGATTATGTCTCTGCCTCACAAGCCGTATTGGGCAGTTATATTTTGGGCTTGTCCATCCGCTCGGTCATTACGATCCTAATTATTTCAGCCTTGGTGGGCTTACTGGCCTTTTACGTCATTACCCGAAAACTAAACCCGATTATTGAGGGAATCAATCAGTTCAGAGAAGGGAAGCTCAGTACCCGTATTGCGGTGAAGAATGAAGGCGAGTTGGATCGCATTGGGTCGGTTTTTAATGAAATGGCAAACACGATTGAGCAGAATATTCAAGAACTGAAGGGCGTGGACAATTTGCGTCGGGAACTGATCAGCAATGTGTCGCACGACTTGCGCACCCCCGTGGCATCGATACAAGGGTACGCCGAAACTTTGCTGCTAAAGAAAGACAGCCTGAGACCCGAAGAACAGGAAAAGTATCTGGAGGTGATTTACAAAAGCTGTGGCCGGCTGAAAAAGATGGTGGAAGATTTATTTGAGTTATCGAAATTGCAGGCTCAGCAAATCAAACCTCACCCGGAACCTTTTTCAATAGCCGAATTGGTGTACGACATTGCCAATAAATACCGCATCATTTCGCAAAAAAAAGGGATTAGCGTGAATACGGTGATCGCGAAGGATGTACCATTGGTTGAAGCGGATATTTCGATGATTGACCGGGTTCTGCAAAATCTGATTGATAATGCGGTGAAGTTTTGCAGGGAAGGCGACACGATCAACATTGAAATTGACACTAAAGATCAAGGGAAAGTGGAAGTACGGGTGGTTGATTCAGGGCCGGGAATCAAGCAGGAGGATCTGGACCATGTTTTTCAGCGGTATTACAAAGCCCGCGAAGATCAGCATAGCACCGGTCTGGGCTTAGCCATCGTTCGAAAGATGGTGGAATTGCATCACTCCAGCATTCGCGTGTTTAGCCAATTTGGCAAGGGAACCACCTTTACATTTGAGCTGCCGGTGGCCAATGTCGGTTAAATTCAAGAAAAAAATGATCTTTTAGTGATCTTTCCTGAAGACCTTTGGCGAACAGCTGCTACCCGCTTTCGGTATGGAAATTGAAGCGAGAGTAATAGCTTCGAAACAGAAAAAGTGCTCTGGTATTTTTGGAGCGATCAGAATGATTAGAAAGGAGAACGAAAATGAAACACATGATGTATCTCGTATTATTCAGCCTGGCGTCTGTTGCCGGCTGTGCCCAATCTCAAGATAAAAAACCAAGCGAAACTTCACCTTATTTTCGTCCGCTGACCCCGGAGGAAGAACGGGTGATCGTGCATAAAGGGACCGAACGGCCGTTTACAGGGAAATACGACAAGTTTTACGAAGAAGGAACCTACATCTGCAAACGGTGTGGTGCGGAATTGTACCATTCAGCCGATAAGTTTGATTCGGGATGTGGCTGGCCCAGTTTCGATGATGAGATTGAAGGTGCCGTGAAACGCACCCCGGATCCGGATGGCATGAGAACTGAGATTACCTGCAACCATTGTGGTGCTCACTTGGGGCATGTCTTTTTAAACGAAGGGTTCACGGCTGAAAATACCCGGCATTGTGTCAACTCCATTTCGCTGCGGTTTATCCCGGCGGGAACTTCCCGAATGGCAACCCGCGACACCGCATATTTTGCCAGTGGTTGCTTTTGGGGTGTCGAATATTACCTGGAGCAGGAACCAGGTGTCAAAACGGTGGCATCGGGTTACATGGGTGGCCGCAAACGCAATCCCTCATACCAGGATGTGAGTTATCGCAATACAGGGCATGCCGAAGTCGTGCGTGTGATTTTCAATCCTGCGGAAACCAGCTACGAAGCTTTGGCTCGGCTGTTTTTCGAAATTCACGACCCCACGCAGGTTAACCGGCAAGGCCCCGATGTGGGCGAACAATATCGGTCCGAAGTATTTTACCGCACGGAGTTGCAAAAGGATATTGCCGAAAAACTCATCCAACTCCTTCAGTTGAAAGGCTACGAAGTGGCCACACGCGTGACTCCGGCAGCGACTTTCTGGATGGCGGAAGATTATCACCAGGATTACTACGCCAACAAAGGGGGAACGCCTTACTGCCACATGCGGGTCGACCGCTTTTAACTTCTGCCTGTGGAATTTTTATGTCGAATTCGCATGCGCGAAAACTCAAAACAATCGTTGATTCTCATAGCCAGTCCGTGGTTGGGAAACCTGAAATGATTAATGGATGCATCTCCGATATCTATCAATATTTTGATCCGGCAATCAGGATAACGTATTCATAATTAGTGAAATCGTTATAGAAAGTTTAATGTGTCGTGATGATCCTGTGATACTTAAACAGGAACTTAGTGATTAGTTAAATTTAAAAATTCATTACTATGAAAGATTTACGATTACTATTGATTGCTACGCTGGTTGCATTCACCTTTGCCCAGTGTCAAAAGGAAATGAACGACGAGTTGGCTGACAACAGCCTGAAAAAAGCCTCCGTAAGCGGCACGTACACTGTTATGGTTGAAAATGTTTCGGTCGACTATGACTACTTTGAAGCCGGGGCAGTTAGTATTCCTGAAGGAGAAAGCTCTGCCGGACCTGCATTCCCGGGGCATTCCTTTACATTTTCATTTCATGCCGGGCCGAACCATCGACTATCTTTTGCGACCATGTATGGTTTGTCAAACGACGGATTTTATGCGCCTGGCGAGGGTGGTATCAGTTTGTACAGTGGCGGTTCTCCGGTTACCGGAGATATCACTTCTGAGATTATGCTGTGGGATGCCGGAACCCAGGTGAACCAGATGCCCGGGCCATCCAATCCGCACAATGGGGCAGACGAAAATGGCGTGGTCATGAAAATGGCAGATGTTGCCGATGGCTACGACTATGGAACGGTTGCTACCAACCTAATGGCCTCGTTAAGTTACGATGGCAACAGCATGTTTACGCTAACAATCGAGGTGCTGGCAGGAAGTACCACCGCAATCTCGCCTGTGGCTTGGGTGGTACACTACGATGATCAAACCCCGATTTTTGAAGAAGGTGTGGCCGAATATGAAAAAGGCCTGGAAGATTTAGCCGAAACCGGCAGTGCGGGGCCGCTGGCGCACTTTCTGACTTCGAACAGTGGTTATGTGTCGCCGGTAGCTCCGGTGCTTTGGGTGTTGCATGATAAAAAAGACTTGCCCATTTTTACCGAAGCGATGCCAGACTATGGAGATGGCCTTGAAACCCTCGCCGAAACCGGAAACCCGGAACCTTTGTACCATTCGCTAATGACCACCGGATATGAAACTGGCTTTCAGGCAACGCGCGAAGGTGGCTTAGGCGACGGGCCATTATTCCCGGGGCAGATGTACAAATTTATTGTTGAAGGTCGTGTTGGTCAATCGTTGAGTATTGCCAGCATGCTGGGGGCGTCCAACGATATCTTTTTCTCTACGGGAGATAAAGGAATCAAGCTTTCGAATGGTGCTGCGGAGAAAGATCTGACCCACTTCATCGAGCTTTACGATGCCGGAACCGAAGTCAATGAGTATCCGGGAGCACAAACGCAGGCGAATATCGTTGAAGATGGTGCCGTGCGCCTATTGGATGATGGTCTGCCATGGCCCGATGCTTCGCAGGTAATCAAAGTCACCATTAAGAAGAATTAGTTGCGATTGGATATGAATAGCGAGGGGGCGGGCATCCAACTCCTTGGACCGGCTATCGCCAATGTTTTTTGTTGTTTGATCCGATCATCGCGTAGCAGAAGCTTTCGGTAAACGTTGCTTCCAATTTAAACAAGAGCCAAAAATAGCCCGCCAGTTCATCATGATTTGGTGGGCTATGGCGTGTTTATGCGGAGCTTAGTGCGCAGCGCAAATTTGAGTTCAACGCTGCAATATTCATTGGAGGACAGCTTCAATAAATGATTAATTATCAGTTGTCTTTTTTTTAGGTTTTAACCAAACATTTAACGCGTTCGTCGGTATAAAAGAAAATATTGCTTATCCTTTTTAAGTAATCGAGATTGAACATCGAAAGATGGTATTTTGTTTGTGTTAATATCCACCAATTAGAACCTTGCGATGAGTTTTCAAGAAAATGCAATATACCACGTTTATAACCGGTCGAATGAATTTGTATTTCAGTCGGAAGAAGATTATTGGCTTTTCCTGAATAAGTTAAAGGTCTTTTTACTGCCCGGAGCGCATATCTTGGCCTGGTGCTTAATGCCCAATCACTTTCATCTGTTGATTCAGGTGAAGGCTGAAGGAGCCCAATGGGGCAATTCGAAAGGCCGCTACCAGACGCAGCAGCTTTCGGAAAAGTTAAGCTTTCTTATTGGTACTTATACCCAAGGTTTTAACCGGAGGTATGGGAGAAAGGGTCAATTGTTTGCTCACCCCACCAAGGCTAAACTTCTGAGTGATCCGACTGTTTCGTATTTCAGCGGTTTTGGCCAGGTCGATTATGTGACCACCTGTTTCCTGTACATTCATCAAACTCCCGTCATGGCAGGCCTAGTAGATGATCCGTCACAATGGGAAATGTCTTCTTTCAATGACTATACCAAGAACAGGAGCGGATCTTTTGTCAATAAGGAAGTGGCTTTTCAGCATCTTACTCTTGCTCCCCACGAGATCGATGTTCAATCAACAAGCTACCTGGATGAGGTGTTGTTGGATGAACTCTACTGATTTTGAGGTAGCTTGGTCATACTAATTTCGTAATGCTTTTAGTGTTGTCGTTATGATGTCTTATTAACGACAGCAGCATGTTTTGAGAAAAGCTTAACGACTGGTCAGACTGATACGACAACGATATCGGAGAAGTTCAGATTGATAAATTAAAAGGGATGTCGGCTTGGCAAGCAAACGACATCCCTTTTTTTGACCGACGCTAATTTTCAGGATTGGCCGACTTATTCTTCAGCGGGTTTTAGGTGTTCATCCAGAAATGTAATCATGGCCCGGTAAAAGTCGAAACGGTTTTCTTCATTTCTAAATCCGTGTCCTTCGTTGTCTTTTACCATGTATTCAACGTCAATGCCACGCGTTTCCAAAGCTTCTACAATCTGGTCCGATTCGTCTTTGTTTACGCGTGGATCGTTGGCTCCCTGGGCTACAAACAGGGGGGCCTGTATTTTGTCTACATGAAACACCGGCGACACTTCGGCCAGCATCAGGCTGTCGGTTTCCGGGTGCCCAACCATCTCATATATCATATCCAACATCGGTTTCCAATAGGGCGGGATGGTGTTCATGAAGGTGAACAGGTTGGAAACGCCCACATAGTCCACGCCGGCTGCATACAGTTCGGGAGTTAGGGTAAGTCCGGCCAGGGTCGCATAGCCGCCATAACTTCCACCGTAAATGGCTACGCGTTCCGGATCGGCTATGCCTTGGTCAATCAGCCACCTTACGCCATCGGTAATATCGTCTTGCATGGTGCGTCCCCATTGTTTGAACGAAGACTGCCAGAATTCCTTGCCAAATCCGGTGGAGCCGCGGAAATTCATCTGCAACACGGCGTAACCATTGTTGGCCAAAAACTGAACTTCGGGATTGAATCCCCAGTAGTCGCGGGCCCAGGGACCACCATGTGGATTAACCACCACCGGCAGGGTCTTGGGTTCGTATCCTTTGGGCAGGGTCAGGTAGCCATGAATGGTCAGCCCGTCGCGCGAAGTGTAGGAGATGGGTTGCATCTCGCATAAGTCCGCCTCGTTTAACCACGGACTTAGTTCAGCCAGTTTCGATAGTTCCTGTGTGTTTTTGTCATAGTAGAAGTAAGCTCCCCTGGTTCGGTCGTTGTAGGTGCGAATCATAAACTGGTCTTCGGCTTTGTTGTGGCTGCCAACAGCGACTTCGTACCCCGGAAGTTTGGACTCCAGTTCCTGCTGCATGGCTTCTGCTTCGGCATCAAAAAAGTGCCTTTTATCTTTATCGGTTGTCCAGCTTACGGAAAGCAGTTTCTTATCTTTTCGGGAATAGTCAACTCCTTCAAGGTCCGCTTCGGCGGTTTCGAAAATCACTTCGGCTTCTTTACCATTGGCTACATCGAACGTAACCAGGGCGGTTTTGTCTCTTCCGAGATTCGATAAAGCATAAACCATTTGATTATCGAAGGAAAACAGCACCGGCGAAACAGTTTCCTTGAAGCTGG
>SWCA01004395.1_pt1 | contig 17786 bp, 19 predicted proteins | sample 4692961 | NCBI WGS metagenome assembly SWCA01 (sample SAMN10267275, study PRJNA491770) | bioreactor metagenome | isolation source: DHS bioreactor inoculated with | place: Japan: off Shimokita Peninsula
ACTTGATCCGGAAACGCTGGAGCCAGTGCCCGATGGCGAGTTTGGTGAACTGGTGATGACCACGCTCGACCGCGAAGCCATGCCGCTGATTCGCTACCGGACGCGCGATTTGACGCGCATCATTCCCGGACGCTGTGCCTGCGGGCGCACCCATGCGCGCATAGACCGGATCGCGGGGCGCAGCGATGACATGTTTATCGTGAAAGGTTGCAATGTTTTTCCGATGCAAATCGAAGGGGTGCTGCTGAAGGTTCCGGAAGTGGGCTCCGACTACCTGATCACCTTGGAGCGAATTAATGGAGTAGACGAGATGATTGTTGAGGTGGAAGTAAAGAAAGACTGGTTCAATGGCGATATTACCCGATTGGATCGGCTGAGTAAGTTTATTACACATCAAATCAGGGACGAAGTGTTGACCAAGCCCATTGTTCGGTTGGTGGAGCCTGGCTCCATTCCGAAGTCGGAAGGAAAGGCCGTGCGGGTGGTCGATAAACGGGTTCTTGATTCAGTAAAACTATAAACGGTTCAACCATGGCTTATCAGGTTTCTATTTTTCTTGAAAACAAAACCGGGCATTTTGAGCGGGTAACCGGGGTTTTGAAACAAAATGGTATTAATATCCGCTCGATGACCTTAACCCACACCGTCAGTGGCTGGGGAATTTTGAACCTGCTGGTTGATCAACCTGAAAGGGCCAACGAGGCTTTGCAGGAAAGCGGACTTTCGTCGGCTTTGCGCCGAATTCTCGCTTTTGGCATGGAGGATCATCCGGGCGGGCTGGACGAGATTCTGCTGAAATTGGCTCATGCTGGTGTCAACTTTCTGAATGCATACGGCAGGGTGCTTGAAGATGGCAAACGGGCTTTGCTAATTGTGGATGTGGATGATTATGAGCTGGCGCTGGAGCAGGTTTCGAAAATTGATCTCTACCCGCTGAACGATGAAATGGTATACGGAAACTAATCAATAAACAAAATACTTATGCTGGGAATTCATGATCCTTCAATTTACCTGGGCTATCTACTGGCTGTTTTAAGCTTGATCGCCTGTGTTTGGTATGGTTCAAAAAACTGGAACAAAGGGCAGGAAGCTGACGAATCAGAACTCAAGGAAGACCTTGACTGGGAGGCCAAAGACGAACAACTAAAAGAACAACTTTAAAACGAAATTTATGAATACTTTTTCGCTGGGATTAGTTGTTATTGCTTACCTGTTGGTGATTGCCTACCTGGGGTACATCGGATTTAAGAAGACAAAAACTGCTAAAGATTACTTGCTGGGTGGCCGCGAAATTCATCCTTTTGTGATGGCCGTTTCGTATGGCGCCACCTTCATTTCCACTTCGGCTATTATCGGTTTTGGAGGAATAGCAGGCGTTTATGGCATGGGCTTGATCTGGCTAACGGTACTCAATATTTTTATCGGGGTATTTATCGCCTTCGTTTTTTTTGGAAGACGAACACGAAAAATGGGGCATAACCTGGATGCCCACACGTTTCCTGAGTTTTTGGGAAATCGTTTTCAATCCAAAACCATTCAAATGTTGAGTGGAGGAATTATCTTCGTTGCTATGCCGCTTTATGCCGCTGTGGTGTTGATTGGGGGCGCCCGCTTTATCGAGAGTATTTTTGAAATTGACTTTGGCATTGCGCTGACCTTTTTCTCGCTCATCATTGCGGCTTATGTCATTGCCGGCGGATTGAAAGGCGTGATGTACACCGATGCGCTGCAGGGAGGCATCATGTTTTTTAGTTTGTTCTTCCTGCTTTTTATGACCTACATTAAGTTGGGTGGCGTGTCGGGTGCCCATGAGGCTTTGGGGAACATGGCTAACCTGGTGCCAGAAAGTCTGCAAGCTAAGGGCCATCATGGTTGGACAGCCTTTCCGATTATGGGTTCGGCCTGGTGGTGGATTCTGACAACCAATATCATTTTGGGTGTAGGGATTGGCGTGTTGGCCCAGCCCCAGTTGGTGGTTCGTTTTATGACCGTAAAGAGCAACCGGGAGTTGAACCGCGCGGTACTGATCGGTGGTATTTTTATTTTTGTGGTCACTGGCTTTATTTACACGGTAGGAGCTTTATCCAACCTTTATTTTTACAGGGAAACCGGGAGGCTGGCCATCGATATTGCTCAGGGAAATGTAGATCTGATCATTCCTGAGTTTTTGAATTCGGCCATGCCCGAGTGGTTTGTTTACCTGTTTATGCTGGCTCTCCTTTCTGCCGGCATGTCAACCTTAAGTTCGCAGTTTCATACCATGGGTACCTCGATTGGCCGTGATTTGTTTGAAAATCTTTTCCCACGGAAAGAGATGAACAGCATGTTGATTACCCGTGTGGGAATTGTGGTTGCCATTCTGATCAGCATTATCATAGGTTATCATTTGCCGATTGGCATTGTGGCCCGCGGAACCGCTATCTTCTTTGGCATCTGTGCCGCGGCTTTTTTGCCCACTTATTTCGCCGGCTTGTATTGGAAACAGGCCACCCGGGGAGGTGCGATTTGGAGCATGATTGCGGGTTTGCTATCCAGCGGCTTTATGTTGGCGTTTATGCACCAGGCTGAATCGGCGCCGCTAGGCATCAGCCAGGCTATTTTCGGGAAGGATTTTTTAGTGGGCCAATTTCCCTGGATGATTATTGATCCGATTATGATCGCTCTGCCACTTTCCACCCTCGTATTGGTTGTGGTGAGTCTGATGACGCAAAAAGTTGAAGAAAAACATTTGGATGTCTGCATGAAAGGCGTCCGATAAAAAAATAGGATGATGATTTGGAATGAAAAAATAGAATGTGCGAGTCGTGATGAAATGAAAGCGCTGCAATCGGAACGCCTGATTGACACGGTGCAGCGAATTTATCACAGCATCCCCAGCTACCGAAAAAAAATGCAGGAAGTGGGACTGGTGCCGGGCGATATCAAATCCATTGATGATTTGTCGAAACTGCCTTTTACCACCAAGCAGGATTTGCGCGATAATTACCCGTTTGGCATGTTTACTGTGCCCATGAGCGAAATTGTGCGTGTGCATGCTTCGTCGGGAACCACTGGAAAACCTACCGTTGTGGGCTACACCCGCAAAGATTTGAATACCTGGGCCGAAGTAGTCACCCGTACCTTGTGCATGGCCGGTGTTCATCGCAACGATATGGTGCAAATAGCCTATGGCTACGGTTTGTTTACCGGTGGCTTGGGCATGCACTACGGCTGCGAAAACCTGGGAGCTTCAGTGATTCCGATTTCCGGAGGAAACACCCAGAAGCAGTTGCAGCTGATGCAGGATTTTGGCACCAGTGTGATTGCCTGCACCCCCTCGTATTCGCTCTTTTTGGCTGAAGCCATGGAAGAAGCCGGCATCAAAAAAGAAGACCTGAACCTGCGGGTGGGTATTTTTGGCGCCGAACCCTGGACCGAAGAAATGCGCCGCGAAATTGAGTCGAAGCTGGGTCTGAAAGCCATCGATATTTATGGCTTAAGCGAAGTGATTGGGCCCGGAGTTTCGTGCGAGTGCGAGCACCAATGTGGCATGCACATCAACGAAGACCACTTTGTTCCTGAAATCATTCATCCCGAAACCTTGGAGCCGATGCCCGCCGGCGAAGTGGGTGAATTGGTTTTTTCGACCGTGACCAAGGAAGGCATTCCGATTATTCGCTATCGTACGCGCGATTTAACCCGCCTGAACTACGACCAGTGTGCTTGTGGGAGAACGCTGGTGCGGATGGAGAAATGCAAGGGACGAAGCGACGACATGCTAATCATTCGTGGAGTCAATGTGTTTCCGTCGCAAATTGAAAGTGTGCTGCTCGACATGAGCGAAACGGAGCCGCATTATTTGCTTATTGTGGAACGAGAAGGTAATTTAGACAGTTTGAAACTGATGGTGGAAGTGCAGGAGCAGTTTTTCTCCGACGAAGTGAAGCAACTGGAAGTACTGCGTAAAAAAATTACACACAACATCCAAAGCACGCTGGGCATTTCAGTCAATGTGAAACTGGTTGAACCAAAAACAATCGAACGTACAGCCGGAAAGGCCAAGCGGGTGATTGATAACCGCAAAATCTAGGAGGTTACTATGATTATAAAACAATTGTCTGTTTTTTTGGAAAACAAAAGCGGACGTCTGAATGAAGTTTCTCAATTGCTTGGCGATGCAGGAATTAATCTGTCGGCTTTAAGTGTGGCCGACACCTCGGAGTTCGGCATCCTTCGCCTTATTGTTTCTGATCCGGATCAAGCTTACCGGGTGCTAAAAGCAGCCGACTTTTCAGTCAAACTAACCGATGTGGTTTGTCTCAACAGTCCGAATGTGCCCGGTGCCTTGGCAAAAGCCTTGAACATTTTATCGTCCGAAGAGGTCTTTATTGAATATCTTTACGCGTTTTCGATGGATAAACAATCGGCCAACATTGTTTTGAAGCCGGATGATATCGAAAAGTGCATTCATGTTTTACAAAAGCATCAGCTCGAACTGGTGAAAGCCAGCGATTTGTACAAAATTTAAGTGGTATCCGTTTATGCGAAAATTGAGCACTAATGAAAAATTCATGATCGGTTTTATTCTGGTGTTGCTATTGGCGATTGCCTTTACTTGGGAGGATTTTTCAAAGCGGGTAAGAAAATCGCTGGAAGGGCAGCCGGTGGAACAAACGGAAGAATGATCGCGTAGAGGCGTTATTGGCTTGATGAAACACAGTCGTGATAAGAAAATTGGCGCGCTTTGTTATTTTTTTGCCGACTGTTTTTCATTTAAAAAGGATATAAAGACGTTTTTGCGTAAATTGTCCCGGGCTAAATCCCCCGGGATTTTTAATTAAAAATAAGGTATGAAGAAAATTGCAATTCAGGGAATCGCCGGTTCCTTTCACGAAGATGCTGCACGGAATTATTTTGGCAACGAAGAAATTGAAATCGTGGAGTGCCGGTCATTTCAAAGTGTCTGTGAATTGATTGATACAGACCAGGTTGACATTGCGGTGATGGCCATTGAAAATTCCATTGCCGGAAGTATCATTCAGAATTACTCACTCATTCGCGACTATCACCTGCGGATTATCGGTGAAATCTATATCCATATTCAAATGAATTTGATGATGCTCCCAGGGGCGAATCCTGAAGACATCAAGACCATTTACTCGCACCCGATCGCCATTCGTCAGTGTTCCGAATACATTGAGAAGTATTATCCCGAAGCCAAAATCAGGGAAAATCAGGACACCGCCGCTTCAGGAAAATTGCTGGTAGAAGAAAAGCTGACGGATGCAGCGGCGATTGGAAATTTGCGGACGGCCGAAATTTACGGGCTGAATGTAATTGACAAAGGCATTGAATCCAACAAAAAGAACTACACCCGTTTTTGGATTCTTTCCAAACATGCCAATCATGCTGAAGAAAATAATAAAGCATCGATTTGTTTTGAAGTGGGACACTATTATGGAGCGTTGGCTAAAGTGTTGAATATCTTTGCAGAAAACAAGATTAACCTGAATAGAATTCTGTCGGTCCCCATCCTTGGAAAACCCAACGAATATACTATCCACGTTGATGTGGAGTGGGATACCACTGCAAACTATGAACATGCGATTCATTTAATTTTGAAAAATGTCTCTAGTTTGTCTATTTTAGGAGAATATGTCCGGGGAGAACTCGAGATACAGAATCAATAAAGTATCCCGGATTATTGGTCTTTAGGCCAATGAGTCCCGGAAAGAAAGCATAAAAAAAAACAGGTTCGTGACCCTTTAAAAAACCTTGAATTATGAGTAGAATAGGATTGTTTTTTGGACCCGAGAAAGGCTCGGTCCATCGTGCCGCCGAGAAAGTGGCGGCCGCCATTGGCACAGATAAAGTTGACATGATTTCGGTAAACAACGCCGCTGCCTCCGATCTGGAGAAATACGATAAAATCATTTTTGGCATTTCCACTGTTGGCAAGGAAACCTGGGATTCGGAATATTCCAATACCGACTGGGCCAAGTTTTTTCCTGAAGTAAGCAAAGCCGCTTACAAAGGGCAGGTGGTTGCTATTTTCGGATTGGGTGATCACATTACCTATCCCGAACATTTTGTGAATGCTATTGGTCGTCTGGCTAAAGAGCTGATGAAACAAAATGTGAAGCTGGTGGGCTCGGTAAGTCCTGAAGGTTATGAGTTTGAAGATTCGGAAGCGCTGATCGACGGACAGTTTGTCGGTTTGCCGCTCGACGAGGATTTTGAGCCGGAACTCACCGATGAACGGATTGGAGCCTGGCTCAAGTCGATTCAGTCTGATTTCGGATTTTGAAATAAAAAACATGATATCATTCAGGTCGTCCAAAAGGCCTGAATTTCTTTTAATCTCAAATGTTTTGATCCAAAAAGATATCAATTTTGTTCTTTCAGTCAATAAGTTTTTTCGAATTGTAAAACCTGTTCTTTAATACTTTGCTGAAGCTTGGTAATTCGGAATTACTTTACTTTTTTTAATCAGAATTTCTGCCTTTTATAGAAAATTACCAAAGTGACTTTTTGATTGGAGTTGATTTTTTCAACCCACCCGCTTTCGGTTTTTTTGAGAACAGCAGAGTTCAGTCAGCCTTGTTAGAAGATGAAAAAAACGCCAATCAATCAACAGCTTGTTGATCAAAATATCGCCAAACTCCGTATTGACCATGTTGGTCAGGCTTCCATTCGCGAAATTGTTGCCTTGGTTAATTTGGTAGAAGAGGCAGGGAGTGAGAAGTTTATTCGCATGGAAATGGGGGTTCCCGGCTTGCCACCTGCACAGGTGGGTACCGAAGCTGAGATTGAAGCTCTCCAATCGGGCGTTGCGTCCAAGTACCCGATGATGGATGGCATTAAACCACTGAAACAGGAGGCTTCGCGATTTATCAAGCTTTTTATGGATGTGGATGTCAGCCCCGCTGGCTGCATTCCAACAGTAGGCTCCATGCAGGGAACCTATGCCGCGTTGCTGGTGGCTTCCAATGTTGATCCGAAAAAGGACACGGCCCTGTTTATCGATCCGGGCTTTCCGGTACAAAAGCAGCAAATGCTGGTGATGGGTCATCACTACGAAACGTTCGACGTGTTTAACTACCGGGGAGCCAAGTTGCGTGAAAAGCTGGAGGAGTTTCTGTCACAAGGAAACATCAATTCCATTATTTATTCTAATCCCAACAATCCCAGCTGGATTTGTTTTACCGAGCAAGAGCTGCAAATTATTGGCGAACTTGCCAACAAGTACGATGTGATTGTGATGGAAGACCTGGCTTATTTCGGTATGGACTTCCGCAAAGATTTGTACACTCCGGGCAAGCCGCCTTACCAACCAACAGTTGCCCGTTACACCAACAATTACGTGTTGTTTGTATCGAGCTCGAAGATATTCTCATACGCCGGACAACGGTGCGGCATGATGATCATTTCAGATGCTCTGTTTAATCGCGATTACGACAATCTGAAAACCCGTTTCCAAAGCAACACCTTCGGAAACAGCATTGTGCTTCGGGTTTTGTACACACTGTCGTCCGGAACAAGCCACTCGGCACAGTATGCCCTGGCAGCGATGTTTAAAGCAGCCAGTGATGGTAAGTTCAACTTCATCAACGATGTGCGGGAATATAGCGAGAAGGCAAAAATCATGAAATCGATTTTCCAGAAGCACGGCTTTTATATTGTGTATGAAAAAGATGGTGACGAATTGGTGGGCGATGGATTTTATTTCACCATTGCGTACCCGACCATGACAGGCGAGGAGTTGCTGGCCAATTTGCTCTATTACGGTGTGAGTGCCATTACGCTGAAAAACACCGGAAGCGAAAAAGAAGGATTGCGGGCTTGTGTGTCTCATGTACAACGCAGCCAGTTTGATGATTTGGATAAACGACTGGAACAGTTTGCGGCTGATTTTCCGGTGAATTAAACGCATTGAAATGAATAGCTATTCAAGCAAAATATCAGATCGTTCGACTTTGATTCAGTTGAAGGAATATTTTGCGGACCAGGCTCCCATTTCAATTAAAAAAGGCGAAACGTTTTTGGCTTATGGCGAACCCAATCAAAAGTTGGGGATTTTGATGAGTGGCTTAATGTATGCCACTTACGTGTCAGAAAATGGGCAGGAGTGGATTTCCCGGTTCTTTTATACACCCGACAATGCCATTGTCAGTAGTCACGATTCTTTTTTGTCGGGCGATAACTCGGTAGAAGCCATTCGGGCTTACGAAGATTCATTACTCATTTTTATCAGTAAAGCGGAGTTTGACCAGATGCTGACGTCCAGCAGTGAGCTGCAGGGGCTGGTGAGGCGCATGGCCGAGGAAAGTTATATCAACGCCCTGAAACGGGTGCATATGCTTCAGTCACTCACCGCATCGCAGCGCGTAAAGCGGTTTGTGAAAGAGCATGGTGATTTGGTTTCCAGGGTACAGCGCCAACATATCGCCTCGTACCTGGGAGTTCACCGGAACATTTTTACCCGAATACTGAACAAAATATAATAGGATTATGCAACTTTTGTTGCAATTTGAAAAGAGCTGATGCTTTAGATTTGTACAGCCGAACGGGTTTGGAGGCATGAATATCCAAAACCGGGACTTTCAGAAACTGAGAAATTTTTAAAAATAACAGAACCATGGCAAAAGTAGTAGGAGCAGTTGTTGTTGACACCGAGGAATGTAAAGGCTGCGGCCTTTGCGTTGTCGCTTGTCCGCAGCAGGTTTTAGGACAAAATAAGCAGGTCAATAGCCGGGGATATCACTATTCATTCATGGAAAACCCCGAAGCATGTATTGGCTGTTCAAACTGCGCGGTAGTTTGTCCGGATACCTGTATTACGGTATACCGAGTTAAAATCTAATTGCTGTTAACATTAAAAAGATTCAATAGATGGGAGATTTAAGATTAATGAAAGGGAACGAAGTCATTGCCGAAGCAGCCATTCGCTGTGGTTGTGATGGCTATTTTGGATACCCGATCACCCCGCAGTCTGAGGTGATGGAAACGCTAATGGCTCGCGAACCTTGGGACGAAACAGGCATGGTGGTACTACAGGCCGAAAGTGAAGTGGCTTCGATCAATATGGTTTACGGAGCGGCCGGTTCGGGAAAGAAAGTCATGACCTCTTCGTCAAGCCCCGGAATCAGCTTGATGGCTGAAGGAATTTCCTACATTGCCGGAGCTGAATTGCCTTGTTTAATTGTGAATGTACAGCGCGGCGGCCCGGGATTGGGAACCATTCAACCTTCGCAGGCTGATTATTTCCAGTCGACCAAAGGTGGCGGACACGGTGACTACCGGCTGATCGTTTTAGCCCCTTCATCGGTGCAGGAAATGAACGATTTTGTTGATCTGGGCTTTGAGCTTGCCTACAAATATCGCAATCCTGCCATGATTTTGACCGATGGCGCCATTGGACAGATGATGGAAAAAGTGGTGTTGAGCGATTACAAACCGCGGATGACCTCCGAAGAAATTGACGCCAAATATGGACGCTGGGCCACCAATGGCAAAAAGCCGAACCGCGATTACAATATCATCACTTCGCTGGAAATGGACTCAGCCAAAATGGAACGCAACAACCTGCGTTTTCAGGAAAAATATAAGCAGATGGAAGAGGACGAAGTCCGCTATGAAACGTTTCAGTGCGACGATGCGGAGTACATTCTGGTGGCTTTTGGTTCTTCGGCTCGTATTTGCCAAAAGTCGGTTGACCTGGCCCGTGCCAAAGGATTGAAAGTAGGTTTGCTACGCCCCATTACCCTATACCCGTTCCCGAAAAAGCCCATTGCTGCATTGGCAAAAAAAGTTAAAGGCTTTATGACTGTTGAGATGAATGCCGGACAAATGGTTGAAGACGTGCAATTGGCTGCCGGATGCGGCAGTAGTTCGGTACCTGTTAAATACTTTGGCCGCATGGGGGGAATTATCCCGACACCGGGCGAAGTGGTGGAAGCATTGGAACAAAAACTTATTGAAGCTTAAAAAGATGGATGTAAAAGATATTATCAAACCCGAAAACCTGGTTTATCAGAAACCAAAACTGCTGACTGACAAGACCATGCATTATTGCCCCGGCTGTACGCACGGCGTGGTGCATCGCTTGGTGGCCGAAGTCATCGAGGATTTGGATATTCAGGAGAAAACCATTGGTGTTTCTCCGGTTGGGTGTTCTGTATTTGCCTACAATTACATCGATATCGACTGGCAGGAAGCCGCACATGGACGGGCTCCGGCAGTTGCGACAGGTATTGCGCGTGTGAATCCGGACAAAGTGGTTTTTACCTACCAAGGCGATGGAGATTTGGCTTCCATCGGAACAGCGGAAATTATGCATGCTTGCAACCGTGGCGAAAACATCGTGGTCATCTTTATCAATAATGCCATTTATGGAATGACTGGCGGGCAGATGGCCCCAACGACGCTGCTTGGGCAAGTAACTTCCACCACGCCTTGCGGGCGCGATTTAGACCGCAATGGTTATCCGCTGAAAATTACCGAGCTGATTGCTCAACTGCCGGGAACATCATTTGTAACACGGCAGTCGGCGCACACTCCGGCAACGGCACGCAAATGTCGTAAAGCCATCAAAAAAGCATTTCAGAATGCCATCGACAAAAAAGGAACTTCCTTTGTTGAAGTGGTCTCGACTTGCAACTCAGGCTGGCGTTTGAGCCCGGTGGATGCGAACACCTGGATGGAAGAGAATATGTTCCCCTTCTTTCCGATGGGCGACATGAAAGATGGTGAGCGCGATGCTCCGGATGCCTATTTAAAAAAGAACTAAAAACTGAAATCATGACTGAAGAAATCATTATCGCCGGATTTGGTGGACAGGGAGTGCTTTCCATGGGTAAAATTTTGGCTTACTCGGGTGTTATGCAAGATCAGGAAGTGACCTGGTTTCCATCGTACGGCCCCGAGATGCGTGGCGGAACAGCCAATGTTTCGGTGATCATTAGCGATACGCGCATCAGCTCCCCCATTCTGCACGAATTTGATACAGCCATCATCCTGAATCAGCAGTCGATGGATAAGTTTGAAAAGACTGTGAAAGTCGGCGGCGTGCTGCTGTACGATCCCAATGGCATTGTGAATCCACCGACCCGGACGGATATTAACGTCTACAAGATTGAAGGAACCAAGATTGCCGCTGATTTGGGTAATGTGAAAACCTTTAACATGGTGGTGCTGGGCGCTTATCTGAAAGCCAAACCCATTGTCAAGATGGAAAGTATTCGCAAGGGCCTGGAGAAATCGCTTCCCGAGCGTCACCATAAGTTGATTCCGCTGAACCTGGAAGCCATCCAAGCCGGACAGGAGAAGTTGGAAGCGGTGAATGAGGTGTAAGTGACCAAGCTGATAAAAAATTGAAAGCCATTCGAACGAATGGCTTTTTTTAGTCCTGCTTTTTCGAAAGGCAAAAATTTCACATTAAAAAGAGTGACCCTAAGGTTGCGAAAACAGAATAAGTAACGATCTTTAAGCACACTCGATTCAACTAACAAAAACAGCTATGTGTAGAAACATCCTTTTGGGCACAATGATGCCACTCTTCTTATTCCTTCTATTTTCCTCATGTTCAAGCCGAAAAACTGAAAACTGGACCCATTTTCGCGGAACAAATTTGAATGGCTTATCGGAGTCAGAAAATGTGCCGATTCGTTGGAGTGAAACGGAAAATGTGGCCTGGAAAATTCCTGTTAGGGGACTGGGCTGGTCTTCGCCTGTAGTGTACGACAACCAAATCTGGCTGACTTCGGCCGACAAAGACGGGCAATGGTTTTCGGCTGTTTGTCTGGATTTTGAAACCGGTGAAATCCTGATGGAAAAAGAACTTTTCAAACCGGAAACTGTGCAGCGGATTCACGGAACAAATAGTTACGCATCATCCACTCCGTGCATCGAAAAGGACTTTGTTTATCTTCATTATGGAACCTACGGAACGGCCTGCATGAATACCAAGACCTATGAAGTGATTTGGAGTCGGACCGACATGAATTGCGAACACATGCAGGGAGCGGCTTCCTCTGTTATTTTGTATGAAGATTTGTTGATTGTTCACCTGGAGGGAACCGACGTACAGGATATTTATGCGCTGGATAAGCGCACGGGAGAAACCGTTTGGAAAGTGGGGACGCCCGATGAAGAAGGCTACCAAAAGCTGGCTCCTGTTTACCGGAAGTCGTATCAAACACCGTTGGTGATTACAGTTGATGGTCAGGATCAATTGATCACTCCTCGTGCGCAGTACGCCATTTCGTACGACCCGAGAACTGGAGCAGAGAACTGGAGGATTTACTATGGTGAAGATTCTCCGGTAAGTATGCCCTTGTTTTACCAAGGATTGGTGTTCGTCAACTCAGGCTGGGTTCTTTCCGAAGGCGCTCCTTATTTTGCGCGACTTTTTGCTGTTGATCCCACAGGAAAAGGAGATGTGACTGCCAGTAAAATTGTTTGGCAAACCGAAAAAAATGTGCCGCAAATATCTTCGCCAGTCATTGTGGATAGCTTGATGTTTATGGTTGCTGAGCGCGGAGCCTTGACCTGTCTCAATCCTGCCAATGGCACAGTTTATTGGGAAGAAAAACTGAAAGGACATTTTGATATCTCACCCATTTGCGCAGGAGGGAATATATATTTCACGAATCTGAAGGGCGAAACAACAGTTATCCGGGCTGCTCCTTCGTTTGAGTTAGTTGCTGAGAATAAGTTGGATGGCACCTTTAAAGCGACTCCGGCAATTCTTCGGGATGCTATTCTTCAGCGCAGCGATGAATTTCTGTATAAAATTGAAGTATCGGAAGAAATGTAAGTTCAGGTAGATTTGAAGATAGGTCATCTTTTCAGCGTTTCCATGAAAAACAAAACCCGACAATTTGCCGGGTTTTGTTTTTTTATTCTGTAAGCTTGGATTAGTATTCCATTTCCAGATCGGTATTGTGAATTTCGTGCCAAGGCAGTCCATGTTGGTTCAGGGCATCCATAAACGGATCGGGGTTGAACTCTTCAACATTGAATACGCCCTCTTTTTTCCACAAACCTTTCAGGTACATCATGGCGCCAATCATAGCCGGAACACCGGTGGTGTAGCTAACCGCCTGCGTGCCGGTTTCGGCATAAGCCACTTCGTGATCGCAGTTGTTGTATACGTAATAGGTTTTTTCCTTGCCATCCTTCAGCCCCTTGATACGGCAGCCGATAGAGGTTTGTCCCTTGTAGTTTTCGCCCAGGTCACCGGGGTTGGGTAATACAGCTTTCAAAAACTGGATCGGAACAATTTCGCGGCCTTCATACATCACCGGTTCAATGCCGGCCATGCCAATGTTTTGAATCACCCGCAAGTGTGTCAGGTATTCCTGCCCAAAGGTCATCCAGAAACGCGCCTGCTTAATGGTTGGAAAGTTTTTCACCAACGATTCCAATTCTTCATGAAAAATCAAATACGATTCTTTCGGCCCGATATGGGGGTAGTTCAGTGGTTTGTGAATTTCATGCGGCTCCGTTTCTATCCACTGGCCATCTTTCCAGTATTTGCCTCGTTGCGTGACCTCGCGGATATTGATTTCCGGGTTGAAGTTGGTTGCAAACGCTTTTCCATGATCGCCGGCGTTGCAGTCAACAATGTCGAGGTACTGAATTTCATCGAAATGATGCTTGGCTGCGTAAGCCGTGAAAATACTGGTTACGCCAGGGTCAAATCCACAGCCCAGAATGGCGGTAATCCCCGCTTCTTTAAATCGGTTTTGGTAGGCCCACTGCCATTTATATTCGAATTTCGCTTCTTCTTTGGGTTCGTAATTGGCCGTGTCCAGGTAGCTGACTTCCGTTTCCAGGCAAGCATCCATAATGGGGAGATCCTGGTACGGAAGGGCGACATTGACCACCAAATCAGGTTTGAAGCTCCGGATCAGCTCAACCAGTTGAGGCACATTTTCCGCGTCAACCTGTGCTGTCTTAATGCGGTTACCACCAATCTTATTTGCTATTTCATCACACTTGGCTTTGGTACGGCTTGCCAGCATGATCTCAGTAAAAACTTCAGGAAGCGCAGCCATTTTGTGAGCTACAACGGTTCCTACGCCACCTGCGCCAATGATCAATACTTTTCCCATTAATTCTATCTTTTTTGCATGAATTTATTTGTTCCAAAGGAACTAAAATTTTTATAATCAGTAAAGCACTTTTTTTTCATAAGACCAAATAAAAAAGTGATTTCAAGAAATCTTGCTGTGAATGATAAAGGTCTGGCTTTAGGGGGATGATCCGGATTGAATACAGATGTTTTCACCCCGGAAACGGACAATCAAAACGGGCATAAAAACGTATGTTTTGAAACAATAAAAGGTATTTCTTTGCCTGCTCATGTTCGCGTAATCTTTATTGAAACAACACAAGATTTATCATCTTGTTTGAAAATGATTATTTTTGTGGCATGTTATTGAAAATAAACGAAAGGAAAATCAAATGGTTACTATAGAAACAGCAGGGCAGCTTAATGCCGAATTCAAAGAAAAGGAAATTGTGGATGTATTGAGAAGCCTGGCCGATAAGTTCGCAGGGAAAGTGGTTTTTACTACGAGCTTTGGAATCGAAGACCAGGTCGTTACCGATTACATTTTCAAGAACAACATCCCAATCAAAGTGGTGACCTTAGATACAGGGCGTTTGTTCGAAGAAACCTACAAGGTGTATAACCGCACGCTCGAAAAATATCAAAAACCCATTCAGCCCATGTACCCCAATCATGAGGACCTGGAAAACTTTGTTGCTGAAAAAGGTCCCAACAGCTTTTATCTTTCAGTCGAGAACCGGAAGGCGTGTTGCCACATCCGCAAAGTTGAGCCACTTGGCCGCGCTTTGAAAGGGATGGAATGCTGGATCACGGGCATCCGTGCTTCGCAGTCGAACAACCGCGAAGACATGCAACTTTTTGAATGGGATGGCGGACACGAAATCGTCAAGTACAATCCGTTGCGGGACTGGAGCCTGGAAGATTGTCGCGAGTATGTAAAAGAAAACCAGGTGCCTTATAATGTTTTGCATGATCGCGGATTCGTCAGCATTGGTTGCGCCCCCTGCACGCGGGCTATCCAGCCGGGCGAGGATTTCCGCGCCGGACGTTGGTGGTGGGAGAGCAACTCGAAAAAAGAGTGTGGACTACATACACACGAGTAAACCCATTGACCTTTATTGGTTGGGCTTAAGTAGTTTTGTCAGTATCCGGTTTTCCATTTTAAGATCCCGGATCTGTTGATGCTCTTCCGTCTCAGGCTCTTCTAAATCAAGAAGGCCGGCCAGAGCTGTGAAAAAATTAAAGTCCAAGGTAATCGATAATTCTTTGAGCCGTGCCAGGCTCATGACTTTGTCATTCGGCATTTTTTGTGTGGCGCTTGTGCATAGATTGAGCCGTCGACCCAGTTCGGCATGGCTAAAACCTTTCTCCCTCATTCTTTGATGGATCATTTGAAGGGCCTTTTTTGAATGTCTTCTGTGTTCTCCATGACTGATTCATGTAAAAAAATCATTTAAAGCGTTATTGATGGATAGAAGATGTCCTTTTTCGCGTTGAATATGTCCTTCTGCCCATTAAATTGAGAAATTGGTTCAATATTAGATCATTGTTATGATGTAATAGGTTCAATATATGGTCTAATGTACCCAGATTGTGACGTAGAGCAGGTAGACTGAATAGGTCTTTTACCTAAAAGAAGGCGTGTCTGGCGTGTAACAATGACGCCACCTACCTATGTTAGGGAAAAAATACCTATGAGTTTACGTCATCTGCCTAATTAACGACCTATTTTACCCAAAGTTATGATGTTTTTTACCTAAAGTAGGATATAAATCGACCAATATAGGATGTAGGCTGCATGGATCAGGATGTAATTATTGCTAAGGACGATGTCAATGACAATATAGTGAACATGAATGACAACCGCTGACAGCTGCGACAGGGAAAACAGGCATGTAAACGGGTAGCCGTAATATTTATCAACTGAGCCGGACTCCGGTTAGCAGTCAACAATCCGGCGGCCAAAGGGAGTAATGGCCAGGCTCACCAGTTTGAAATGTTGCCTGGCGAACGGAATCCCGATAATGGTAATGGCAAACAGAAGTCCGAAAACCAAGTGACTGAGCGCAATCCAAATGCCACCAAACACCAGCCAAAGCAGGTTCATAATTGTAGAGAGGCAGCCGGGCGCGTAATTCATGTATTCGATGCGCTTGCCAAACGGCCATAAAGCCATTTGTGCCATTTTAATACTTTGCAGTCCGAACGGAATCCCGACAATGGTTAAGCAGAGTAAGATTCCGCCGATCAGGTATTCCAAAAAAATAAAGAAGCCGCCAAATACGACCCAAATTACGTTTCCCAGTGTGTTCATCTGTTTAGTTTGAATGCGTGAATTTTAACCAGAACGAAAGTAGGGCTTTTTGTTTTGACATGTGCTTATTTTTCGGCGAACGGAAAAAAACCGGAGGTGAACCGGTTTTTTAAGTGCCTTTCGAAACAATCCAAAAGCCAGCCTGGTAGTCTAAACCTTCCGCAGTTTCCACTTGCCTTGTCTGAAAAGAATCACCCCAATAATGGTCAATAACGATTCGGCGATAATAATCGACATGCAAATTCCCGTAATCCCCATATTTAAGGTCATGGATAGCAGGTAGGCCAGCGGAATTTCAATGAGCCAAAAGCAAAACAGGTTGATTTTGGTTGGCGTCAATGTATCACCACTTCCATTAAACCCTTGCACAACCACCATTCCCAGGGCATAGAACAAAAATCCTGCTCCCAGCCAGCGCAAGGTGGTGATGCCACTTTGAAGAACGGCCGGATCGTCAATAAACAAACCCACCAAGGTGTCGGGTATGATTAAAATGATGGTTCCGATAACTCCCATCATGATGATGTTGACGAAGCCAGTAATCCAAACCGATTGCTCGGCCCGGTCGGGTTTTTTTGCGCCCAGGTTTTGACCAACCAGTGTGGCTGCCGCATTCGACAATCCCCAGGCAGGCAGCAAGGCAAAAATGATAATTCGGATGGCAATGGTGTAGCCGGCCAGCACATCGGCACCCAGCTCCGATACCAGCCGGACCAAAATAATCCAGCTCGAAGTGGCGATCAGGTACTGGAAGATTCCGCCTACCGAAAGCTTCAGCAATTTCAGCATCACATGGAGGCGAATGCTCAGATTTTTGATATCGAGATGGATCCGGCCATTACCTTTGAAGAGCAGGTAAAACTGGTAGCAAACGGCTGTTCCACGGCCAACGGTGGTGGCAATGGCCGCTCCTTTAATACCCATCTCAGGGAAGGGACCCAGTCCGAAAATCAGGATCGGGTCCAAAACCAGGTTAATGATATTGGCCATCCACAATACACGCATGGACACGGCAGCATCGCCCGAACTTCGAAAAACGGCATTAATGATAAAGAGCAGCATGATGACCATATTGCCCCCAAACATAATCATGGGATAGGCATACCCTTCGTCGGCCATGCTTTCGCTTGCGCCCATCAGTAGAAGAAATTCTTTAGCAAAGAGGAAGCCGGGAACGGCCAGCAACACCGAAAAGGAAAGCCCAACCAAAATGGCCTGAAACGCTGCATTTCCTGCTTTGCCTGCCTTCTTCTCGCCAACACGGCGGGCTACCAAGGCTGTGGTTGCCGTGCTTAAGCCAATACCAATGGCGTAAACAATGGTCATTACCGACTCGGTGATGCCAACGGTGGCCACCGCATCGGCGCCCAAACGCGATACGAAAAAGATATCGACGACCGCAAACACCGATTCCAT
>SWCA01005476.1_pt2 | contig 17705 bp, 12 predicted proteins | sample 4692961 | NCBI WGS metagenome assembly SWCA01 (sample SAMN10267275, study PRJNA491770) | bioreactor metagenome | isolation source: DHS bioreactor inoculated with | place: Japan: off Shimokita Peninsula
TTTTTTAAAAATGTAATTTAAAAACTCATGAAAAATATATTTAAAAATGATTTTATTGCTTTTAAAATTTTGGTTTTGTTTGTTGGATTTAGCAGTAATTCGATATTAGCATCAGCCCAACAAAAAATAAACAAGTGTCAGGAGGAAAGTTGCTATGAATGGCACTTTTCAGGTCATGTAGGCCAAAAAATCGATAAAATATCAGAAGAACGCATAATAAAACAGGAAAACTGGACCATAATTTACCCTGAGACAGAAGAAGCATTCCGACTTCGTGAAGACGATAAAAATTATCCCCAAAGAGGACAATGGCGCGGAGAATTTTGGGGAAAATATATCCTTTCTGTGATTGCAGCAAGTCGATATTATCAATCAGACGAATTAAAAATCCGGGTAAAAAATGCTGTAGAAGGGTTACTTTCAACACAGGATGAAAATGGTTATATTGGAACCTATGAACATTCTGATTTTGTAATTGGCAATAACTGGAATGTTTGGAGTCGAAAATATACCCTGTGGGGTTTGGTGGAAGCCTGGGAACTTTTACAAGAAAAATCAATTCTTGATGCAGCTAAACATTTTACCGATCATTTAATCTCAGAAGTTGGGCCAGATGGGATTGATATTGTCAGAACCGGAAATTTTTATGGTTTGCCAAGCAGTTCTATACTGCAGCCTGTAGTTAAATTATATAATGCCACAAATGATAAAAAATATTTGGAATATGCTGAATACATTGTAGAACAATGGTCCAAGCATCCTGAAGGACTGCCAGATATACTTAATAAAGGTTTAAGTGGTAAACCAATACATGATTGGTTTCCTGATAATGACCCGTATAGGTGGGCAAAAGCTTATGAATTTATATCTTGTGTTGAAGGATTAATAGAATTATATGAAGTAACTGGGAAACAGGAATATTTTGAAGCTGGCAGGAATATCCATTCACTTATGGTAAATTGGGAAAGAACTCCAATTGGAAGTGTAGGTTTCCAAGATAAATATGTTGGAGCAAAAGGATTAATAAATACTTTATCGGAAATATGCGATGCCGTTTACTGGAGTCGTTTGTCATATAAATTATTTACATTGACAGGTGAAGAGAAATATATAGATGAAATAGAAAGAACACTTTATAATTCACTTTTAAGTTCTTTTAACAAGGAAGGTACCTGGAGTTTACGAAGGTACAGGATGTCTCATATACACATTCCTGCACAAAATCATTTTTTACAGCACCATCAATGTTGTACTGATAATTTACCGCGCGGATTATTTCAGGCGGCTGAAGTTGTTTTAACCAGGCGGGATAAAAATATCTACCTGTCTCTTTTTAGCGAGGGCGAAGGCCAATTTATTTCACCAAAAGGGCAAACTGGAAAAATTGAAATTATAGGTGATTTCCTGGAAAAAGGGAAAACAAACATAACCCTGAATATTGATAAACCAGAAAAATTCAGTTTCATGATAAGAGCACCACGGTGGAGTAAACAAACTTCAATTAAGATAAATGGTCAGAAGCAGAAAACTGAAATTTTGAATAATTGGATGTCAATTGATCGGGATTGGAAAACAGGAGATAAAATAGAGCTTTCATTTGATTTATATGTTTATTGGGAATTATTTGATGAAAAACTATTTCCTGAAAACTTCCATGATATTTCATTTTACAAGAATGAATGGGCTAAACTAAAATTTACACAAATGCCCGTTGGAAACAACGAAGAAATTAGTAAAAAGTATGAACATGTACAAAGCCTTGAAAAAACAGATGCCTTGCCTCATAAACCATCTGTTACATTTTTTTATGGACCACTTGCCCTGGCCAGAGATGTTAGAATAACAGAGGGCGACATTTTTACACCTGTTCAATTAACTGATAAACTTAAACAAATAAAAATAAAGCCTATTAGCACCCCTGCTGGTATCTGGAAAGCATTCGAGTTGAATTTGGGGAAAGGACAAAAAATTAATTTCTGTGATTTTTCATCTGCTGGAAATACATGGGACGATAATTCTAAATTTAACACATGGTGCATAATTAAAGACTAAATAAAATGCAATTGTCATGAATACCAACATAGTATCAAGGATAGTTCTGCCTCTCGTAACATTATTTTCATGTTCCAATCAATCTGCTAAAGCAGTTCCTGCTTTACCGCCAAATATTATATTAATTTACCTTGACGATATGGGATATGGCGATCTTAGTATTACTGGAGCAACTGGCTACAACACTCCTAATCTCGATAAAATGGTAAGTCAAGGTATGTTTTTCACTCATTTTTATTCACCTCAGGCGGTTTGTACTGCCTCTCGAGCTGGCTTGCTAACAGGATGTTATCCCAACCGAATTGGTTTGTCAGGGGCAATAGACCCTTCTTCAACAGTTGGGCTATCTTCTGAAGAAGAAACAATTTCTGAAGTTCTCAAGAAAAAGGATTATACTACGGCAATATACGGAAAATGGCATTTAGGCTTTCAGGAAGAATTCCTGCCCACCCGGCATGGATTCGATGAATTTTACGGCATTCCTTATTCTAATGACATGTGGCCACTTCATCCGCAAAGACCTGACGCTTATCCGGATTTACCCTTAATTGAAAATGAAACCGTTGTAAATCTGGCTGTTACTCCTGGTGATCAGGCACAATTTACAACTGAATTTACCGTGCGTACAATTGACTTTATTAAGCGTAACCGAGATAAACCCTTTTTTGTTTATTTACCACATCCAATGCCCCATGTACCTTTGTATGTTTCTGATAAATTTAAAGGAAAATCGGAACAGGGTTTATATGGTGATGTAATGATGGAAATTGATTGGGGTGTGGGTCAAATTATAAAAACTCTGGAAGAAAATAAGCTGCTTGAAAACACCTTAATCATTTTTGCTTCAGACAATGGTCCCTGGCTGAATTACGGCAACCATGCCGGAAATTCCGGAGGGTTTCGTGAAGGGAAAGGTACAACTTATGAAGGTGGTCAACGTGTCCCATGCCTTATGATGTGGAAAGGGGTTATTCCCGAAGGGGTAGTTTGTAATAATCTGGTTTCAGGTATCGATATACTTCCCACTCTCGCTGAAATTACTGGGGCACCACTACCTGGAAAAAAAATAGATGGCGTTAGCATTCTGCCATTGATTAAAGGAGGAAATTTGGAACCGCCGCGAAAATCGTTTTGGTATTATTATAGCAGAAATAGTTTGGAAGCCGTTCAGGATGGAAACTGGAAACTGATATTTCCACATCCTGGGCGCACTTATGTTGGCTTTAAGCCGGGCAATGACGGACAACCTGGCAAGATTAATGCAAATTTTCCGCATGAAGGAGGACTTTACGATCTTCGCAGAGATCCGGGAGAACAATATAATTTGATTGAACATTATCCTAAAATTGTGGAGAGACTGGAAAAGATTGCAGCCGAAGCCCGTGAAGAACTGGGTGATGATCTGACTGGTAGTCCAGGCAAAAACCGTCGAGAACCTGGCAGATTCAATTGACTTTCAAACCTACCCCTCCACCTACCCCTCGTCTTAGCGTTAGCGGTGACGAGTCCCTATGTTTGTAATGCGTGCTTCTAAAAAGGAAGCATAAGCCAAAGAGTATTATTTTTGATTTAGTGATAACCAATAAAAATCAAAGACTTATGCAAACACAAAAGACGGGATTAGATTTTAAAGGACAAAATATTTTTGTCGGAATTGATGTCCATCTGAAAAGCTGGACGGTGACAATACTAACGGACTCTCTAATGCACAAAACGTTTACGCAGCCAGCTTGTGCTGAGACATTGTGTAATTATCTGCAACGTAATTTCCCCGAAGCGGATTACCATTCGGTTTATGAAGCTGGCTTTAGTGGTTTTTGGACTCATTATCAATTAAAGGCTATGGCAATAAATAGCATGATTACCAACCCTGCGGATGTTCCAACTTCACAAAAGTAAGCAGGTGGTCGTTTGTAACGACAATAAACAGACGTCATTGCAGTGAACAACAATTCTTAATATCTTTCAGTCAAAAATGTCTGCTGATAACTATTTTATCACCGATCAAAATGCCATTTACTTTTTAACCTTTACGGTAATTGATTGGATTGATGTCTTTACGCGAAAGGAATATAAAGTTGTCATAGCTGATTCCTTAAACTACTGCATCGAAAACAAAGGATTGGAAGTCTATGCATGGTGTTTGATGTCGAATCATTTACACTTAGTTTGCCGGGCAAAAGAAAACTTCAAAATCAGTGACATCATCCGGGATTTTAAGAAGTTCACTTCAAAGGGTATTTTGAGGATGATCGAAAAAGAGCCGGAAAGCCGAAAAGAATGGATGTTATACCGTTTCCTGTATGCCGGAAAGTTTGATAACCGGGTTGCAAAATACAAATTCTGGCAGGAAACAAACCACGCCATCCTGCTGGACAATACACGTTTGATTGAGCAACGGATCAATTACACACATGAGAATCGGGTTAGGGCAATGATCGTTTCCCAGGCAGAAGATTATTTATACAGTTCAGCCCGGGATTATGCCGGGGAAAAAGGATTTGTGAATGTGCAAACGGTTTTATGAAATGAGTTACAAACTCAAGACAGCTTCGCCCTCGTTTGAGCGAAGCGGTAACGAGGGGGAGTGAAGGGTATACCCTGTGATGTAATCAGCTAACAACAACTCAAAAGTGATGATAGAAAACAAGCATGAATAGTCAAAAAACAAAAAGAGATGATTAAATTGCGAGTTCCACGCCACGATGAAAAACAAATTGTTATCGTATGAAACGTATCATTATTCTTCTTTGCGCAATTGCATTTGCGGTTCATGTTCAGTCACAGGTTGTCTCAGACCAAAACACCAGTTATAACAGAAATAAGCCCGAGAGGCAGGAGTGGCTGCGTGACCTGGGTTTGGGAATGTTCGTACACTGGAGTATTGACAGCCAGTTGGGGATTGTCATCAGTCATTCAATGGTTGGCGCTTCCGATGATTATAACAACCGTTTTATCAACGAATTGCCCCAAACATTCGATCCACAGGATTTCGATGCCTATAAAATAGCCAAACAGGCAAAACTTGCCGGCATGAAATACATCGTTTTTACCACCAAACATCATTCCGGTTTCTGCATGTGGGATACGAAAACCACCGATTTTAAGATTACCAACACCCCCTATGGAGAAGACCTGTTAAAAGAATATGTAGAAGGGGTGCGTAAGGCCGGTTTGGCAGTTGGTTTCTACTACTCGCCCGAAGATTTTAAATTTTTGTACGATAACAACATAACGGTCAGGAGAAGAGGGTTAGACTTGGATGATGAATTTATGGCGAAATACAATGATTTTATTCGTCGACAAACCAATGAGCTATTCAGTAATTACGGCAAAGTAGATGTGCTGTTTATTGACGGGAATCCTGAGGAACCCTGCAAAGAGGAGGCTTGGAATTTACAACCGGATTTAGTGATTACCAGAGGCGCGGTCAGCACCCCGGAACAAAAGCTCCCCGGAGTAGCTGACGATAACTTATGGGAATCGTGTGTGACAATGGGCACCCAGTGGCAATACAAGCCGACCAATGACGATTTGAAATCAGCCGGCAGAATAATCGAGATGCTGATAGAGACCCGCGCCAAAGGAGGCAACTTGTTGCTAAACATAGGGCTCGATCCTTTTGGCGAAATCCCTGATCCTGAATCACGAAACCTGACCGAGCTGGCTGCCTGGCAATTTGTGAACCGAGAAGCCATAGAAGCAGTGCGTCCATGGATCATTACCCATGAAGAGAATATCTGGTTCACGGCATCAAAAGACCGAAAGACAGTTTATGCCATTATTACTGGTATTCCTGATTGGACCAAAGGGGCACGTAAGGAGTTTATACTGGGATCGCTTAAAGCAACTTCGAACACAAAAATCAGTGTGCTGGGGCAAAATGATAAAGTGGTCGAATACAATCCTGATGCTGACGCAACATCCCGCTTTAAGCAAACCGAGAAAGGCCTGGAGATCTCAGTAGTACGTGCACAGCGCATTTACAATAACTCGAAATGGCCTAACCCGATAACGGTAAAGCTCGAGAATGTTGTTCCGGCACTTGACCCGCCGGTTGTTGTAACAGAAACGGCTGAAATTTCAGGGAATGCAGTAAGCCTGAAGGGGAGCCTTGTGAAGAAAGGTGATGTGGCTTCTGTCAAAGTTGGGTTTGAATACCGTCCGTATGCCGGATTTGTTGAGAATTTATACAACACCGATTGGGAAAAGTCTGCATTGATCGAAATTTCAGAAGAGAAGGAATTTTCGATTGACATGAATAACTTGAACCCTGGAATAACTTACGAGTATCGGGCTGTGGTGGTCCATCCTCAAATGAGTATCTACGGAGACATCAAACAATTGAAAACAGGCAAATAACAAGTGAATTAACATCACTGATAGCCTTGAAAAATCATTTCAAAACACGAAGATTCATGATCAAAATTAACTCCCCCATTCTTTTGGCAGCCCTGATCTGCTCCTCAACTGCTTGCAACCAACAAAACGCCAAGGACGAAAATGCCCCGCAGCAACCCAACGTCCTCTTTATTTGTGTCGATGACCTTCGTCCCGAGTTGGCTTGTTACGGAAACGAACACATCAAATCGCCCAATATCGACCGGCTGGCGGAAAACGGAGCCATTTTTACCAACCATTTTGTCAGCATTCCCACTTGCGGGGCATCGCGTTACAGCATTTTGACCGGAATGTATCCCCGAACCCAAGGGCACCTGTCCAACGAAGCCATCCGCAATTTTATCTCAGGGGAACCGGAAACGGAAGTCCCCGAAACTTTCATCCATCACCTGAAAAGGAACGGCTATTATACGGTTGGCATCGGAAAGATAAGCCATTATGCCGACGGACTGTTGTATGGGTACACCGATTCGGTAGGAACCGAATTGGAGCTTCCGCACAGTTGGAATGAAATGGTGTTTGATCCCGGCAAATGGGAAACGGGCTGGAATGCCTTTTTTGCTTATGCTGATGGCTCCAACCGCCAAAGGCGGAACAAACAGGTCAAACCCTATGAGCGGGGAGAGGTGGATGATGAAGGCTATCCGGATGGATTGACCGCCAAGCTGGCTGTTGAAAAATTGAAAGAACTCAAGCAAAAGGATCAGCCCTTCTTTTTGGGTGTGGGCTTTTTTAAACCGCACTTGCCTTTTAACGCGCCGGCAAAATATTGGGATATGTATGATGAGGAGGAAATCGCGTTGACCCCATCCCCGAATATTCCGGAGAATGTTAATCCGGCCAGCCTGCACGGAAGCGGGGAGTTTAAGAGCTACCAGGCCGGAGACGAAAAACCTTCGCTTGCCCAGCCTGTTTCGGAGGTTTACCAGCGAAAGCTCCGCCATGCTTATTTTGCAGCGGTCAGCTATGTCGATGCCCAAATCGGAAAGGTGCTCGATGAGCTGGAAGAATCTGGTCTTGCCGAAAACACCATCGTGGTGCTTTGGGGCGACCACGGCTGGCACCTGGGCGACCATCGGGTGTGGGGAAAACACACCATCTTTGAAAAGGCGCTGAAAAGCGCGCTCATCATCAAGGTTCCGGGAGAATCATCGGGAAGACAGATCGACAGGATTGTCAGCTCTGTCGATATCTATCCAACCATCATGGACCTGTGCCAGGTGGAAATGAACGTTCAAACCGATGGTAACAGCATGGTGTCCTTGCTGAATAATCCTTATACACCGAACTGGGAAGATGCTGCCTGGGGGTATTTTAATCAGGGCATCACCCTGCGCACATCCCGGTATCGTTTGACAAGATATTTTAGGGAAGCACAGCCAGTCATTGAACTGTACGACCACGATACCGATCCCAACGAAAATAACAATATTGCCAGTCAGCGTGACGATGTGGTGGAAGAACTGCTTCCTCTTTTGGAAGAGGGCAATTTTGGAATCTATTAAGGATGGCATACAGATTTAAACAGGTCGATTTCAACCACTCCCTCCACTTCCGGCTATACAGCCTGGCCATATTTAGCTCGCACCAAAACAAAATCTTCCGGGTATCTTCCGTGTTGCTACTGTATTGCTTAGGTGTTTTTTAAGGTATAAGATACCGAGAATACACCTTGAAGATATGGCTTTGCTGATGAGGATCTGTATCGCGTATAATGAGTTGACAGACCATTAGATGATGGTTAATTGGTTTTACCATCTTATCTTTACGGGTAATTCGTTCATTTAAACCACTACCGATGAATGCAAAAATCTTATTTTACTTGTTTCTGTTCTTTTTGTTTGCCGCCTGCGGCAGCCCAAAGGCTGACAATTCTTCACCACAGGACATAATCGTTGCAACTTACAATATTCGTTATAACACGCCCAATGATGGTGAAAATGCCTGGCCTAACCGCAAGGAGCAGGTGAAAGCGTTGATTCGCTATCATGAGTTTGATCTATTTGGAACACAGGAGGGCCTGATTGGGCAATTAAATGACCTTTCGGAAATGTCGGAGTACGCCTTTACCGGTGTCGGTCGCGACGATGGCCAGCAGGCTGGAGAGCATTCCGCGATCTTCTATAAAAAGTCACGGTTTGAGTTGTTGGACAGCGGTGAATTTTGGTTGAGTGAAACGCCCAATGAACCGTCCTATGGTTGGGAAGCCAAGCATCGGCGGATTTGTTCCTGGGGAAAATTCAACGATCAACTGACCGGAAAGACATTTTTCGTTTTCAATGCACACTTCGATCACCAAGCCGTTGAGGCTCGCCGGCAATCCGGCATTTTGGTCGTTGAAAAAATGAAGGCAATCGCAGGCGATGCACCGATTCTTTTTCTCGGTGACTTAAACTCTACGCCCGATACGGAACAGATTGTCACTATCAAATCGTTTTTAAACGATGCCTATGAGGTGAGCGAAATGCCGCCTTACGGCCCCGTGGGAACCTTTAATAGTTTTGATTTTCTTGCTCCCATGGACCGGCGAATCGACTACATTTTTGTGTCAGATCATTTTACGGTAAAAAGGTATGGCGTGCTAACGGATAGTTACGACGAAAAATACCCATCCGATCACCAGCCAGTTGTGGCAAAGGTGGTAGTCAACTAAAAATTGACCAAAAAACCAAAAGATATGCCTGGAATTCAATCCCAAAAAAAATGTATGCTTCAAAAAACTGTGGGGATTGTGCTTCACTTGTTCGTTTTTCTGTTCTCGATCCAACTTTTGTTTGGCTTTAGCAGCGTTTTAGCGCAGGAAGCCATGAACGACACCATCACTGAATCTATTTCATCGGAACTGGCTCACGCGCCTTATGTGTATATTGATTGCCGGGATTGCGACTATAATTTCATTCGAACCGAGCTGAGTTTTGTAAATTATGTCCGCGATCCGGAGATGGCCGACATTCATGTGTTTGTTACTCAAGAAGGAACCGCGGGAGGAGGCCGGGAGTACCAATTTTCTTTTATTGGGCACCGTGCCTTCGCCGGAACGGAATATACGCTGAAGCACCATGTCGGGCACAACGCGACGGAGGATGAAATTCGAGATGCATTGACTGGCTTTTTGAAGATGGGTTACGCCTCGTTCATGTTGCAAACCCCGCTTGGCGTGCGATTCACGATCGATTATGAAGATGATGGGAGCAGTAGTGGGCGGACTGAAATAGACGACCCATGGGATTTCTGGGTTTTTCAGGCCTACGTTGGGAGTGTGGAGCTTGAAATGGAATCGAACCAGACTGAATTCGATTCCCGCTGGGGCTTTTTCGCCGACCGGGTAACGAAAGATTGGAAATTTCGCCTAAGACCGTACTTTAATTACGAACGTGTCAAAATCCAAACTTCGGAGCGCGAAGAACCCGTTGTGAGTATCCAACGCAGGCATGGGTTCGATTCGTATGCCATAAAAAGTTTAAGTGATCATTGGTCTGCAGGATTGTTCGGCACTTACCTGACCGAAAACGGGCGTAATATCCGTCACGAAGTCATTTTGAGTCCCGGTGTCGAATACAGTCTCTTCCCATACGAAATAGCTACTCGTAAGACCATTACCCTTACTTACCAGTTGGGTTACGGCTACCACGATTATTATGAAGAAACGATTTATGGGAAAATGGAGGAGAACCTGTTTAACCATCAAGTTAGAGGCGTGGTTAACATTCTGCAGCCTTGGGGAAACATCGAAACCGGATTCTCTGGGTCACAGTATTTGCACGATTTGGCGCGTCGCCGGTTTGAGCTTTATGGGCAAACATCTGTCCGCTTGTTCGAAGGATTTTCGCTGAGTTTTCAGATCGAGTATAGCGTGGTACGCGATCAGCTTGGACTTCCAAAAGGAGAAACTTCGCTGGAAGATGTGCTTTTGAAGCAGCGCGAGCTGGCCACCGACTATTCCTTCGAAAGCTCCATTGCCATTACCTACACCTTTGGCTCAAAATTCACCAACATTGTCAACACCCGATTCTAAAGGGGTGGTCGTTTGTCTGAAATCCTAAAATAGACATCGTTTGAAAACAAAAACCGCCTGGGTGGAATCAGCCGGGCGGTTTTGTTTTTCTTTTCAGCTCGATACAATTACCTCACAAACAGCAGTTCCCGGTATTTGGGCAGAGGCCAGAGTTCGTTGTCTACGGTGAGTTCAAGCTTGTCGATGTGGTAACGGATATCATCGAGGTAAGGCCGCACCGCTTTATCGTATGCCTTGGCTTTTTCAATCGAATCGTCAATCACATTGGCTACTTTACGCGCTTCAACCATTTCTTTCACTTTTGCTTTGATGGCTGAAATGTGTCCGCCAATTTCGCGGATCAATTCTTTGCGGGCATGGGCCAGCTCTTCAAATTCATCGGCAGCAAAAACTTCTTTCATGTTTTTGACATTCTCCAACAGGGTCGTTTGGTATTGAACAGCGGTGGGCACAATGTGGTTGATGGCCAAGTCGCCCAGTACACGCGCTTCAATCTGCACTTTCATGGTGAACTTTTCGAACTCTACTTCAGCACGTCCTTCCAGTTCTTTGGCCGAAAGCACTTCTTGCGACGCAAACAGCTCCTTTGTCTGGTCCGTGAGATAGGCTTCAAGGGCCTCCGGTACGCTCTGGATGTTTGTCAGGCCTCGCTTTTTGGCTTCAACCACCCAGTCTCCGCTATAGCCATCGCCATCAAAACGAATGGGTTTTGTATTGATGATGAGTTTTTTCAAAATCTGAAAAACAGCTTCATCTTTTTTGACGCCACTTTCCACCAATTCATCGACTTCGATTTTGAACTTTCCGAGTTGAGCAGCCACGGCCGTATTCAACGCGATTAAGGAGGAGGCGCAGTTGGCAGAAGAACCGACAGCACGGAATTCAAAACGGTTTCCGGTAAAAGCGAAAGGCGATGTCCGGTTGCGGTCGGTATTGTCAAGGATGATTTCAGGAATGCGGCCGATGTTTAGTTTCAGAGCCGTTTTTTCGTCCGGGGTCATTTTGCGGTCAACCACGGCTTCTTCCATCAAGTCGAGCATTTTGCTGACTTCGGTACCCAGAAAAACAGATAAGATAGACGGTGGCGCTTCGTTCGCGCCCAGCCGGTGCGAGTTGGCGGCGCTCATGATACTGGCACGCAATAAATCCTGGTTGTCGTATACCGCTTTCATGGCGTTAATAACAAAAGTCAGGAACTGCAGGTTGGTTTTAGGATTCTTCCCTGGTGAATACAAGTTAACGCCGGTGTCGGTTGATAGCGACCAGTTGTTATGTTTTCCTGAGCCGTTAATGCCTGAAAATGGCTTTTCATGAAACAGCACCCGGAAATTATGACGGCGGGCAACTTTTTTCATAATATCCATTAGCAGTTGGTTGTGGTCGTTGGCCAAATTCGCTTCTTCGAAAATAGGCGCCACTTCAAACTGATTGGGCGCCACTTCGTTGTGACGGGTTTTTATGGGGATGCCCAGTTTGTAAGCTTCGTTTTCCAAATCTTCCATAAATCGGTAAACCCGGGTTGGAATCGACCCAAAATAGTGGTCGTCCAGTTGCTGGTCTTTCGATGAGGCATGTCCCATCAGCGTCCGTCCGGTCAAAATCAGGTCGGGGCGGGCAGCATAAAGGGCTTCGTCAATCAAAAAATATTCTTGCTCCCAACCGAGGTTGGCAATCACTTTGGTTACATTTTTATCGAAATATTGGCAGACGGCTGTAGCGGCTTTATCTAAGGCATGCAATGATTTCAGCAGTGGAGTTTTGTAATCGAGCGCTTCGCCGGTGTACGAAATAAATACGGTTGGAATACACAGGGTTCCGTCAACAATAAAGGCCGGAGAAGAAGCGTCCCAGGCCGTGTAGCCGCGGGCTTCAAAGGTTTGGCGAATGCCTCCGCTTGGAAACGATGAAGCATCGGGCTCTTGTTGCGACAGGAGCTTTCCGCTGAAGGCTTCAACCACGCCACCGTCTTCGCCGTGTACAATAAATGCATCATGTTTTTCTGCTGTCCCGTCCGTCAACGGGTGAAACCAGTGCGTGTAATGCGTGGCGCCATTTTCAGTGGCCCAGGCTTTCATTCCTTGTGCTACCTGGTCAGCCATTTTGCGATCCACCATCTTGTCATAATCTGTTGCGTCCATCACCGCCTTAAAGGCTTCTTTGGAGAGGTATTTTTTCATTTTGGGACGATCAAAAACATTTCTCCCATAAAAATCGGAAGTCAGGCTATGCTCCCGAACAATTGCAACGGGCTGTCGTTCGATGACCTTTTGGAGGGCTTTAAATCTAAAATCTGCCATGATTTGGAAAGTTTGATTAATATAATTGGACTTAATAATGTTCTTCTTAATTCGAACTCAAAAATACGGTTTTTTTAAGACGAAATACCTATGTTTTTTCTGTTTTGTCCTAATTTTTCAGCGGGTTGATGAATTATATTTCATTATTTTCGGCTTGAAAGCCATAAAAAATTGGATGTTTATTTAAAATGAGTGATTTTTGCAGGAGTTTGTTTTGTGACAAAATGGAGACTAATTGACAGGGGAATCTTGTTTGGGACGAACATAAAAAAAGGTTTTTGATTCGAGTGCGTCGACGGTAGCACGACTGTGAAATCACTCGTTTTGTTATATTTCTTGCCTGCTTGGTTTAAAATCCTCCAATATTTGTTATTTTGGTATCTGATGAGGCGACATTTCCGCAGCAGAAGGTTGTTGTTTTTCCGGTTGGTTAGATATTACTCGCTGGACAAGCAGATGTTCAGCTTCGGAAGACAAGTGAAACGGGATCTATTTTTTAGGTTGGATGAAAGCAATAGCTATGGAAAACAAGGAGTTGATACAGGTAATTAAGGAAAGTCAGCACAACAAAATCAAGTTTGCGGTGCCCGATGTTGACGGAATTTTGCGTGGAAAGACGATTCACAAAGATAAGTTCCTCGAAGTCGCCAATGAGAATATAAGCTTCTGCGATGTAGTTTTTGGCTGGGATTCCAACGACAAGTGCTACGACAACGTGCAGCTAACGGGCTGGCATACGGCCTATCCGGATGCCAAGGCGCGCATCGATCTTTCTACTTACCGAACCATTCCATGGGATCGTGAGTTGCCTTTCTTTTTAGCCGACTTTAACAATGAGCCAGGCGCAGGCCGTGCGGCCTGTCCGCGGAGTTTGCTGAAGCGGGTCAGGCAAAAAGCTAACGAGATGGGCTTTCAAGCCGTTTTCTCAGAGGAGTTTGAATGGTTCAACTTTTTGGGAACCTCGAATGAGCTGGCCGCGAAAAACTACACGGAGCTCAATCCAATTTCGCCTGGAATGTTTGGCTATTCCATGTTGCGGCCCACCCAGTTTCAAGCTTATTTCAACGACTTGTTCAATTACCTTGACCAGTTTCGGGTGAACTTGGAGAGCATGCACACGGAAACCGGGCCCGGGGTTTATGAGGCCGCTATTCGCTACGATGAAGTTTTGAATGCAGCAGATAAGGCGGTGCTGTTTAAAAACAGTGTGCGCGAAATTGCCTACAAACACGGCATTATTGCCAGTTTTATGGCTAAATGGAATGAGGGGCTGCCCGGCTGCAGCGGGCATTTGCATCAAAGTTTATGGGATCAGGATCAGCACAAGAACCTGTTTTATTCGGGCACGCCAAAAGCGCCTATGAGTCAGCTGATGGAAAGTTACCTGGCCGGCCTGTTACATTGTTTGCCACACATTTTACCCATGTATGCGCCAACCATAAACAGTTACAAGCGGCTGCGCGAAGGAGCTTGGGCGCCAGTCACGGCCAGTTGGGGACTAGATAACCGCACCACGGCAGTGCGGGTCATCAATGGACAGGAGAAATCAACCCGACTGGAGATGCGCGTCCCCGGGTCGGATGCCAATCCGTACCTGGCCATGGCCGCTTCATTGGCTTCTGGTTTGTACGGCATTCAGCATGAATTGAAATTAAGTACGCCGAAAACCACTGGGAATGAATACGCGCAAAATGACCGCGAACGCTTGCCTTCGAACCTGATGGACGCCACCCGTAAAATGAAAGATTCGGACTTGGCCAACAGCTTGTTTGGTGACGCCTTTGTCACTCATTTTGCAGCCACCCGCGAGTGGGAGTGGCGCGAATTCTCGAGGGCAGTAACCGATTGGGAAATAAAAAGGTATTTTGAGATTATCTGAAAATCCCCCGTTTCTGATTACTTTTGGGGAATTCAGAAAAAGAAAAGATTATGCAGACGCTCGATTATTTTCAAATCATACGGCGGGCTTGGGCTGAGTTTGATGACCGGCACGAAATCAAAGGAATTTATGACGTGAGTGCCCATGTGTCGACCAACCAGGTTTATAAAATTTCCTTTTACGACCGGCAGCCTGTTTTTGCCAAACTGTCGGAGTACGGTAATTTTGAGCACTTTAAAGAGGATCATATCATCATCAATAACCTGGCCAATAACCTGGAGGCTCCCTACGAGAATTTCCTTGCCCGGTCGTTGGTTAAGCGAAACGATCTGTTCATTTATCGTTATTATGAGCAGAATAGTACGGCTTGGGTGGTTTTTTACAATCCCATCAAAATAAAACATAAAATGCCCCGACGCCTGGAGGATAAGCACATCCGCAAATTGGGGCGCGAGTTGGCGCGGTTTCATAAAGCGTGTACCAATGTCGCCAATCAGCTTCCGAACGCCTCGAAAACCGTGGTGACTGACATTCACCGCTTGCTGCGCAACATCGACACGGGGAAGTTTTGCGGGACAGCCGAGCAGCGGGATATGGTGAAGCAGCAATGTGAGTCGTTTTTGATGCAGGCTGACCGGGTGAACTATTCAACCCAAATTGAAACGATCCCGGTTTTTGTGGATTGGAACATTGGTAACTTTTCGGTGCGGGGCGACGGCAAGTTTTATTCGCGGTGGGATTACGACTGGTTTCGCGAATCCACGCGGGTGATGGATTTCTACTTCTTCAGCCGCGTAGTGTCTGATGTGGGCGATCGCACGGTGTTTAGCTACGGAATCGACACCCTGATGGAAGACCGTTTTATCATGTTCCTGAAGGAATATCACCGTATTTTTCCGCTCAACGAATCTGAAGTTCGCTTGATCCGGGAAGCTTACCGGTTCTTCATTTTGAATTATGTGATCAAGGACGGGACGCATTTCTTTTTACCTTCGTACGCGCGGAAGTTGCAGAAGGAAGCGTATGATTTGTATATTCCGGCTATTGACACCAACTACAAGGTCGATAAACTATTGAAAGCATTAAAAATTTAAGTCCTATGAAGACGAGCGATTTCAGAAGCATTGTGACCAACTACAAGGCGGTTTTTTTTGATGCTTTCGGGGTATTGAAAAATCACAAGGGGATTATTCCAGGAATAGAAAATACCTTCGATTTTTTGGATGAAAAGGGAATTGATTATTATGTGCTGACCAACGATGCTTCGCGCAGTCCCGAAGACCTGGCCAGGCAATACCAGATCAACGGAATCCCCAGTTTGACAACCGATAAAATTATTTCATCCGGCATGCTGGCGCACGACTGGCTGAAGCTGAAAATAAAAAAAGGCCGCGTCGCATATCTCGGAACTGAACAATCGGCCCACTATATTGAAAAGGCGGGCCTGGAAACCTTGTCTATAAACAAGCTCCGGCTCGATGAAGTGGACGACATTAAATGCCTGGTCTTTTTGGATGACGAAGGTTTTGATTGGAACAACGACATCAACAAGGTGATTAACCTGCTGCGCAAGAAAAATATGTCGGTCATCGTTGCCAATACCGATATCAATTACCCGGTGAATCGCACCGATATTGCTATAGCGATCGGTGGAATTTCAGACATGATCGAAGATATTTTGGGACGACATTTCATTCGTTTCGGAAAACCCGATGCCCAGATGTTTATGTTCGCCTACGAGAAAGCTTGCCAAAAGCAACCACTGAACCGGGACGATATTTTGATGGTAGGAGATACTTTGCTGACCGATATTATTGGCGGCAACAAATTTGGAATGGATACGGTACTGGTTTTGTCGGGTAACACCTTGCCTGAAAATGCCAAAATGAAAATTCGCTCTACCGGGATCATCCCAACCTACGTGTGCGATACGGTGGCCAGTTTCTAAATTCTGTGTCGGCTTTGTTTAGGGGCAAGGATCTTGTCAAGATATCTGGGCTCAACTTCCATAAGTAAATGCACAATTGCAGAGAGCGTATTAAAATTGAAGTCATGAATACGAAGCTGGCATTGAAAATTCATAAGTCTGCAATTGAAAAATCAAAGAAGTATGCCAGAGAAAAGGATACGAGTCTTTCAAAAATGATTGAAAACTAATCGCAGGCTTTGTCAAACAAGCGGGGAGAAGATAATGAGATATTTCCAATGGTCAAAAGTCTAACCGGAGTAGCCAATCCAATTGGTTTTGACGACAAAAAAAGCTATGGTGGTTACCTGGCGGACAAATACAAATAAACGGATAAGATCTTAATCGATACAAATATTGATCTTTTCACCAAGACGTTCTGAAGCTTTTCAAATGACCGTTCGGGGATTAGATAACCATTTGAAGCCCATCTCTGGCATATTATCGGTGCGCAGGCTCTGTTGCCAACTCTTTTAGTGCGGCGATTAAAAACTGATCTTTTTCTTTGCCCTGCGAAGCCACTCGGATATGGCGGTTATCCAGACCAATTTTATTACTACAGTCGCGCACATAAAGCCCATAATTCTCCAGTAATTGCATTTGCAGGTCGAATGCGCTCATCCCAAATTCAATTTTTATCAGAATAAAGTTGCTTCCGGTAGGATAGATTTGATAGCCGGGCAGCTTGATCAGTTTTTGGTAGAGGTCCCTCACGTCGCGGATCACATGCATTCGGGATTTGTGATAAGCTTTGTTGGTATTTTTCAGTTGCAGGAGGAAATATTCGGCCATCGAATTGATGTTCCATACGGGCAGCGCCTCTTTTAGGGGCTGCAAAAACGCCTGGTTCGAAGTGCAGCAATAGCCCAGCCGCAATCCCGGAACTCCACAGTGTTTGCTCATGCTCCGTACGATGATCAGGTTCTTGTACTGTTCCACTTCGTGTAATAAGCTGGGGATTTCTTCGTCTGCAAAATCGATAAAGGACTCATCGAGCAAGATGAGTTTCAGGTGAGTCATTTCATTTAAAAACCACTTCAGTTCGTCTGCTGGAATTAGCTGGCCGGTTGGGTTGCCTGGGTTGATGAGCAGCGC
>SWCA01001921.1_pt1 | contig 17693 bp, 16 predicted proteins | sample 4692961 | NCBI WGS metagenome assembly SWCA01 (sample SAMN10267275, study PRJNA491770) | bioreactor metagenome | isolation source: DHS bioreactor inoculated with | place: Japan: off Shimokita Peninsula
AAAAAAAAGGAAAACTCAGCAGCTACAACAGTAGAAAGCCCTGATATCCATCCTCCTATAATGGTTGAAGCAGAACGAGACATTCCGGGAATAATGGCTAAACATTGAAATAGCCCTATGATCCACGCTTGTCTTGCTGTAACATTTAATTCTTGGTCTTTTAGATTATTCCCTCTAAATTTTTTTTCAGCATATATCATCCATATCCCTCCCAAGAATAAAGCTATGGCTACCGAGACAGGTGTAAATAGATATTTATCTGCTAAATCATCTAATAATACCCCAAAAACTCCTCCTGGAATGCAAGCAATGAATATCATAAACCAAAATTTAAATCCTGATTTTTCGTATCCCACTTTTCCTGGAAAAAAATTCATAAGGGTTTCTTTTATTTTTCTCCAATACAGTATAACCACTGCTAGTATTGCTCCTAATTGAATCACATAGGTGTACATTTCTACATAATTTTGATGTATCCCTTTAAATTTCATTAAATTTTGAAAAATAATGATATGCCCCGTTGAAGACACAGGCAAGAATTCTGTTACTCCTTCTACAATTCCTAATACGATAGATTTCATGATTAAAATTACAGTTTCCATATTGACGAATATCCTCCTTATTGAATGATATACTTATTTTACTTTATAATTCTAATATTTCTTTTACATAATTCTTACTTTTTTCTTACTTTATCTTGGAGAAATTCATATAATTATGTATATTTTCTAATGACAAAAAAATTACCAACATAAAAATTCTACTGAAAATTTATGTTGATAATTCCCTTTATAACCCTAATTTCTCTGCTATTTCTTTCATGGCATTTAAAGAGATTTCTGCAAATTCAGCAAAAGGAATGCCTAATTTTTCAATAGAAGCCATGGCCTCTCTATCTGCGCCTGCTGCAAATCTTACTTCTTTCATTCTTTTTGTAATAGACTTTACTTTTACACTACTTAATTTTTTATCTGGATATACTAATGTAATGGCTGTTATAAATCCAGTAATTGGATCTGCTGCATAAATAGCTCTATCCATTTTGCTTTCTATTTTTATTCCCGTATCTTTATTATGAGCGCATATGGCATGATACATTTCTTCATTTCCTAAGCCTGCTTCTTTTAAAATTTCTACTGCTTTTGGTCCATGTAGATGTCCTTCTCCATTTTTATAATCTAGTAAATCTGCATCTAAATCGTGTAATAATCCTGTTATAGCCCATTCATTTTCTTTTTCTGGTTCTATTTTTTTTGCAAGCTCTCTCATCACCACTTCTACTGCATAAGAGTGCTTTACAAGATGATCTGTTTTTAAATGCTTTTCTAGTAATTCTAATGCTTTTTCTCTCTCTATCATGACATTTTTCCTCCTTTATATACATTCTCCTATTTTACAATTATACTATATATTTCCGAGGAAATAGAAAAAATTTTGACAATTATAGGAATATACTTTCTTTTATTGTTTGAAATGCAGAGGGAATAGTAATACAATCTAAATCCTCGATTTTAATCCAAGACAATCCTTCTTTTCTATTTTCCTTTATCTCCATTATAGTACAATGATATACCTTCATCTCCCAAATGATATGGGTGAATATGTGCTTTGCATCCCTATCATATTTTATTTTAAGAATATCTATTCCATATTTTTTTTTAAAATTCTCAGTAAATTCTTTTTCATCATCACAGTCTACTCCAGGAAATTCCCATAAATCACCTAATAAACCATTGGAAGGTCTCTTATTCATTAAAATATACCCTTCTTTTTTTATGATTCCAATATATCGAGTTACTTTTTTTTGTTTTTCTTTCTTCTTTTTTATAGGAAGAATTGCTTGCATATTATTTTTGAATCCTTCACATTCTTCATAAATTGGACATAAAAGGCATTTAGGTGATTTAGGAATACAAATTAGTGCCCCTAACTCCATTAAGCTTTGATTAAAATCAGATGCCCTATTTTGTGGAAAAACAGCTATTAAATTTTCATGTATTTCTTTTTTTACATTTTTATCTGTAATATCCTTTTGAATGAGTAAGACCCTCGCCATCACCCTTAAAACATTTCCGTCTATTGCTGGATAAGGTTTATTGTAAGCAATTCCCAAAATTGCTCCTGCTGTATATTCTCCAATCCCAGGAAGAGAAATAATTTCTTCATAAGTGTTTGGAAAGTTTCCTTTATACTCAGTCACTATCTTATTTGCAGCTTTATGAATATTTTTGGCTCTTGAATAATATCCTAGTCCTTCCCACATTTTCAAAACTTCATCTAAATCTGCATTGCTAAGATCTTCAACTGTAGGGAATTTTTCTAAAAAGCGATTATAATAATCTATTACTGTATCTACTTTTGTCTGTTGAAGCATGATTTCAGAAATCCAAATCGAATAAGGATCTTTTCTTTTTCTCCATGGCAAATCTCTTTTACTTTTTTCATACCAATACAATAATTTGTCCACCCAAAGCTTCATGTTTTTCTCCTTTATTCTACGCCTCTAAAATAATGTCCTTTTGTTATGCCTTCTTTTTTTAGATTTTCATAAATCTTCATGTCTTCTTCTTTCATTTCAAATTCATTTTGAGCAATATTTATATATGCCTTTACAATATCTTTTATTTCTTCTTCTTTTTCAAAAGTAAAATCTAATCTAAAGATATTTATTCCAGCATCATATACTTCTTTTAATCGATCCATCATGCAAAGGATTTTAGCATTATAGATGATTCCTCTACAGAAATAATCTTGATGAATAGGAAATACCTCTCCTTTTGTATCTTTTAGTGTATAGCTTGATTTTTTGCATAAGCTGCATCGCTTGTCTTTTTTACAATCACGGGTTAATACCCCCATTGGACAATACTCACTAATCATAAGGGGAATTCTTCCATATACTAAAGCTTCTATATCCATCTCTACATGCTTTAAACTCTCCTCTATTTCATTCATATTAAGCTCTAAGGATAAAGCAAGGGATTTTAAATTTTTATTCTTAAATGCCTCTATTCCTTTACTATTAAATGTATTTAAAAAATAATCTCCATATAGATTTTCTTCTTTTAGATAATGAATTAATCCTAAATTTCCAACTTGAAAATCTTTTATTCCTAAATCTAAAGCTTTATGGATAATGCTATATTGATTATTTCTCAATATTCGTGGAGGAGAAAAAATTATTTTTATTTTATTTTTACTACAAATATCCATGGCATCCTTTAAGGTAGTTATATCTTCATAATAAATTAAATCTACCCCTTCATTCATAACAGCTTTTAATTGAAGAATATTTCTTACCTTTATTCTAAGTTTTATTTCTTTTTTCTTTCTTGTAAATTCTTTTTCCTCTTTTAGAGATACTTTTATTCTCTTTCTTTTATGAATAGTTTTTCTTTTTTCTTCTAATTTTTCTATTGCTTCTCTTCTTAGTTCATTTAATATACTAATAGGAAGACTTATATTTTCATCTTTTTCTATCACTATATTTTCTAAAACATAAGGAGTATTTCCAAGCTTTCCTAACTGCTTCTCAATTTTCTCCTCATCCATAGGAACTTTAATTGCTTTTTCAACCTTTTTATCTCCGATTACTTTAATTTTATTTTCTCTATCATCTTTGATAAGAAGATGCGGTACTTCATCTACCTTTAATATGATTTTCCCTCTTATTCCTATTTTCTTATTTTCTATATCCTTATCATAGGTTTTTTGCATTCTATTTAAAAGTTCCATATCCGATGTTTTATATACATCTTGTCCTATTTTTGCTTCTCCCACAAAATCAAGCTGAATGATATCTCCTTTATATCCTATATCGAATACCTTATCCTGCTTTAATATTCTGCCGACTATACCTCCTCCTAAGCTAATTCCATCTCCTTTTTTTAAGGTTCCTTCTAGTTTTATGGTGATTCTTTTGCTTTTTTTATTATAATCCATTACTTTTCCTAGATATAACCCTGCATTATTTGGTTTTTCAGGATTCATTATATTTTTCCCTATTTCTCCTAATATGTATCCTTTAGTGAATTTTCGATTAAATATGCTGTATAAGTCTTCCATTGTCTCTTCTTTTATATGGATTTTTTTATTTTTTTCATAATAATCCACTGCATCTCTATAGGCCCCTACTACGGTAGCCACATATTCTGGTTTTTTCATTCTTCCTTCTATTTTTAAAGATAATACTCCTGATTCTATAATCTTATCCAGCTCTTCTATGGTATTTAAATCCCTAGGACTTAATAAATACGTATCTTTCAAATTTACTTTTTCATTTTTATTTTCATCTATTAATTCATATGCCATTCTACAGGGCTGTGCACATCTTCCTCTATTTCCTGATCTTCCTCCAATCATACTACTCATAAAACACTGTCCTGAATAACATACGCATAATGCACCATGAACAAAAACTTCTAAATCTACTTTTACATTTTGAGCAATTTCTTTTATTTCTTCTACCGTTAGCTCTCTTGCCAATACCACTCTTTTAAATCCTAATGCTTGTAGATATTTTACATCTTCTACAGAGTGCGCTACCATTTGTGTGCTTGCATGTATTTCAAATTCTGGGAAATATTCTTTTATAGTTTTTGCCATTCCTATATCTTGCAAAATTACTGCATCTACATCTATATTATATAAAAAATTAATATATTGAATAAATTTTTCTATTTCATTTTCTTTTATCAAGGTATTTACCGTTACATACACCTTTACCTCTCTTATATGAGCATATTCTACTGCATTTTTCAGTTCTTCTTTATCAAAATTATTTGCAGATGCTCTTGCACTAAATAATTTTCCTCCTAAATACACCGCATCTGCTCCGTTTTGTACAGCAGCTTTTAAAGCTTCAAAAGACCCTACAGGCGCTAACAATTCTATCTTATTCAAAATATATCCTCTCCTTAAAAAGATTCTTATCTTCCTCATACGAATAAAGCCTTCAGGTTATTTTTGCCTGAAGGCTTTATTTCTTATTCCTTTTTTTCCAGTTCTACAATTTTCATTTGTAAGTCATACACCCTATTTTGAAAATCATTTGCTATTTCTTCTACTTCCACTACTTTTTCTTCTTTTTCTTTTAACATTTTTTCTAATTTTTCTTTTTCTTCCGTCAAAACATGGATTTGCTCTACATATTTTTCCATTACATTTTTTAAAACGGCTATCTCTTGATTTTTAGAATCCACAGAAGTTTTTAAATCCTGTACTACGTCATTTGCCTCCTTTAAATCTAAAAGAGGCTGCTTATATTGTGATTTTACTTCATCAAGCTCATAAGAGCATTTGAATAGTTCATCTGCTATATTTAAAGACGTAAGTACTGCTGCCATGGCTGTACTAAGTTTAGAATTCGATTTCGTTATTTCTTCCATTCTATCATCTACATAAGCTGCAACTTTAAGTAAATAATCTTTGGATTCTTTTCCCACCATGGTATATTCTTGACCATTTATCCTTACAATAACTTTATTCACCTAACCAGCCCCTTAGTTTCTTATTACTTCTATTTTACGCTGTTTTAAAATCTTTTACAATCTTAAATTTGCATCTAATTTTTCACTAAGTTGCTTTACAATATTCTCATGTACTGCATTTACTTCTTCGTCTGTAAGGGTCTTTTCTTCACTTCTGTAAACAATAGAATAAGCAATCGATTTATATCCTTTTTCTATTTGATTTCCTTTGTATACATCAAATAATTTAAAGCTTTCTAGTAGATCTTTTCCATTTTCCTTTATGATATCCTCTATTTCCTTCACGAAAACTTCATCTTTTACTAGTAGGGCTATATCTCTGGTAATAGCTGGATATTTTGGTAAAGGTTTGTAAGATTTATTATCTCTTGCATAGGTTAATAAAAGCTCAAAGTCCATTTCTGCCATATATACTTTTCTTCCTATATCATAGTTTTCTAATGTATCTGGATGTAATTCTCCAAATACCCCTATAATATTACTATTGTATACGATATTGGCGCATCTTCCCGGATGGAAAGTAGGATGATTTTTTTCTGGCATGATTTCATAGTTCTTAAATCCAATGCTTTTAAATAATTCTTCAATCATTCCTTTCATATGGAAAAAGTCTACTTCTCCATATAATCCTAATGCAATAGATTTCTTTTCTACTGGCATGATTTCATCCATTAAACTAAATGTATTTCCTAGTTCAAATCCTGCAAATTCTTCAACCTTACGAGCATGATTTCTACTAATAACCTCTAGCATATTTGGAAGAAGAGTTGTTCTCATAACACTTGTTTCTTCTCCAAGAGGATTGATGATTTTTATAAACTTTCTCTTTATAGAGCTTTCTGATAAATTTATTTTATCTACTCCTTTAGGACTTACAAAAGAATACGTAAGTATTTCATTTACTCCCATAGAAGTTAAAGTATTTTTTATATTTTCTTCAAAAATTTGACCAACAGTTTTTAGTCCCATAGTGGTTGTTCCATGAATCATTTTAGAAGGAATTTTATCATATCCATATATTCTCGCTATTTCTTCTAAAATATCTGCTTCTTGCTCTATATCTAGTCTAAAACTTGGAACAATAATTTCTAACTCTTCTCCTATTAAATTGCACTTAAATTCAAGACTTTCTAGTATTTCTATAAACTGAGCAATGGCTATATTTTCTCCAAGCAATCTACTAATATTTTGTGGTCTTATCATTAATTTTTTATTTTCCACAGGATTTTTATAATTGTCTACAATTCCTTTTAAAACCCTTCCAGCTCCTAATGTTTCAATCAGCTGTGCTGCTCTATTGATAGCTTTTTCTACTAAATTGATATCGATTCCTTTTTCAAATTTAGCAGATGCCTCTGTTCTAAGACCTAATTTTTTAGAAGTACTTCTTATGCTATCTGCTTTAAAGTTAGGACTTTCTAGTAAAATCTCTTTTGTATCATTTGTTACTTCACTGTTTGCACCACCCATTACACCAGCAATAGCAAGAGATTTCTTTGTATCTGTGATAAGAAGCATATTTTCATCTAAATTTCTTTCTACATCATCTAAGGTTACAAACTTTTCTTCATTTTTTGCTTTTCTTACAATGATGGTATCTCCCTCTACTGTATTTAAATCAAAAGCATGAAGTGGCTGTCCAAGCTCTAACATAACATAGTTTGTAATATCTACAATATTGTTGATAGGTCTTACATTGGCTTCAATTAATCTTCTCTGCATCCAATATGGAGAAGGTCCTATTTTTACATCCTTTATGATTCTAGCACTATATCTTGGACATAAATCATTATCTTCTATTTCAATATTAAATTTAATTTCTTCATCAGATTCTTTTACAGTGATTTGTGGATATTTTAATTCTTTTTTTAAAGTCACTGCTGCTTCTCTAGCTATACCCATCATAGAAAGGCAATCTGGTCTATTAGAAGTAATTTCAAATTCTACCAATGCATCATTGATTCCTAGAATTTCTTTTATATCTGCTCCAAGAGGATAAGCTTCATCTAATATATAAATTCCATCTCTTTTATGTTCTGGAACCATATGGTTTGGTATACCCAGTTCTCCTCCTGAACACATCATTCCTTGCGAAAGTTCTCCTCTTAGCTTTCCTTTTTTGATTTTAATTCCTCCTGGAAGCTTAGATCCGACTAATGCTAAAGGAATATAATCTCCTTCTTTTATATTTTTTGCTCCTGTTACGATTTGAAGAATTTCACTTCCAACATCTACTTTCGTAACAACTAATTTATCTGCATCAGGATGAGGTTTTATTTCTATTATTTTTGCTACTACTACTTTTTCAATTTCTTCTCCAAAGTTTTCTACACGCTCTACTTTTGATCCTGTCATAGTCATTTTATCTGCAAATTCTTTTACATCAACCTCTATATCAACATACTCTCTAAGCCATTTTAACGGTGCTAACATATCTTTTCCCTCCTTTAGAATTGATTTAAAAATCTCATATCGTTTTCAAATAATAATCTAATATCGTCTATTTCATATTTTAACATGGTAATTCTATCAATTCCCATACCAAATGCAAATCCGCTATATTCCTCTGGATCAATTCCACAGTTTCTTAGTACATTTGGATGGACCATTCCTGCCCCTAATATTTCTATCCAGCCCTCTCCTTTACACATTGGACAGCCTTCACCTTTACACTTAAAACAAGTCACATCTACTTCTGCACTTGGCTCTGTAAATGGGAAGTTATGTGGTCTGAATTTTGTTTTTGTAGATTCTCCGAATAACTGCTTTACAAAGGCATCTAATGTTCCTTTTAATTCTGCCATGGTAACATTTTTATCGATCACTAATCCTTCTAATTGATGAAACATTGGAGAATGAGTCGCATCTGGTGTATCGTATCTAAAGCATCTACCAGGAGAAATCACCTTAATTGGAGGCTTTACAGATTTCATGGTTCTAATTTGAACTGGTGAAGTTTGGGTTCTAAGCAGTAAATTCTCATCGATGTAAAAAGTATCACTCATATCTCTAGATGGGTGATTCTTTGGTGCATTTAAGGCATCAAAGTTATTAAATACTGTTTCTATTTCTGGTCCTTCTGCTACTTTAAAGCCCATTCCAGTAAATATGTATTTCAGATCATCCATGATTTGTGTAATAGGATGTTTCTTTCCTACTTTGAATGCTTTACCTGGCATGGTAACGTCTATTACCTCTAGTTTTAACTTTTCATTTTTCTCTGCTTTTTTTATTTCTTCTTTTTTGCTTTTCACGTTATTTTCTATTTCTTCTCTCACTTCATTGGCTACTTTTCCAATGATTGGTCTTTCATCAGCAGATAGTTTACCCATCTCTTTTAATATACTTGTAATCTCGCCCTTTTTTCCTAAGTACTTTACTCTTACTTCTTCAATTTCTTCAATTTTACTACATGAATTTATTTCTACGAGGGCATTTTCTTTTAAACTTAGTAATTTTTCTTTCAATGGATTCACCCTTTCCTTTTAATTTTGAATATAAAAAAGCCCTTCATCCCTTAAAAGGGACGAAAGGCATATCTTCCGCGGTACCACCCTAATAGTCTATATTAGACCACTCGAAAAGACTTAACGCGCCCAACGTTAAAACCTACTATTATTTCAGCTTTACTGCTCCAGAGGGAACTTCCTTTGATGTTTTTGGAACTGCTTTCAGCCATGGCAATCCTCTCTGGACAAAAAGTTTCAAAGTACTTTCTCTTTCATCGCTTTATTCTATTAAACTTTGCATTACATTATAGCATAAGTATAAATTATTTACAAGATAATTTATGGAAAATAAATTTTTCTCTCCTGTATGCTTTGATAATGATAATCTAAATTGAACTATATTCCAAAATAAGGTAATATATATTCATAGTATAAAATAATCTTTATTATCCTAAATAGATACGGAGATGATAAGTATGCCTTTAGAAGTATTTAGCACGAATGGAGAATATATAGGAATTATAAAAGATAAATTTATGAAAAATAGCAATCTATTTAAAGTTGCGATTACAGATTGTAAAATTCAGCATACATCCATAAATATTAATGAAATTAAAAATTATCTAGCAAGCAAATTAGGATGCAAAAGTATACTAGGAAAGTTAAATGATAGGAATTTAGAAGAAAAAATAAAAAAAATAACAAAAGAAGAATTACATATTAATATGAAACAATTATCTTATAATAACTTATTAAAGCTACTATTTTTAAAATACGTTCATGATAAAGACATCATCAAATTTGTCAGCGATAACATGAACTTGAAGCAAATAAAAGGCTATATTCTTTTTGACCTGGATAAAATTCAGGTTATCCATGATAAAGTTATTATTAATGATGAGATAGACTATATTTCAGATGAAATAATAGGAGATCTATACGATGATGCACCTGTTTTCTGCAAAATTATAGACTATCCAATTATTAAATGGTATGCAGATGATATGTCAAAACAAAGCCGGTCAAAAGAAACAATTGTAGCGATAAAATCAGGCAATGCACAAGAAGAAATAGTTCTCCCTACAATGATTAACTGTAAAAAAGATATGAATATGCAATTATTTATGATGGATAAAAAGATAAAGAAGATATTTTGTGATGGTGTTTCTTACATAAAAGGATGGTGATTATCTTTAATACAAATTAGATGCTATTCCAAAATAAATGGCAGGTGGAATATAAATGAATTTTATAATAGAAAAAGAAAAAGTAGAGAATTTCATTGATAAATATTTTAAATGTCTAAGATTCAAAGAACTTTTATTTCTTATTCTTATCTGGATTTTCTTTTATTATCTTAAAGAAGGGAAAATAAATATGCTTGCTTTAACATTTATTTTCTTTATAAGCATATTTAAAATTTTTATTCTCCCAGATTGGCTTTTAAAAGAAACAAAAGAATATGTTAAAGATTTTTATAATTCATCTTTAAGCTATAGTACTATATCAAAGAACTCCATTGAAATAATTTGTAATCTGAAAAAGTATGATGGTCCAACATTTGGTATCCTAAAGATTGATAATGACGGGATAACATTTATACCCTTTAGGGAAAATCTTCAAAATGAAAAAATTGTACTTGCTAACATCCAATCTCAACGTATAAATATATCTATTATCAAAATGAATTCTTTATCTTTTCATTCACTATTTTTCAGAGAGAGTAGGAATGCTATAAAAATCATATACGAAAATAAAAAAATCGTATTTCAATTACCTCAACCAGAATATTGTTTTCAGAAAATAGCAGAAAAAATAAATCAAAACTAGCAATAAAATTTATATAAAAAGGAGTGAACTTATGGGGGAAAAATGGATTGCAGTGATTGGTAGTCCTCGAAGAGGAAAAAATACAGCATTAATAACAGATTATATTATTGAAGGCTTAAATAAAAAAAACATTGAGGTAAAAAAACATTTTCTAGATACTAGCAATATCTCTACCTGTACAGGATGTGAATATTGTATAGAAAAAGGGATTTGTATTATTCAAGATGATATAACAAAATTGATAGATGCTATGCAAAAATCAGATGGATACATATTTGCTTCTCCTTCTTATAATTACAATATGACTGCCCAGATGAAGGCTTTATTGGATAGAACTTTCTGTTTAAATGATTATCGTAATAAAATATGGAGTAGTCGCCTTTTACCAAATAAAAAAGCAATTCTTGTTGGCGTTTGTGCTGGTAGTACAAAAGATTGTATGGGTTATACTGTGAAGGGAATGAATCAATGTCTTTCTGAACTAGGGGTAAAAATCATTGATGTAATAGAGTATTATAATACGAAACATATGCCTGTGTCTATCAATAGCAGTATCCGAGAAAATATACTACATAGAATTAATTCTAAAATTAATAGCATGCAGAAAGGACTTCTTTATGAAACTCTTTAGCAAAAATTTTATCCTCCTTTTTTTTATATGTACAGGTTCTTTTATTTTATTTTGGATGTACTCTACAGACAATCAAAATTCAGATAATACTATACTTTTAGAGAAAAAAATTAAAGAAACGTGTACAGATTATGTAACAATTTCTTTAAATGAACTTACTCCCTTTCAGTGGGAAAAAGTATATTTTTTTTCACCCTACACACCTAAAGAGGAAATCTTTAAAACTATTGGATTTAAAGTTCATGGCATATCAGAAACATATAATGAAGGCATGATGAATATTATTTTCATTCACAAAAACAAAGTAGTTTGTACCATTTCTGGTTATGGAAATACTTTTCATATGAATAGCAGTAAAAAAGTACTTTTTTACGAAGATAAACCAAGGTTTATAGTAACGAGAACAGGAAAAGAAGAGGATAATACTAGGATAAAACTAGAATGGTATAACGATGATTTAATTACTCAAAAAACAAATCATACTATTTCTAAAAATAAAGTAGGTATTTGGAATAACAAAGCAGAAATAAAATTAGGACATAATATAGTTGAAAAATCAGCTAACTTTATAGTCTCAACAGATGGAATTATCCTAGGAAATGTCCACTATACAGAATATAAAAATAATAATTCTATTGAAAATTTAGTCGGTTCTCAGTCTATCTATTTTTATGGATATTTAAATAATGATATTGCTTTCTGTAAAATGAATCCTCCTGCAAATAAATTAGTTAAAAGCTTTAACCTTCGCTTTATCAATGAAAGATTCTTAGGTCAATTATCCATGGCAGAAAAAACAAATCATCTTAATGGTATCTATGAATTTAGTGAAAAGCATTTTTAAGTATATACTCCTATTCATGATAAAAATAATCTATTTTGTAGTGGGCTAAAACAATATTAGGAGGGTACGGAATGGCTATTAATATATGCAATAAATATGGAAACCACATAGGTATTGTTCATAAGAGATTTCCATATGCAAAAAATGTTTATTTAATTGCATTGACAGATATTAAAGGGGAAGAATTAAATATAGATATAGATAAAATAAAAACTAAAGTGGCATGGTGATATGATTGTAAAAACATTTTTGGATCCGTTGACGATAAAAAGCTTGAAAAAAAGCTAAACCATGTACTAAAAGAACATAATGAAAATAAAATGACCTATGATGAATCCATTATTCTTGCTTTTCTAAAATTTTTTGAAGGAGAAGACATTAGAGATTACATAAAGGAAAAAGAATTAGAAAACCATATAAAAGGCTATATTTTATGCGACATGAATAAAATTGAACTTAATAGAAATTGTATAGTAATCAATGAAGAATTTGATTTTTCTTTAGCGTCTGCTTATCATTGTGATATTGAAACACCTTTACTTGCAAACATAATACACTATCCCATTATAGAAAAAGATTCAACTATAGTAGCTCGCACCCCAGTTTGTACCTACTCAACTCATTTAACTATACAATCTGGCAATTTTAAAGGGGAAATGTCCTTTCCTGTTCCTTTAAGCTGTAAAAAAAATATGAAGATATATTTTGATGTTTCCAAAAATAATATAGAAAAAATATTTTGCAATGATATACTCTATAAATTTTAAAAAAATTTTAACAAAGGATTTTGAATTCTTTATTTTTCTAGCTCTAGTTATTAAATATATACTACATATTCTCCATTCATTTTTGTATTAAAATTTATCAGTTTCTCATCAAGGGCTACTGTTCCTGGTTATGCAATAATAACTACTATAAGAAAAGAAAGTTAGTTAAAAGTTTTTATTTTAGGAACTTTACTAAAAAATAGGGAGGATGGAAATGTTAACGATTGCTCCTAAATATTTTGCTTAAAAACTTGGGCTATGGCGTTAAAAAATCCGTTAAAAAGCTTCAATTGTCTGAGCGATAGCGAGTTTTGAAGCTTTAGGACTTTTTATAAGCCATGGCACCTAGTTTTTTCAAAATATTTATTGCAAAAGTGTTATTTTCATCCTCCCCATTTTGCCTATTTACATCTACATTCAAATTTTTTAAAAAGTGCATCTATCTAAATTATTTTTTATTTCATACATAAGGATACCAGCAGCCATGGCAGCATTTAAAGATTCTGCTTTTCCATAGATAGGTATTTTCACTAAAGTATCCGACTTTTCTATAATTTCTTCCTTTATACCATTTCCTTCATTTCCTATCACAAGGGCAACTTTATCTTTATACTCTACTTTATGATAATAATGATCTGTATTTAAATAGCTGGATACAATATTAAATCCTTTTTTCTTTAAATTATCTATACATTCATTTTCATCTTCTACTTCTATAATGGGCATACTGAATATAGATCCCATAGTAGATCTTATGACTTTTAAATTATATACATCTACGCACCCTTTTAAAAGAATGATCCTATCTACCCCTGCTGCATCTGCACTTCTAATAATAGTTCCCATATTTCCAGGGTCTTGTATCCTATCTAATATAAGTAGAAAATTAGCATCCTGATCATATATATCTTCTATTTTATACTCATTATATTTCACTATCCCTAGTATTCCTTGGGGATTTTCTGTATCTGCTATTTCTTTAAATAGCTTTTTTTCTACTTTATACAGCTTTATTTCTTTGTTTTGTAAAAAAAGGATAAATTCTTTTTGTTCTTCTTTATTTAAAAAATCCTCTGTAAATAAAACATACTCCATAGAAGTATTACATTCTAGGGCCTGTTTTAAAATGCGATATCCTTCTATAATGTATTTTTTTTCTTCTCCTCTTTTTTTGCTTTTTAAAAGAGATTTTGCATATTTTATTTTTTCATTCTCTTTACTTTTAATTTCCATTATCATATAAATCTATCCTTTTTGCTCTATTTTATTAATTTCTGTATTTTTTCCGATTACAACCAATATATCTCCCATTTTTAATTTGTCTTCTGGTCCTGGAGATATATTGATATTTTTCCCTTGTTTTATAGCCATTACGTTTATTCCGTATTGGGCTCTTAAATCCAGATCTTTTATGCTCTTTTTCACCCATCTATCCGGTGCTACGATTTCAACAATAGAATAATCTGGATCTAGTTCTATATGATCTAATACATTTTCAGATACTAAATTATGCGCTACTCGAACACCCATATCTCTTTCTGGGAAAACTACTCGATCTGCTCCTATTTTATACAGTACTTTAGCTTGCATCTCATTTTGTGCTTTACAAAGAATATACTTTACCCCTAGCTCTTTTGCAATTAAAGTTGCCATAATAGAAGATTGTACATCTGACCCTATACTAATAACTGCTACATCAAAATTTCTAATTCCAAGAGATTTTAATGCATTTTCATCTGTTGCATCTACCTGTACTGCATGGGTTACAAGATCTGAAATATCTTGTACCTTCTCTTCGTTTTTATCTACTGCCATCACTTCATGTCCTAGTAAATATAACGTAGTTGCTACAGACGACCCAAATCTTCCACAACCTATCACCACATATTGTTTCATCTCAAAGCTCCTTTCTACCCAACAATCACTTTATCTTCTGGATATCTGATTACATTTTTTCTGTGCCTAGAAGCAATAGCAAATAATATGGTTAATGCACCTACTCTTCCTGCAAACATGGAAAAAGCAATTAATAATTTGCCCGCCAAAGATAAATTTGGTGTTACCCCTAAACTTAATCCAACGGTTCCAAAAGCAGAAACTGCTTCAAATAATATTTTGAAAAAAACAAATTTTGTTTCTGTAAGACTTAAAAGCATGGTTATAAATATGACAAGACTCAAACCTATTGCAACTACTCCTAATGCCTTATTGACACTATTATAAGATATTCTTCTTTCAAAAGCTTCTACATCTTCTTTTCCTCTTATGAAGGTAATCACTGTGAGAATTAAAATACCTAGGGTTGTTGTTTTTATTCCTCCTGCGGTAGATGCTGGAGACCCTCCAATAAACATAAGTAAAATCGTTAAAAATTTAGAACTGTCTCTCATAGCTTCTAAATCTATGGTGTTAAATCCTGCTGTTCTTGGTGTTACCGATTGAAACATAGCCCCAAGTATTTTCCCTTTAAAAGAAAGTTCTCCTAAGGTTTTTGGATTGCTATATTCCATGACAAAAAATAGTAAGAATCCAAAGATAATTAAAAGACCAGTTATGGTAAGCACTATTTTTGAATGCAACCTAAGCTTTGAAAATTTTCTTTTTTTAAGAATATCAAATATTACAGGAAATCCTAATCCCCCTAAAATAATAAGGCTCATAATCACCATATTAATAATACCATTATTCTCATAAGCCGTAAGAGAGGTGTAATTTCCCATGAGGTCAAATCCTGCATTACAAAATGCAGATATAGCATGAAATACACCATATCCTAAACCTACTAAGACTCCTTTTTCCGGAATAAATACCATGGACAAAATTAAAGCACCTATTCCTTCTATGATGAAGGTACCAATCAATATATGTCTTGTAAGTCTTACAATTCCAGATAAATCATAATGATTCAGCGCTTCTTGTATCAAAAGTCTTTGATGTAAATATATTTTCTTCCCTACTAACATAGAAAATAAGGTGGCCATAGACATGAATCCTAAGCCTCCCACTTGAATTAATGTAATGATAATTACCTTTCCAAAGGTAGTCCAATATGTACCCGTGTCTACTACTACAAGTCCTGTAACACATACAGCAGAAGTGGCTGTAAATAAAGCGTTGATAAATCCTACACTCTCTCCATGCTTAGATGCCATGGGAAGATTTAATAATATGGCTCCTAGTAAAATAACAGATGCAAATCCAATTACCATAATTTGTGCTGGAGCAAATCTATGTTTTTTTTCAACATATTTTCCTAACATTTTTTCACCTCTTTTGTTATAAAAACATGATAATAAATGTGCCTATAGCATATGATTATACACTAGAAAATAAAATAGGGAAACCTTAATTTAAAGACTAACCCTATAGATTTCTATATATTTAGTTAAAACTCCTTTTTTTATTAATTTTAACCTACTTTTTATTATTGACTTATATTCTATTCCTAATTCACAAAAATAGAGCTTGATTCAATGAATATTTTTTAAGTAATAATAAAACAGTCTATCTTTAGTGCACTAAAGATAGACTGTTTTATTATTTAGTTAGATTATTTTTCAAATTCACTAAGAAATCTTGCACATTGGTAACAATAGTTGTCACTTCTAGTGTTCCTCTATCTCTTAATTTATTTACTGCAAATTCTGAAACATCGATACTATAAATATATACTGGTCTTACTTCTCCGTTTACCACTTGATAAGATGGTGTCATATTTCCTGTTGCAATAGAGTGAAGCTGGGTTGCTAGGCATATTACCGTTGTTGCTTTTTTGGTATGATATCTCATTGCATCTTGTGCCTTATACACATCTGATATGACAATAGGTAATGGTCCATCATCTCTTATAGAGCCTCCTAAAACAATTGGAACATTATTTTTGACACATGCATGAATAATACCTGTATTAATATTTTCTTCTTCTATTAATTTTTCTATACTGCCTGCTCTTCTTGCTTTATTTAGTAGATCTAAATGATGGTAGTGTCCATCTTTTCTAGATTCTTGTGTGTATATATCTTGTCCAAGGGCTGTATTAAATAATCCTGCTTCTAGATCATGGGTTGCTACTGCATTTCCTCCTAAAAGAGCATGTGCGTATCCATGATCGATTAAAGCCGCCATGGCGCTTCTTGCATCATGATCAAATACTGCAGCTGGTCCTAGTACCCATACAATATATCCCTTTTCCTTTTCATGTCTTAATACATCGTATAAGGAATCATAATCCTTTGAATAAGCAGTTTCTCTTGATCTACCGCTTCTAAAAGCAAATACATCGCGTCCTGCCTCTTCTCCTGTAAATCCATCTACATAAACATAGATTCCTTCACTAGCATCTTCTGTTCTTCCTATAACTACCTTATCTCCAACTTTTAAATTTCTAAATTCCTTTACCTCAACTTCATGACTATCTTTCACTACAACTACACAATCCATACGACTTTCCTTTGCTAAAACCCATTTCCCTTCTATCTTAAAATATTCCGGATATATGGTTGTTCCATGATAATGTTCTGGACAAACCCCATCTTTTATAACCGTTTCTGTTTTTACATTGGGAGCAGATACAAGATGTGCTTTCTCAAAATTTGGCTTTTTATACTTTGGTAATTCGAAATTCATTGTTCAACACCTCCAATAGTTTTAGAATGGAATTTCGATTTTTTTAGCGTTTTTTTT
>SWCA01005007.1_pt1 | contig 17581 bp, 9 predicted proteins | sample 4692961 | NCBI WGS metagenome assembly SWCA01 (sample SAMN10267275, study PRJNA491770) | bioreactor metagenome | isolation source: DHS bioreactor inoculated with | place: Japan: off Shimokita Peninsula
AAAAAAAACAATTTTTACATTTGTTTCGTCTTATGTAGGACATAAAGCAATTATTAAGAAGACTAACACTTAATTTTATGATGATGAAATTTAAAAAATTACTGCCTTTTTGCTGGATCGTAGCCGCACTGTTACTTAGCAGCCACTCATTTGCTCAGCAAAATGTATCTGGACAAATTGTTGAGGCGGCTACAGGTGACCCTTTGCCAGGAGCAACTGTGGTTGTTCCGGGAACGACGACTGGGACAATCAGTGACTTTGAAGGAAACTATTCTTTAACGGTTCCTGCCAATGCTGAGAAACTTCAATTCTCGATGGTTGGCTTTGAGAGGCAAGTCGTTGATCTAGCAGGCCAGCAGGTGATTAATATCGCCTTGGCCGTTGAAACTACTGCGCTAAATGAAGTTGTTGTTACGGGTTACACCACGCAGTCGCGTGCTGAAATGACTACCTCGATATCAAAGCTGGATACAAAAGTATTGGAGAGTGCACCGCGCTCGAATGCGGCAACGGCTTTACAAGGAACGATTGCAGGTCTGAAAGTGACGCAAACCACCGGGCAGCCGGGATCAACCCCCAGTTTAGTGGTTCGCGGTGGCACCAGCTTCTCGGGAACTGGGAATCCCTTGATTTTGATTGATGGTGTCCCGGGATCGTTTTATGCGTTGAACTCTGACGACATTGCCTCGATGGAAGTCTTGAAAGATGCCGCGTCAACAGCTATTTATGGAGCCAGGGCGGCCAACGGTGTTATCTTAGTCACTACTAAGAAAGGAAAGGTTGGCCAATCCAGAATTAATTTTCGGGCGAAGTTTACCACAAACGAACGTAGAGAAGATCCGATGGACTACCTGGGAGCTGCGGATTACGTGAAGTTTAACCGACTTGGCGTCAAGCAGGCTCAAGACGTGATGGGCTATGCCTGGCTGAACCAGTTTTTGACCGGTGCTCATGCGGCGGGAACTGGAAATAATACCACCAACTCGATTTATACGACCATGGTATTGTCGGACGACAACCGCTATCTGTTGGATTACGAAGGATGGCAAACCATAGAAGACCCTGTGAATCCGGGAACCATGCTGATTTTTCAGGAAAATGAGATGAATGAACTGTTCTATCAAAATAGTCAAGCACAGGACTATAGCCTGAGTTTTGACGGAGGAAATGAACGTGGAACTTATTACCTCGGATTAGGTTTTATGGATGACAAAGGCCTGGTGTTCGGCTCCGCTTTTAAAAGGTACTCAGGAACTCTAAATACGACCTATAAGTTAACCGACGACCTGAAGGTGACTTCAAACTTCATTTATGCCCACTCGAATCAAAATTTAGCCTACGACAGTGAGTACAACCTGTTTCAACGAACAGCCGGTTTAGCTCCAACATCGCGCATCTATAATAACAATCCCGATGGAAGCTTGTCGTCTGAATACCAGCCGGGAACTTACCTGGGGTTCGGTAACCCGCTTTACTATCAGGATAAGTTTGTACGCTACAACCTGGAGCAGCGCTTAACTGCCTCTGTTCAGATTGATTACAAATTTTTGAACGATTTTACCTTGACGGCGCGAGGAAGTCATTTTACGGTGAATAATTCAAACGAATCGTTTAATAAAGCCTACCTCAATTCCGGAAGTTTAAATACTGAAAGACTTTCATCTGCGTCGCACCAGCGTACCTTACGCGACCAGTTTACAGCAATGATCAATTATAAGAAAACGATTGCCGAAAATCACAATTTGAGTGCTCTGGTTGGTGCCGAATATTTTCAGGAAAAATATTTCTCATTTAACGCGTCCACGCGTCTTTCTCCAACCGATTTGATTTATACCATGAATGTTGGTTCCGAAGCCAGCGGTGTTCCTTATTCATATCGAACCGGCTACGAAATCGCTTCGCTGTTTGGACAGGTCAATTATGATTTCGATTACAAGTACCTGCTAGGCTTAACCTTTCGCTATGACGGAACCTCTCGTTTGGGAAACAATAAATATGGATTTTTCCCGGGTGTTTCAGTTGGTTGGAATGCACACAACGAAGACTTTTTCCAGCAGTCGAGTTTTAAAAACACGATAAGCAAAATAAAGCCACGTATCAGTTACGGGGTGAACGGTAATATTGATGTATTGAGCAACTTTGGGGTCTTCGGAACCTATGGCAAAACATCCATTTACGATACCCAGGCTGGCTATGCCAACAGTGGATTGCCTTTACTTGACTTGAAATGGGAGCGTTCCACAACCTTAAATTTGGGCTTGGATTTGGGCTTGTTCAATAATCGGGTGACGGTGATTGGCGATTACTTTGTTCGCGACGTAGAGGACAAGCTGGCCAACCTGACTTTGCCATTGTGGACCGGCTTTTCAGCCATTACAACCAATAATGGAACGCTTCGTAATAAAGGGCTTGAGTTGCAGATTAATGCCGATGTCGTTAAAGCTGGCGATTTCAACTGGAATGTGGGCTTAACTTATTATTCCGTTCGCAACTTTGCCCACAAACTGCCCGAAAACGGTGTGGATAAAAATCGGCAGGGGGGAACAGAAATTTATGATCCGGCAACTGGTGAAACCAAATATGTTGGCGGTTTGCAGGAAGGCGAACGCGTAGGATATGATGTCATTACAGCCTATGTATTCGACGGGGTTTACCAAACCCAAGCCGATATTGATGAACATGATGGACGGGTCGTGGAGTTTGCTGTTCAAAAGGAAACCCGTTTCCTTGGAGACACGCGTTGGAAAGACTTGAATGGAGACAACGTTATCAACTACCTGGATCGGCAGGTTATTGGCCGCAGAACACCCGATTTTACTGGGGGGCTAACTTCCGATTTTAGCTACAAGAACTTTAGCTTGTTTGTGAAAACTGATTTTACCGTTGGGCATTACATTATCAATGGGCGCCGGGTAAAAGGAATCGCCCAAACCCAAGGGAACCAAAACGGGCCACTGGAAATCAGAGACTCCTGGACACCGGAAAATCCTACCTCAAACGTTCCCATTTTCACTTTAGTTGACCGTCAGCGAAATCATCTGGCAGCAGGTGGCGACCAAGGATCAATGGAAAGCAGCAGCTCAAGAATGTGGGAAAAGGGAGATTACCTGGCGCTGCGCGAAGTAACCCTGAGCTATGATCTACCGGGAACACATGTGAATAATATCTTTGAAAACATGCGCCTTTATCTGACCGGAGCTAACCTGGCTTATTTCAATGGATTCTCAGGAAGTTCTCCGGAAGAATCAGGAGATGGCATTGACTATGGACGGTTTCCTTTACCACGGACAATAACTTTTGGCGTTAACGTAACTTTTTAAGCATTACCAATTATGAAACTGAAAAAATATATCCTTTTACTATTGACCATAGCACTGTTAAGTGCCTGTGATCTTGATATGGAGCCGGAAAGCGATTTAACGTATAATGGCTTCTGGAATACTGAAGAAGCAGCGCGCGCCGCGCACACCGGGATTTACGCAAGCTACCGAAACTACGCTTTTACACAGTGGCAAATGGGTGAAGTCCGGTCTGATGTTTGGGGAGGAAATACCTTCGCCAATTCGCCCAATGATATCGATTTAATTGCCAATAATATCAGTTCTACCTTGGTATATTTTGGCAACTGGGCGAACTTTTACGGATTGATGCATTACATCAATGACTTTATCCAGAACGCACCCAGTGTTGAGTTTGCCGATGAAGCAGCCAAAAATCATATGCTTGGACAGGTTTACGGCATTCGTGCTCAAATCTACTATACCATGTTGAAAGCCTGGGGAGATGTGCCCATCAGCACCGAACCGTTGTTGGAAGTGAACCTGGAAACCTTGAAAAAACCGCGTTCTCCAAAGGCTGAAGTCATGCAACAAATCAAAAACGACCTTGCCAAATCGTTGGAATATTTTGACAATGATAATACGCTGTGGTTGGGGAAACCGGTCTATTGGTCGAAAGCTGCAACACTGGCCTTAAAAGGTGATGCTTACCTTTGGTCGGGCAAAGTTTTAGGAGGCGGAACGGCCGATTTTACAGAAGCCAAAACAGCCCTTTCGCAAGTTGCAGGTTTTAGCCTCGTAGCCTACGACAACCTGTGGGGTCAAAACAATGAAAATAACAACGAATTTATTTTCACCATTGATTACCAGCAAGATCAGGCAAGCAATTTCTACGGAAATCTGTTTACCACCAGGCAAGTTGATTTGGACGACTTATATGATGAAAAAGGGAACTCGATGAGCGATTTTGTGATTAATGGCTTAAGCCGCTATGGGGCATCGGATAAAACACTGCTGCTGCTCGACGATACCCTGGATCAACGTCGCAATACCTTTATCCGTATCTATGACGATGGCAGTGTGCATGTCCCATTTCAGGCGGGAGACCCCAACTATCAAGGATCGATATTGAGAAAATTTCTTGGAATTGTGGGTGATGACGGATCACGGTGGAGCTACAATAATATTCCGGTGTATCGCTACGCCGATGTATTGCTCTTACTGGCTGAAGCCAAAAATAATTTGAACGAAGATCCGTCAGCAGAAGTTAATGCTGTGCGGGCACGGGCATACGGCGAGAATTTTGCCGGGCACGAGTTTGTTAGTGGATCAAAAGCGCAAAACACCCAGGCTATTCTTGACGAGCGTTATAAAGAGTTTGTAGCCGAAGGAAAACGCTGGTGGGATCTGGTTCGTGCTGGCGATGGGATCGTGTTCGACGAAGTAGCAACTTTAGATGCCGATGAAGCTTACAAGATTTACTATTCCATCTCACAAAGCATGTTGGCAAACGACTCGGAATTGACACAAACCGAAGGATATTAATACTTTTTTCATAGATGTTTTTTATAGTTTAGCAAAAAGATGAGGAGAGGGTGACAAACCTCTCCTTATGCTATTAAAAACCATCGAAATGTAAACACCAAAACCCATGAAGCAACTTGTTTTTCTACTTGTTTTGAGTTTGGCAGCCATTCGTTGTCAAACAGCAAATTCTGTTATTTCTTCAAAGTCTGTTAATTCCTACACCGTTCAACTCAATCAGAAATCTGTGCCCTTGTTTGTTGACGATGACAGTCAAAACCTGATGAGTGTTACATTCACTGCAAACGAGGAAAACAGTCGGTTACACGTTTCAGGGTTGACCATTCATTTTGCACCGGAAAGCCAGACGGATTGTCTGGAGTCTGTCTCGGTTGGCTTCACTACCGAAGAAGGCGAACAGCTTTTTGGCGCTTCAAATCAGATCACTTCAAAAAAAGTGGAAATTGAAGGGCTTTTTGAAACGGTCAAAAGCGAACAGGTTTTCAACCTAAATTTCAAGGCGAAAGAAAATGCGGGCTTACTGGCTACCTTTCAAATTGAACGGATTGTATTTGACTTGGGAGGTGATCAGCTCGCCGAAAGCATTCCGGCAGAGCCACACAAGTTTCGACTGGCTAAAGTGCTGCGTGGGGCGGGGCAGGATCAATGCGACACCTACCGGATTCCCGGCTTGGTGACCACTAATAAAGGAACATTGATCGCGGTTTACGACAATCGTTATAACAACAGTAAGGATTTACAGGAAGATATTGATGTGGGCATGAGTCGCAGTACCGATGGCGGACAAACCTGGGAACCCATGAAAGTGATTATGGACATGGGCGAATGGGGTGGACGTTCGCAACGGCTGAATGGCATTGGTGACCCCAGTGTGTTGTACGATCACACAACAGGAACGCTGTGGGTAGCTGGACTATGGATGAGCGGTGCAACGGAGAAGGATATGCTTTGGTGGGCCTCAAAACCGGGAATGAGTCCGGAGGTGACCGGGCAGTTTGTCATAGCCAAAAGTATCGACGATGGATTGACCTGGTCAGAAACAATTAACATCACCGGGCAAATTAAAGATCCTTCGTGGCAGCTGCTGTTGCAAGGTCCCGGACGCGGGATTACACTGGAAGACGGAACCCTGGTTTTTCCGGCACAATTTAAAGCCGACATTGGAGAAAAAGCTTTGGACGGCGGACAATACACCAGTCATTCAACCATCGTTTACAGCACCGATGGCGGTGAAAGCTGGCAGATTGGAACAGGGGCCAAACCCAATACCACCGAAGCCCAGGTGGTCCAGTTAACGGATAGTGGCCTGATGCTAAACATGCGTGACGATCAGAATCGAAAAGACAAAGGCGACACCAACGGTCGGGCAGTTGCTACAACCAATGACTTGGGTAAAACCTGGAAAATTCATCCCACATCGAATTCGGCATTGCAAGAACCGAATTGTATGGCGAGTATCATTTCGGCCGATCTGAAAGTGGATGGCGAAAAGAAGCGGGTGCTATTCTTTTCAAACCCGAACAACAAACACCAGCGAACCAACATGACCATCAAAGCCAGTGTGGACGAAGGCATGAGCTGGCCAGAGGAATTCCAGCTGGAAATTTATGAACCTGCCGGATTTGGTTATTCCTGCATGACAATGATCGACAACGAAACCATTGGGATTGTATACGAAGGGGTAAAGGAGCTTTATTTTCAAAGCATTCCTGTTGCTGATATCATCAAGTAGGAATAGAAAAACCTGAACCAATAATAATGAACCGACTACATTTTCAACCATTGATATGCTTGCTGGGCATCGGACTGCTTCTTTCATGCAGCACAGAAAAAGAACCAGTTCCGGCGTTGATTCCCATGCCCCAACATGTGGAGTGGACCCCGCAGCAGTTTGATATGGCCGACAGCAGCGCCCGTTTTGTGCAACGAATTGCACCCACGATTCCGCAGGTTCAGGTGAATCGTGATGAAGCCTATTCTTTGAAGGTTTCTTCTGATTCCGTGATTCTGGAAGCCACAACCGAAACGGGAATTTTTCGTGGCCAGCAAACCGTAAAACAACTTATTGTCAGAAAAAATGGCAAGCGTTTCTTAAAAGGATGCACGATCGTTGACTGGCCGGCTTTTGCCGTGCGAGGCTTTATGCAGGATGTGGGCCGGAATTTCCAAGGCATGGACATGCTCAAAGAGCAAATTGATGTGCTGGCGGCATACAAGTTTAACGTTTTTCATTTTCACGTAACTGAAAATCCTGGTTGGCGGCTGGAGAGTAAAGTCTATCCACAATTGAACTCGGAGGAAAGCATGACGCGCCAAAAAGGCAAATTCTATACACAGGAAGATTATAAAGAACTGGTGGCTTATTGCCAGGATCGGAAAATTACGCTGATACCTGAGTTTGATATACCCGGCCACAGTGCTGCTTTTCGCAAAGCGATGGGAATTGAGGCGATGAACGATCCGCGCGTGCAACCCGTACTGATCGATTTGGTGGATGAGCTATGCAGCCTGGCGCCGGCAGAGGTGATGCCCTACATTCACTTGGGAACTGATGAGGTTTGGCACAGCTACGAAGAACCGTCGCCAACGCTGTTGCCGGCACTGCTTGAGCGGGTAACGCAACACCATGGCCGCGAACTAATTGTGTGGCGACCGGGACAACATATCGAAGGCGATTCGGTTTCCATCACACAATTGTGGTCATCAAACGGCTACCCAAAACCGGGACACCGCTACATCGACTGCCGTTTAAACTACCTGAATCATCTGGATCCGCTGGCGGGTATTTCGCAGTTGTATTTTGAGCGAATTAACGGGGCTGCTCATGGTGATTCGCTGCGGCTGGGAGGGATTCTTTGCTGCTGGAACGACAATAATGTAAATGGCGAATACGACATTCTCACACAAAATCCGGTGTATCCGGGAATACTTACCTACAGCGAAACGTCGTGGACAGGGCAGAAGAGAGAAATTGGCGAAAATTACCTCGCCAAACTGCCAAAAAAGGGAAGTGAGCTGCTGAATGAATTCAGGGCTTTTGAAGATCGCCTGATCGGGCACCGAGACAAATATTTCACCGGAAAACCCTTTCCATACGTGAAACAGACCAACATCGAGTGGAAGGTTATAGGACCGATAGCCCATGGTGGTGATGTTGAAGTTCAATTTCCGGTTGAAGATGAATTGCTGGAAACTTACCAAATCGATTCGGCCAATTACACTTGGCAGGGGCCTTTTATTGGCGGCACCATTCACCTGACCCATTTTTTTTGGCTACCCGTCCTATTTTCCCAAAGAAGCAGGAACCTATTATGCTTACACCCGGATTTGGTCGCCCAAAGAACAAACCGTCGGGGCGTGGATTGGCTTTCACGACTGGTCGCGCTCAGCTGGACGAAGGGGAGGCCCATTTCCACAAGATGGAGAATGGCACAATACCCATCCGAAAGTTTGGCTAAACGGGAAGCCTGTTACAGCCCCCAAATGGAATAAGCCGGGTTTGGCAAGTAACACCGAAGAAATTCCATTCACCGATGAAAATTACTTTTTCAGAAACCCTGCGTCCATTCACCTAAAAAATGGCTGGAATCAGGTGCTGCTGAAAATTCCGGTGAAAAATGAGACCTGGAAACGCATGTTCACTTTTGTACCGGTTCAATTTGATTATTTCACGGTGCGTGAGGTCAAGGACTTGCGATTTTCAGCTGATCTGAAAAAAGAACGTTAGAATCGCTTTATACCAATTTAACTCCTGAAAAAAAGACAGATAAATGAGCATAATAAAATTAACATTACCCATCGTCCTCTTTTTGAACCTCATGCTGGTAGTCTCCGCTGACGGACAGGAAAAATCCTTTCAAACAACGTATTATGAGCAGCGCAGAACGCTGTTTGAAAGCCTTCCGAATACCAAAAAAGAAATCATCTTCCTGGGAAACAGTATCACTGATGGTGGCGAATGGGTGGAGCTTTTTCAGAATAAGCGGGTTAAAAACCGGGGAATCAGTGGCGATGTGACGGCGGGGGTACTTTATCGTTTAAACGAAGTCACCGAATCAAAGCCTGCCAAGGTTTTCCTGTTAATTGGAATCAATGATCTGGCACGCGGTATCTCGAAAGACACGGTTTTTGCCAACATATGCCAAATTGCCAACTTGATCACAGAACATTCATCCAAAACGGAAGTGTATATTCAGAGCATTTTACCGGTCAATCCGGAGTTTGGCAAGTTTGCCGGCCATTGTTCAAAAACCGAAGACATACTGTGGATCAATCAAAAACTGAGTGAATGGTGTGGCCGGTCACAAGCTGAATTTGTCGATTTATTCTCCCATTTTAAAAGCAGCGAAAACAACTGGATGGATCCCTCCCTGACGAATGACGGGTTGCATCTGACCGGCGAAGCTTACTCAAAATGGGTTGAAATTTTACGAGGACTTTTATAGCTCCGAAAAACAAGAAATCAGAATTAAAGATTAATAGATAGATATCATGAATACAACAGTGAATTCAAAAATAGAAGGTCTTATTGCAGCGCCTTTTGCTCCGATGCTGGACAATGGCGAGCTGAACGTTGAATTGATTCCGGCTTATTATAACTTTTTGCAAAAGAATGGTGTTGTGGGCGCTTTTATCAACGGCTCAACCGGTGAAGGAGTTTCACTTTCACAAAAGGAAAAGGTGAAAATCACCACCGCCTGGACGTCGCAAAACAAGAAACAAGAAGCTTTAAGAATAATCGATTTGGTTGGCGGGACATCCTATGCCGAGTGTATGGAGAATGCACAAAGATCAGCAGCCTTGGGCGTTGATGCGATCGCTATTTTGGCACCCTATTATTTTAAGCCCGCCGGTGCAAAACAGCTGGCCGAATTTTGTGCCAAAGTCGCTGAAGCGGTACCCCAACTGCCGGTTTATTTCTATCACATTCCAGTGCTGACAGGCTGCAACGTATCGATGTTCGAATTTTTGCAGGAAGCAGCATCGATGATTCCAAACCTGGTTGGAATAAAATATACCCACGAGGATTTTATGGATTACCTAAGCTGTCTGAATTTTCAGAATGGCCAATACGACATGCTTTGGGGACGGGACGAAAACCTCTTATCGGCCCTTGTGTTGGGAGCTCGCGGTGGCGTTGGAAGCACCTTCAACTATGCGGCGCCGCTCTATCACCAGCTGATTAAAGCATACGATGATGGTAATTTTGTGGAAGCCCGCAGACTGCAGCTGCAGTCGATCGATATGATTCGCCTGTTGGGGAAATATGGGGGTATAGCCACCGGAAAAGCTTTTCTGCGCTATGTTGGGCTGGAATGTGGCGAGTTCCGCTTGCCTGTGAAAAACATGAGCAGCGAGGATTACAAGCAGTTTGTGGCCGATGTAGATGCCTTGGATATGGAGGCGTATTTTTCCCGGATGTAGGTGGATTGAAGGATTGAATTTGGGATTTTGCAGCTTGATAAATCGGCAACTTTGAAGTGAATAACGAGACAGGGCGATTATGAAAATAACATGGGACATTTTCTCCGAAGTTCCGGCGTCAAACGGGATGCGGGAGCAGCGAGGGTTGGCAGGCCCGGTTACCGGTGTTCACCAAAATCGGCTGGTGGTGGCCGGGGGCGCCAACTTCAACGGACGAATGCCGTGGCAGGGAGGAGAAAAAGAGTACCACGATACGATTTTTCTTTCGCAAGAAACAGCTAACGGACAACTGAAATGGGAACAGCCGGACGTTCGTTTGCCCGAGCGCATCGCATACAGCGCTTGTGTTTCAACTGAAAAAGGAATTGTCAGCCTTGGTGGCGAAACAGCGAATGGCCCAACGGCTCAGGCTTTCTTAGTGAGTTTGGATTCGGCAGACCCCCAGTTGATTGATTTGCCCCGCTTGCCAATTGCACTTTCCACTTCAGGAGCAGCGTTGTGTGGAACCACCCTTTACCTGGCCGGTGGGCTGGGGTCAAATGGTGCAAGTCGTGCTTTTTTTGCGCTTGATTTGAATGACGAGTCACCAGCGTGGATGAAACTGCCTGACATGCCGGTAGCCTGTTCCCATGCGGTGGTTGTTTGTCAGCACGATGGACAAGAGGAATGCATTTACCTGATTGGCGGACGTAATAAGACTGGCACAACTTCGACTTTTTTGAGCGACATTTGGAAATATTTGCCTTCGGAGGCCAGCTGGCAAAAAGACGGCACCCTGCAGGTCGAAGGAGGAGCAGTCTGTGGGCTTTCGGCAGGAACCGGATTGGCTCACGGGATGGATTCGATTTTGATCTTTGGCGGCGATACCGGTGAAGCCTTTAACCAAACGGAACGTTTGATTCATGCGGTGGCTGCTGCTGAAGCGCCGGAAGAAAAGGTACGTTTACTGAAGCTGAAGGAGAATCATTTGAACAATCATCCGGGATTTTGTAACGAAGTATTTTGTTGGAACACCCACAATGCAAGATTGAGTCGGGTGGGGAAGATGGATGGCGCCACTCCAGTGACAACAACGGCAATTTGGTGGAACGGGCAAATCATGATTCCCGGAGGGGAAGTCAGACCGGGTGTCCGTTCTTGCAGGGTGATTAGGGGTGTGCTTGTATCAGCGTAAAAACAGAAAATAAAGAACAAGATGAATTTGAATTTTGAACAATTAGCGGCACAATATCAAAGCGAACTATTGGGAAAAGTCATCCCATTTTGGGAGAGAAACTCCAAAGATGAGGAGTTTGGGGGCTTTTTTACCTGCCTTGATCGGGAGGGAAACGTATTTGATACCGATAAATTTGTCTGGCTGCAGGCGCGCGAGGTTTGGATGTTTGCATCGTTGTATAACCGGCTTGAAAAAAGGGCGCAGTGGCTTGATATGGCAGAGCATGGGGGTCGCTTTCTGATAGATCACGGGCATGATGGAAAGTTGAATTGGTATTTTTCACTGACCCGCGAAGGAAAACCGTTGGTGAAGCCCTATAATATCTTTTCCGACTGCTTTGCCACCATGGCTTTCGGGCAGCTGTACCGGGCCACAGGCAATCCCCAATATGCCGAAATAGCGAAACAAACCTTCGGCAATATTCTGGACAGAAAGAACAATCCCAAAGGGAAATACAACAAACTGGTGCTGAGGACCCGGCCCCTGAAGGGTTTTTCGCTCCCCATGATTTTGTGTAACCTCTCACTGGAGATCGAACACCTGCTGCCGGATGATTTGGTGGAAAAAACCATTCAGGATGCCATTCACGAAGTGATGGAGGTCTTCTACCAGCCCGATTCGGGGCTTATTCTGGAAAATGTAAAACCCGACGGCAGCTTTTCTGATTCGTTTGAAGGCCGCTTGTTAAATCCCGGTCACACGATTGAAGCGATGTGGTTTATCATGGATTTGGCCGAACGGAGGAAGGATGACGCGCTAATGCAGAAGGCGGTAAAGATCATACTTGATACGCTTCAATTTGGTTGGGATAAGGAGTTTGGCGGTATTTTCTATTTTATGGATATCAAAGGCAATCCACCCCAGCAGTTGGAATGGGACCAGAAACTCTGGTGGGTGCATATCGAAACCCTAATCAGCCTAATCAAAGCATACAAAAACACGGGTAAGGAGGAATGCCTCCAATGGTTTGACAAAGTGCACAAATACACATGGGTTCATTTTCCCGATCCGCAGCATGATGAATGGTTTGGGTACCTGAACCGCCGCGGTGAAGTATTATTGCCGCTGAAAGGCGGAAAATGGAAAGGCTGTTTTCATGTGCCACGAGGCTTGTTCCAGATATGGCAAACCCTTGAAAAACTGAAGTAATGCAACAAACTAACAACCGATTCAATTTAAGAATCTCCTTGGAATCGTTTTACTGCAGAGGGACTTCAATCATGCTGCTGTTTCTGTTCCTTTGCGTGGCTGCCACAAGCCGGGCCGATGAACAGGTAAATACCTTACGGCAGAAGTCGAAGCCACTTTTGTCCCAGGTCGAATCACTCGTATCTGATGAAGGTTTGGCAGGCAGTTTCACCGGTGTGCATAGCAACGTTTTGATTGTGGCTGGCGGTTCTGCTTTTCCGAACGGAAAGCCTTGGGAAAATGGAAGCAAGGAACTGTTGGATCTGGTCATGGTCTTCAGCCAAGACGATGAAGGGAATCCAAAGTTGATAGGTTCTTCGCAGTTACCCTTGCCACTTGCCGAAGGTGCTTCGGTCAGTTTGCCTGGGGGGCTGCTTTGTATCGGAGGGCAAAGAACGGGCGGTTTAAGCAAGCAGGTTTTCCTGCTTAGCTGGACCAACAACCAGCTTGAAGTGATTGATTTTCCGAACTTGCCCATCGCGGTGAAAAGTGCAGCCGCTGCTATAATTGGCAATCATGTTTACTTGCTTGGTGGCGAAAGTGAGCAAGGAGCCACAGACCAGTTTTTGCGGCTGGATGTGACAAATCGTTTAGCGGGATGGCAGCGACTAAAACCTTTCCCAATGCCGGTGTCCGGTGCGATGGCTGTGGCACAAATGGATGGTGAGGAAATTAGCCTGCATGTGTTTGGCGGACGGGCAAAAGCATCCGGTAGCCAGACTACCAAATTTTATTCGCATGTGTTTCGTTACCGGCCTTCCACCAGAATGTGGGAGCAGAAAAAAGACATGCGTTTAGCCGATGGCGAACCACTGCCGCTGGCTGTTGGAATGGCAGCAACAGTAGGGGCTTCGCATGTGGTGCTGTCCGGTGGCGATTCGGGTGACACCTTCAACCAGGTTGAACGTGCCATCAATGCGATGCAAGCGGGTGATCCCTTGGCAGGGCAGGAGCGGGATTCACTCTGGATCAATCATCCTGGTTTCAATTCAAAAATAATGGTCTACAATACCGTGACCGATACCTGGTTTGATGCGGGAAAATGGGAAGGAAAGCCAGTAGCTGTTGCTTCCAGCGTTTGGTGGGATGGCGCATTGGTTGTTCCCGGCGGGGAAATCAGACCCGCCACGCGAACGCCTTTTTTACAGGAATTCCGCTTTTCCGTGGACCCGGTGTTTGGTTGGCTCAACTACCTAGTATTGGGCGTGTATTTCATCGGCATGTTGCTGCTGGGCTTCTTTTTTATGAAGCGTGAAAGCAGCACCGATGACTTTTTCAAAGCGGGAGGCCGCATCCCTTGGTGGGCTGCCGGAATCAGTATTTTTGCCACCACATTGAGTGCCATTACCTTCATCGCTATTCCCGCTAAATCATATGCGGTCGACTGGCGCATGTTCATGTTCAATATGGCGATAATTGCCATTGCGCCAATTGTCATTCGTTATTTCTTACCTTTTTTTCGTCGGTTCAATTTCGACACGGCATATCAATACCTTGAAGCCCGCTTCAACCGTGCTGTGCGCTGGCTGGCGTCAGCCTTGTTTGTGTTTTTCATGGTCAGCCGCATTGCCATTGTGCTGTTTCTTCCTTCGCTGGCGTTGAACGCTGTTACTGGCTTCAATATTTACCTGGCCATCATCGTCATGGGCGTGGTAACGATCATTTATTGTACCAGTGGTGGGATTGAAGCAGTAGTATGGGGCGATGTCATCCAGGGATTTATCTTAGTGGGAGGCGCCTTCATTGCTCTGGCCTTTATGCTGGCAGGTGTGGAAGGAGGACTCAGTGGTTTTTTTGAGATTACTGCTGAACAACAAAAGTTTCACACATTCGATTTTCGATTCGATTTTTCGCAACCCGTGTTTTGGGTGGTTGTGATTGGCGGTTTGGCCAATACCCTTATTTCGTATACCAGCGATCAAAGTGTGGTACAACGCTATATGACCACCAAAGATGAAAAAGCGACCGCGCAAAGCATTTGGTTGAATGGATTTTTGAGCATTCCGGTCTCCCTGATTTTCTTCTTGCTGGGAACCGGATTGTATGCTTACTATACTTCCAATCCCGAACGGATGTCAGTGGTCAATCCCAACATTGATTCGGTATTTCCACAATTTATTGTGGCGCAAATGCCGTCAGGCGTGGCCGGCTTGCTGATTGCCGCCATCTTTGCTGCGGCCATGTCAACATTGTCTTCCAATATCAACTCGGTGTCAGCTGTGATCACAGCTGACTTTCACAAGGTGCTTTCAAAAGCGGGAAGGCACCAACACACGATGGCGGTGGCTCGTTGGTCTGGAATTATCGTGGGCGTACTTGGAATTATGATGGCCCTAATATTGGCAACCTGGAACATTGCGTCGCTCTGGGATCAGTTTAATACTTTTCTGGGCTTGCTTACCGGCGGACTGGGCGCCTTGTTTGTCATGGGAGTATTCTTTCCTCGGATTTCAGGGAATGCCGCTTTGGCAGGTGTAGTGGGTGGATTGATCGTGTTAATGCTGATGAAAAACCACACCGATCTTTCGTTTCTCTTATTTGGCTTTGTCGGTGTTTTGACCAGTGTGTTGCTGGCGCTGCTGGTCAGCGTGGTACTGCCCAACCGGAAAGTCATTACCGGCTACACTTGGAAAAGCAGGCAGCGGCTTCGCTAAAGCAAATACCCCATTTGATGTGTCGATTTAACCCAGTACATCCTCTTGCTTTTTAGGTTGTTTGATGCTCGGAATCCAACCATGTGTTAAGACTTTGGATCAGGCAAGGGCTCTAAAAATTAACGCAACCTAAGTCAAAGACTAGTAGCAGTCTTTCTCACATGGATCCTGCCAAAGGCTTTTACATCCATGACTGACGCAGTGGTCATATGAACAAAGCGTGGTATTCGGGTCTTGACACCCTTTAGGGTATGCATTTTGACGCCACCGTTCTTGTTCCGGCGCTTGGCTCTCCAACGCACACACAGGCAACGGTTGACTATTGTGTAGTCAAAAGTATAAATACTGCCATCGACCTTTACTTCAAAATCATCACTGGCGCAAAGCCTGTGGGCATGGTCTATATCAGGTGGCAGTCAAATTCTACGTAGATTTTGCAATTCCTGTTGATGTTTGCCCTTACAAGAGTTGCTTGTTTCACGCTGGAGCCGAGTCTCAAATAATATGACTTGTTCCGGTGCGTACCAATAGCAACAATTAAATACCGAGGATGTGTATGCACAGCTAAGAAATTTTGACCTTGAGATGATCCGGGCTTTTAACGGTCAAGAAAGTCTGGAACGTATCAAAGAAACCCAGCCAGACCTGGTTTTGATGTATTTGTATATGCCTATTCTAGATGGCATTGAAGCGAGTCTCCGGATTCATTAAATTAATGGCCCGCAATAATCTCATTGGAGCATTTGCATGCAGCAACACCGACAGTTTCCAGCCAACCACGTTTCCGTTGCCATTGAATGCTGCCGCTGACGAGATAATCTATGTGCTTTAACCCATGAATCGGGTAGGACTGTTCACGGAACATGTAGATCCAGAAAGTTCTTTATTTTGATTTCGTTACTTTTAGGAACAATGGAAAGGGAAAAGCTGAACGCATCCGAAGGAAAGGAGCCACGAAGAGCTAGTTCTCCTTTACCGTTTCGGTCAATCGAGTAGCAGTTGGGGTGCCCGACCTGCTTTTTCCATTAATTCGGTGAAAAAATATTTGTTTTGGTTTTCAATGGTTTAAGTGTTGTGGAGAAAAATATTTTTCGGGATATTTTTTTTCTGGACTTTTTGTACCTTGCCCGTTGGGGCAAGTATCAGTATTTCCCCATAGTTTTAAATATTTATGTTAATAAAACCAGTGCGTTGTCTTGCTTAATGCACTGGTTTTTAATATTTTAAATTTAATCATTTCTGGTCAGTCTACCAAGTATTTCTTAGGGGAAATGTGCAAAAAATCAGAGTAAGGGCAAACAGGTAGCTTACCAAATTGCCAAGACCATCGAATCCTGTTTTCCGGGGATGGAAGAAAAAATCATGGGCCTTAACGACCCGCGCAAGCGCAAGGAATATTCGCTGGCAGAACTTGTCGTTGGGGGCATCATGCTGTTCGTTTTCAAAGAAGGCAGCCGCAATGCTTTTGACAACGACCGGCGGGAAGCCAGGTTCCGAAAAAATTACCGGCGGGCCTTTAAGCTCAGGCTCCCCGGCATGGATGCGGTGGAAGACTTGTACCGTGTGCTGGACGAAAGTGAGTTCGAAAACCTGAAACACCTTTTGGTCAAAACATTAATTGAAAAGAAAATGTTTTACAAGTTCCGTTTTATGGGCAAGAGATATTTTGTTGCCATCGACGGAACGGGGGTGGCAAGTTATGAAACCGATTATTGCGGTCAGTGCACCAGCAAAACATCGAAAAACGGGAAAACAACCTATTCCCATAACGTATTGGAGGCAAAGCTGGTTACCCACAACGGCATGTCGGTTTCGATAGCAACGGAATGGGTGCGGAACGAAAACGGCAAAGAATACGACAAACAGGACTGCGAGCTCAACGCCTTCAAGCGCCTGGCGGTGAAACTAAAAAAGATGTACCCGCGGCTGCCTTTGGTCATTTTGGCCGACGGGCTGTATGCCAACCAAAGTTTTTTCAGTATATGCAAAGACAATGGGTGGAAGTTCATCGTTACTTTTAAAGACGGTAGCCTTCCCAGCGTGCACCAGGAAATGGAGCTGCTGCCGGGCAGTGCCTGGCAATGCCGGGAACGTTTGCTTGCAGGCAATGGCAAACGAACCAGGCAAAATTTTCGGTGGGTAAACGGCATCGGCTACCGCGGCTTTGAGCTTTCGGTGGTCGAATGCAAAGAAACTACCGTGCATGCCGTTTCCGGAGATACAGAAGAAAACACGTTCACCCACATTACCGACATGCCAATCGACAATTTGAACTA
>SWCA01001713.1_pt1 | contig 17544 bp, 18 predicted proteins | sample 4692961 | NCBI WGS metagenome assembly SWCA01 (sample SAMN10267275, study PRJNA491770) | bioreactor metagenome | isolation source: DHS bioreactor inoculated with | place: Japan: off Shimokita Peninsula
GTTCAGTAATAATGAATGGTAAAGTAGTGAAGGCTTGTATTGTAAGAATGAAAAGAGTTCCAGATGAAGCTGAAATCATTACCATTGAAGGAGTAGGAAACGAAAAAAATCTTCATCCTCTTCAGTTAACATGGATGATACATGGAGCTGCACAATGTGGATTTTGTACACCAGGTTTTATCGTTTCTGCCAAGGCTTTACTAGATCAGAATATGAATCCTACTAGATCCCAAGTCAGAGAGTGGTTCCAAAAAAATAGAAATGTTTGTAGATGTACAGGATATAAGCCATTGGTGGATGCGGTTATGGATGCAGCCAGATTAATGCGTGGAGAAATAAAAAAGGAAGATCTATGGTATAAACTTCCTGAAAATGGAAGTTTGGTGGGATCGAGTGCGCCACGTCCATCTGCAATTGCAAAAGTAACAGGAACATGGGATTTTGGAGCAGACTTAGGTTTAATGCTTCCAGAAGGAACATTGTATATAAAATTAGTTCAAGCAAAAGTATCTCATGCGAATATACTTTCCATAGATACATCAGAAGCAGAAAAAATGCCTGGAGTATATAAAGTGATAACTTATAAAGACGTGCCAGGAAGCAATAGAATTAACGGTTTGGCATTTCCGTCTAATAAAGGAGATGGACTAGATAGACCGATATTAAATGATAAAAAAGTTTTTCAATTTGGAGATGCGATTGCTATGGTCTTAGCTTATACCCCATCTCAAGCAGAAGCAGCAGTAGAAAAAGTCAAGGTTGAACTGGAAGAATTACCAGCTTATATGAGCGCTCCTGCAGCCATGGCCGAAGATGCAATTGAAATTCATCCAGGTACTCCAAATATATATTTTGAAACGGGTATTAAAAAAGGGGAAGATACCAAAAACTTAATGGATTCTCTTGAATATGTAGTAGAAGATGATTTTTATGTAGGAAGGCAACCGCATTTACCAATTGAGCCAGATGTAGGATTTGCTTACTTTAATGAAAAGGAAGATTTAGTGATACATTCTAAAAGCGTTGGAATACATATACATGCTGCAATGGTAGCAGATGGAATAGGGTTACCTTTAGAGAAGGTTAAAATAGTACAAAATCCTACTGGTGGTACTTTTGGATATAAATTCAGCCCTACTATCGAAGCACTTCTTGGAGTAGCAGCAGTATTAGCTAAAAAACCAGTATATTTAGAATTTAATATGTATCAGCAGATAACATATACAGGAAAACGTTCTCCGTTTTTTATAAATCTCAAGCTCGGCGCAGATAAAAATGGTAAACTTGTGGCCATGGAAAGCGATTGGGCTGTTGATCATGGTCCATATTCAGAATTTGGGGATCTTTTAACGACGAGAGGGGTACAATTCATAGGTGCAGGATATGATATTCCAAATATAAGAGGAAATGGACGTACTGTATGTACAAATCATGCTTGGGGTTCTGCGTTTAGGGGATACGGTTCACCACAAAGCTTATTTTCTTCGGAAGTATTAATAGATGAGTTAGCTGAAAAAATAGGGATGGATCCATTTGATTTAAGATACATGAATGTTTACAGAGAAGGATCTACAACCCCAACAGGTTGCGCTCCAGATATAATTTGTTTTCCAAGTATGCTAGATACACTTCGTCCATTATATGATGAAGCAAAGAAAAAAATTAAACTTAAAAATTCTAATGATAATAATAAAAAATATGGCGTAGGACTTTCTTTATTACTTTATGGTTCTGGATTAGATGGTCCCGATTCTTCAGAAGCGATTGTAGAATTAACGCCTAATGGTGTTACTGTATTTAACTCATGGGAAGATCATGGTCAAGGAGCGGACATGGGAACACTAACAATCGCTCATGAATCTTTAAAATCAATTAAAATAAAACCAGAACAAATTAAACTTGTTATGAACGATATGCAGGTGACACCAAACAGCGGACCGGCAGGAGGCAGTCGTTCTAACGTTTTAACAGGTAACGCAATAAGAGTGGCTTGTGAAAATCTGATTACTGCTATGAAAAAGGAAGATGGAAGTTATAGAACGTATGAAGAAATGATTAGGGAAAATATTTCTGTTAAATATGAAGGAAAATGGACAGCGCCATGTACAGCGTGCGATGTAGAGACTGGGCAAGGAAATCCGTTTCCATGTTACATGTATGGTGTTCTTATGGCACAAGTAGAAGTAGATACTACAAATGGAAAAACTAAAGTCGAAAAACTTACTATTGTTTCAGATTGTGGCACCATCATTAATAAGACCGTTTTAGAAGGACAAATTTATGGAGGATTAGTTCAGGGTATAGGCTTGGCTTTAAGTGAAGATTTTGAAGATTTAAAGAAACATACTACCTTAACAGGGTGTGGAATACCACAAATAAAGGATGCACCAGATGAAATAGTAATTATTCATCAAGAAACACCAAGACCATATGGTCCGTATGGCGCATCAGGCTCTGGAGAAATGCCTCTTTCTGCACCACATGCAGCTATCATTAATGCAATATATAATGCTTGTGGAGTTCGTATTACTAGGCTTCCAGCTTTGCCAGAAAAGGTACTACAAGAACTTAAAAACAAATAAAATAGGATAGAATTAGGCGATTAAGTAGCGTGTAAAATGCTACTTAATCGCTATTTTAAAAAACAAATAACTTTACTGTGTAAAATAGGAGGGAAAAGACTTGGATTTACAGAATTTGTTATGTAAGCAAAATTTATGTATTACTGAGGAACCTTCTCCATGTATAACCAAATGTCCTATTCATGTAGATGTAAAGGGGATGATAGAAGAAGTAGCAAAGGGAAATTTTAGTAAAGCTTATAAAATTTTAATAAAAAAATTACCTTTTCCTAAAATATTATGTAGAATATGTGATCATATTTGTGAAACAGAATGTTTAAAGGAAGGCTTAGGTGGGTGCATTTCGATTAATCAACTAGAAAAGGCAGTAGTTAAATATGGATCAGTAGCTTCAGCTAAAAGCTTTCCAATACCTAAAAACGATAAAAAAATTGCCATAGTAGGAGGGGGAATAAGTAGTCTGACGGCAGCAGTGGATTTAGATAAAAAGGGATATAGTGTTACTATATATGAAAAAGAGAATAGATTAGGAGGAATGATGTGGGATTTTCCGGAAGAAATTCTTCCAAAAGATATTATAAAAGAAGAATTGGAAAAATTACACAAAAGTAATATAAATATAAAGCTTAATCGGAAAATCTCACAAGAGCAAGTATCTTTGTTAGAAGAAAAAAATGATGCAGTATATATTGGTATAGGAAGAAAAATGAATATAAAAGTGAATAAGGATACTTTTCAAAGTGATAAGCAAAAAATTTTTATAGGAGGAATAGCATCAGATAATAATGAAGTGATTTTTTCTGTATCTTCTGGAAGAAGAGCAGCAATTTCTATTGATAGATATATACAAAAAAAATCTTTAATTGCTGCAAGAGAAAATGAAGGATCTTATAGTACAAAACTTAAGCTAAATCTTAGTGAGATTGAATCTGTTCCAAAAGTTATCCCAATTAGTGATGATGGATTTAGTGAAAAAGAAGCCATGGAAGAAGCATTAAGGTGTATAAAATGTCAATGTATTGAATGCGTGAAGGTTTGTAGTCATCTAAAAAAGTATAATATGAATCCTAAAAAATATATAAGACAAATAAATCACAATGAAACGATCATTATGGGAGACCATTATGCCAATAAAATGATTAATTCTTGCAACGTGTGCGGACTATGTGGGGAAGTTTGTCCAACAAATTTAAACATGAAGGATATAATATTAAATACTCGTAAAAGTATGGTAAAAAGAAGTAAGATGCCCCCGTCAGCTCATGATTTCGCCCTTAAAGATATGATGTTTAGCATAAGTGAAAAATTTATTTTATCAAAACATCAGCCAGGTTTTGATAAAAGTAAATACTTATTTTTTCCAGGATGCCAGCTTAGCGCTTCATCGCCCGATTATGTGGAAAAAATATACGATTATTTAGTGGATTCTACAAATGAAGGTGTTGGAGTAATGCTTGGATGTTGTGGTGCTCCAGCTGAGTGGGCGGGAAGGGAAGGATTATTGAAAAAAAGGATAGACGATTTAAAAGAAAAATGGAATTCCATGGGAAGACCTATATTCATATTAGCTTGCGCTAGCTGCTGTAATATATTTAAAATGTATACACCTGAAATTGGTTTTATATCCTTATGGGAGTACATTGCGGAAAAAGGTATACCTGAAGATAATACATCAAATAAAAAAAGAATTTTTACCATTCATGATCCTTGCGCTACCAGATATGATCAAAAAATTCAAGATAGCATAAGAAAAATAATTATTACTTTAGGACATGAAATTGAAGAACTTCTGTATTCAAAAGAAAAAACAAAATGCTGTGGCTATGGAGGACTTGTATATTATGCGAATAAAGATCAAGCAAATGATGCGATAAAAGAAAGGATAAAGGAAAGTGATAAAGATTATGTAGTTTATTGTGCCATGTGCAAAGACTTATTTGCTTCTCAAGACAAAAAGACATTACACGTACTAGATCTAATATATGGTGAAGATTTAGAAAAACTGTCAAAGAAAAAAGGACCAAGGCTTTGGGAAAGGCGCATAAATAGAAATTATCTTAAAAGAAAACTTCTTAAGAAATGGGGGGAATGGGAAATTAATGAGAAAGACTCAAAATTCAATATTATATTATCAGAAGATATGAAGGATTTGATGGAAAAAAGATGGATTTTACTTCAAGATGTACTGCACGTGATAGAAAATGCAGAAATTACAGGAGATAAGTTTTTAAATCCAAATAATAATCATAATTTAGCTAAAAACACTTTGGATAATGTAACTTATTGGGTAGAATATGAAAAAAACGAAGAAAGCTATATAGTACATAATACCTATAGTCATAGAATGGAAGTAGTGGAGGAATAAAAAATGAATACAAATAAAGAAGAGAAAAGATCATGGCTTTGTTCAAAATGCAAAGAAAAATTAGAGATAGGATTGGTAAAAGTAAAATATCTTAGTGGGAATTTTGAAGTAGAACTATTGAAATGCCCTAAGTGTAAAATGGTACTTATAACAGAAGATTTAGCTTTAGGTAAAATGCTTGAAGTAGAAAAAGGCTTAGAGGATAAATAGTATGGGGCATAATGTTTATGAAAGTCAAACGATGGCTTGTATTTTAGGAGATACTTTAAGGCCTGGAGGTTTTGATCTCACAGAAAAAGGAATAAGGTTTTGTAAGTTTTCAAAAGGAGATTGTGTTTTAGATATAGGATGTGGAAGAGGACCTACAGTAGAATATTTGGAAAAAAAATTTTCTTTAAATTCCTTTGGAATAGATCCTTCAAAAATACTTTTAAGAGAAGGAAAAAATAAAAATCCAAATCTTAAAATAAAAGAAGGTAAAGGAGAAAATATTCCTTTTGATAATGAAACTATGGATGGAGCCTTTGCAGAATGTACTTTGTCTTTAATGGAGGATTTAGACAAAACCATTAGGGAAGTGCACAGAATATTAAGAGAAAGAGGCTACTTTGTGATAACAGATGTATATGCTAAAAACCCAGAACATTTAAGGTTGCTAGACGAATTTTCTTTTCATAGCTGTATGAGAGGACTTTATGATATTGATAATTTAAAAAATAAGCTTGAAAGTTATGGATTTAAAATTATCCTCTTTGAAGATCATACAGAATTACTTAAAGAGCTTATGGTAAAAATTATTTTTAACTATGGTTCTATGAATATATTTTGGAGCAAAGCTACTGAATGTAGCATTGACGCTACAAAATTTAAAGAAGCACTATCTAAATGTAAGGTGGGTTATTTTTTAATGATCGTAAGGAAAGGGAGATGAATGATAATGAATGATACTGCATTTCGTATATATAGATTAGCTTCTCAAGGATTTGGATGCACACAAATTATAGTGAAAATGGCATTAGAAGAAGAGGAAAAAGAAAATATAGATTTGATAAAAGCAGTAAATGGATTGTGTGGAGGCATCGGATATTCTAAAAAAACATGTGGAGTGATTACAGGATGTTTATGTATTTTTGGACTTTATGCAGGAAAAGGAGATCCTGTTAATCCAGGTAAGGAAAATTTTAAAGATATGATCCATGAATACATGGATTGGTTTAAGGATGAATTTGGTAGCGGAGAGTGTGCAGACATAATAGGATCACATGATTTAAATTATGTTGATGGAAAGATAAGCTATCCCATAAAATGTGGAGATATACTTTTAAAGAACTATGAAAAGCTGCAGGAAATATTGTATAAATATGAATATGATTTTGGAGATAGAGAGTAGTTATGGAGCATAAAACAGAAATTTTAAAAACAGAGAGCTTATGTCCTGTATGTTTAAAAAAAATAAGGGCAGAAAAAATCAAGTATAAAGATGAAATATATATGGAAAAATACTGCTCCCAGCATGGATATTTTAAAACATTAATATGGGATGGGCAGCCTTTTATGGAAAACTGGATAAGAAGAAAAACTCCTTCTTATCCTAAAAAACATAGGACTAAAGTGCAAAAAGGATGTCCATATGACTGTGGTTTATGTGAAAATCACACACAACATACGTGTACTGCTTTAATAGAAGTAACCCAAAGGTGCAATTTAAAGTGCAACTTCTGCTTTGCTAGCGCAGGAGGAAATCATACAGATATAGATATAGAAAAAATAAGATTTTTATATGATAAGGTCTTAAAATGCAGTGGAATATGCAATATTCAGCTATCAGGGGGAGAACCTACAGTAAGAGATGATTTACCGGATATTATTAAATTAGGATTTGATATGGGATTTAAATTTATACAAGTGAATACAAATGGCGTTCGTATAGCACAAGATTCTAATTATTTGAAAAAACTTAAACAAGCAGGTCTAAATTCTATTTTTCTTCAATTTGACGGGACGAAGGAAAGGATATATAAAGAATTAAGAGGAGTAGATTTATTGAATTTAAAAATAAAAGCTATAGAAAATTGTCAGAAAGTTAATATAGGAGTAGTTTTGGTTCCAACGTTAGTGCCAGATGTAAATGTAGATAACATAGGAAGCATCATAGATTTTGCAGTAGAAAGAATTCCTACAGTACGAGGAGTACATTTTCAACCAGTAAGTTATTTTGGAAGATTTATAAATAAAGGAAATGAATTAAAGAGAATAACCATACCTAAAATATTAAGAAATATTGAGGAGCAAACAGAAGGAAGGATAAAAAAAGAAAGCTTTTTTCCTCCTGGATGTGAAAACTCATTTTGTTCTTTCCATGGAAATTTTATATACAAAGGAAATAAAGCGTTAATGCCAGTGACTCAAAATAAAAACAGCTGCTGTTGTGAATCTGAATCTGGTGAACTTGGTGCACAAAAATCTATAAACTTTACAGCAAGAAGTTGGTCAGGAGTAAAAGTAGATAATAATATATCTAAATTTAATGAAAAAAAGGTGATGACCTGGGATGAAATCTTATATAATATAAGCCATTTTTCTTTTAGTATTTCTGGTATGGCATTTCAAGATGCTTGGAATTTTGATGTAGAAAGAGTAAAGGATTGCTGTATTCATACAGTAAGTCCAGATGGCGCGTTAATTCCTTTTTGCGCTTATAATGTTACAGATGCTAAAGGGAATTATATGTATAGAAAAATAGGAAGGTGATTTATGGAAAGAACACCTCTTGAGCCATGGATATTAGATAAAATTGAAATGAAGAAGGAAAAAAACATAAGTAAAGAAAAGTTAAGGGAGTATATAGAAAAATATCAAATAAAGAAACTAAAAGAAAATATAGATTATGTCAAAAAAAACAGTATTTTTTATAAAGCGTATTTAAAAAACATTTTTCCAGAGGAGATAAATTCATTTAAAAGTTTTGAAAAAGTTCCTTTCACAAATCCAGAGCATATAAAAGATAATCCATTAAGTTTTCTATGTGTTTCTCAACGACATATAAGTAGAATTGTATCTTTAAATACTTCTGGGACAGGAGGAACATCTAAGCGAATATATTTTACGGAGGAGGATCAGGAACTTACTATAGATTTTTTTGAAAAAGGCATGAGGGGTCTGGTTAAAGAAAAAGATGTAGTGTTGATACTATTGCCAGGAGATGCACCATCAAGTGTAGGAGATTTGCTAAAAAGAGGATTGAGTAGAATAAATGTAGAAGCTTATATATATGGCATTATTACGGATTATTATAAAGTAGCCCAAATTATAGAAGAAAAGAATATTAATTGCATTGTGGGAATACCTATCCAAGTGCTTAATTTAAAAAGAAAATATAATAATACTTTTGATAAGTATATTAAAAAAATACTATTAAGTACAGATTACGTACCTCAAACTGTCATTAAAGAATTAAGTTTTAAAGGATGTATGGTTTTTACCCACTATGGTATGACAGAAATGGGTCTTGGTGGAGGTGTAGAATGTGAAGCTTTAAATGGATATCATATGAGAGAAGCTGATTTATACTTTGAAGTTATAAATCCTAAAACAAAAGAAGTAGTAGAAGATGGAGCGTATGGAGAAATAGTATGTACAACGCTTACGAGAAAGGGAATGCCGCTTATAAGATATAGAACGGGAGATATAGGAAGATTTATAAAGGAGCCTTGTACTTGCGGCACAGCACTTAAAACTATGGAAAGAGTATTAGGTAGATTTGAAAATACGGTAAGTATATTCGAAGATAAGTATTTGAGCATGAAAGAATTAGATGAAGCATTATTAGAAAGAGAGGAAATATTAAATTATAAAGCCTATATAGATGAGAATAGAGAAAAGGAATGCTTTAGTATAATAATACAACTTCAAATAAGCAAATACATGTTTGAGAATATAAAGGAAGATGTGTATAAGAAATTGTGTGAAATTTCTGGAATTAATGAAGCTTTAAAAAGAAAAAAGGCAGAATTAATAATCAAGCATGATGAAGAAAATATAGAAAGTAAAAATGGGACATATAAAAGAAAAATACATGATTATAGGAGGATATAATTATGATAGAGATATATGAAACTATGTATACGCTTTTACAAAAAGGAGAAAGCTTTTGTTTAGCTACTATACTATTTAAAACAGGTTCTGCTCCTCGGGGGGAAGGAGCAAAAATGATTATTAAGAAAGACTTCTCTATTATAGGAACTATAGGGGGTGGATTTCCAGAAGCATTAACCATCAAATTATGCAAAAATTTATTTGAAAATAAAAGTTCTATCATTAAGCATTTTAACTTATCAAATAAAGAAGCTTCTTCATTAGGGTTAGTTTGTGGAGGAGAACTAAAAGTGCTTATTGAACATATAGATCCAAAAGATATGCAAACATCAGGATTATACATAAAAGGGAAAAAAATAAAAGAAAAATCTGAGGATTTTGTTTTAGTTACAAGAATTAAAGAAGAAGAGAAAGAATACTATAAGCATGAAAAATGGATTTGTACAGAAACCACTTTTTATGGAGTAGAAAACAATGAAGTACAGCAAATTTTTAGAAATATAAGAGAAGAATTTAAGGAACTAGAAAGAAATATTATAATAACAGGAAAAAATAAATATTTAGTTGAACCTGTACAAAACTGTGAAACAGTATATGTATTTGGTGCTGGACATATATCTCAGCAACTGGCACAAGTTACAAAAATGGTAGAATTTAAAACGGTAGTTTTAGACGATAGGAATGAATTTGCAAATAGAGAAAGATTTAAAATGGCAGATGATGTAATCGTAGTTCAGTCCTTTAATAATGTATTTGAGGATATAAATATTAATAATCAAAGCTATATTGTAATTGTTACAAGAGGGCATGCTTATGACAGTATAGTATTAGCTCAGGCGCTTGAAACCCAGGCAAAATATATCGGCATGATCGGAAGTAAATCCAAAAGGCAGTTTGTTTATAATAAGCTCCTTAGTGAAGGATATACGCAAAAGGATTTAGATAGAGTACATTCTCCAATAGGTCTAGAAATTCATGCTGAGACACCAGAAGAAATTGCTATAAGCATTGCTGCAGAGCTTATAAAAGTAAGGAGAATCCCAAAAAATGGAAGATAATATACAGTTTTCTGCAATCATTATTGCAGCAGGCTATTCTTCTCGTATGAAAGACTTTAAACCTTTACTAAAATTTGGAGAGTATACTGCAATAGAGTTTTTAGTAAATACTTATCTACAATGTGAAATAAAAGACATTATTGTAGTTGTAGGATATAAAGCGGATGAAATTATAAAAAATTTAAGTCATTTGAAAGTAAAATGGATTATAAATCAGAATTATGATAAAGGTATGTATAGCTCTATAAAATCGGGAGTAAGAGAAATAAACGAAAATTCTACAGGATTTTTTTTAAATCCTGTAGACATTCCTATTGTAAAAATAAATACAATAGAAAGCTTGAAAATAGAATATTTAAAAAAAGAAAAAGATATTATATATCCACTGTTTAATGGAAAAAAAGGGCATCCCCCCCTTATCTCAACGAAGTATGATAAATATATATTGAAAGATGAATCTGCTCAAGGTCTTAGAAATCTATTAGATTTTTACAAAGAAAATGCTAGGGGGGTTTCTGTAATAGATTGGGGAATTGTAAATGATATGGATACTAAACAGGATTATAATAAGTTGAAAGAATATTATGATTTAAGATATGTCCCAAATGAAGAAGAATGTGCTGCTATTTGGAGTAAATATAAAGTACCTTTAGAAATAATTGAGCATTGTAAAGCGGTAGCTTTTATAGCCTATGAAATTGGAACAATAGTAATGAAGAAAGGATATAGTATAGATTTAAATAAAATAAAATCAGCAGCACTTTTGCATGATATAGGAAGAATGGAAAAAAAACACGAAGAAGTTGGAGCACAAATCCTAAGAAGCTTTGGCTATAATGAAATTGCAGATATTGTACGGGTACATATGAACATAAGCTTTGATATAAAATTAAATTCAAAACTTACGGAAGATGAAATTGTATTTTTAGCAGATAAGCTAGTTTTAGGTAAAAACAGGGTATCTTTAAAAGAAAGATTCAATAGATCTACAAAAAAGTATAAAAACAATCCTGAAATAATTAAAAATATAAATTTAAAATATGAAAACTGCAAAACCATCATAAATAAGATTACAAAAATTACTGGAGAAGATTTTTTATATGAAGAAAAAAAACATCTATCTCATTAGACATGGAGAAATTTATACCGCTAAAGAAAAGACATATATAGGCATTTTAGATATACCTTTAAATAGGGAAGGAATTCTTCAAGCCAAAAAATTAAAAGATTTTTTTAGCCATATTAATATAGATAAAATATATTCAAGTGATTTAATAAGATCTGTTCAAACTGCTAACATCATTATGGAAGACAGAAGTATGAAATTGATAGAGTTAAGTGAATTAAGAGAAATAAATATGGGGAATTGGGAAGGCAAGACATTTAAAGAAATAAAGGAAAAATATGAAGATTTATTTGAATTTCGAATGGAAAATATTAAAGATTTCAAACCGCAAAATGGAGAAAGTTTTGGAGAATGTAGAAAAAGAGCCATGGATATATTTAATAAAATAGCAAAAAGCGATGGGTATAATATTCTCATTGTAGCCCATGCAGGTGTAAATAGAGTAATTATTGCGTCTCTTTTAGGAATTCCTATCAAGGATCTATTTATTTTTAAGCAAGATTATGGTTGCATTAACAAAATAACTTATAATAATAATAAATATACCCTTGAATATATAAATTATTTTTGTTAAAAGGGAGTGTTTCAGTTGTTAAATGGAGAACTTTTAACTAAAGCTATTTCAGAATCTCACGAAAGATGCAAAAAATTATGTATAGAGATGAAACAAATATACAGTAAAAAAATATTGGATAAAGAAATGCTTCAAGAAAGGTTTTCTAAAAATAGGAATTTAATACTTACAGCATCTTCTTATATGGATCAATTAATTAAATTTGTGGAAAAATCTAATTTTTATGTACTTCTTACAGATGGAGAAGGTTGTATATTAAATGCTATAGGAAATGAAGAAATATTATCAGAAGCATTTTCCATGAAAATGATACCAGGAGCTTTTATGGATGAAAAAAATATAGGTACGAATGCAATGAGTATGGTGATAACCCATAAGAAGCCAATTCAAATTTCAGGTAATGAACATTTTATTAAAGCATATCATAAGTGGACTTGCTCTGCAGCTCCTATAACTAATACTAAAAATGAATTAATAGGCGTGTTAAATCTTACAGGATATACTGAATTTGTACATTCACATACATTGGGTATGGTAGTAGCCGCTTCTAATGCTATAAAAGAAATGATTAAAGTCAGAGAATATAGTAATTATCAAAATATAAATACCCAACATTTAAAAAATATATTTGAGTCCATTCCTGTATCTATAATTACATCAGATGTAGAGGGGAAAATAAAGCTGTGCAATAAGAAAGCTTTGAATATGTTTGGAAATAAAGTAAAAGATATGAAAAAGATTATAGATGACTGGGATCAGGTTAAAAATGATATATACTTAGGAGAACGCATATCGCACCCAATAAATATGCGATCTTTTAGAACTGATTTTTCATGTAATTTAAGTGTTAATACTATATACAATTCAGAAGAAAATGACATAGAAATAGTATATGTATTTGAAGAAACAAATAAAAAAAATAGAAAAAAATATGGAAATGATGCATATTATACTTTTGATAAGATTATTGGAGAAGATGAGAAAATTTTAAAAATAATTCAATATGCAAAAAAAATAGCGAATAGCAAATCTACGATTTTGATAATGGGAGAGACGGGGACAGGAAAAGAAGTATTTGCACAGTCTATTCATAATTATAGTAGCAGAATGGATGGACCATTTATTGCTTTAAACTGTGGTGCTATTCCAAAGCAACTTATAGAGTCAGAGTTATTTGGATATGAAGAGGGCGCTTTTACAGGGGCCAAGAAAGGCGGAAGTACTGGTAAATTTGAATTGGCTAATGGTGGAACGGTTATGTTAGATGAAATTGGAGAGATGCCTATTGATATGCAAACCAAGCTTTTAAGAGTACTTCAAGAAGGTGTAATAACAAAGATAGGTGGATTGAAATCTATACCTATAGATGTAAGGATTATAGCTGCTACAAATAAAGATCTAAAAAAGGAAGTGGAGCAGGGGAAATTTAGAAAGGACTTATATTATAGATTAAATGTATTGCCCATATACTTGCCTTCTCTTAGAGAACGAAGAGGGGATATAATATTGTTGGTGAACTATTTCATAAAAGATATATGCCAAAGAATTAATAAGACTCCAATTGAGATGCCAAAAGAATATCTAAAAAAAATGATGAGCTACAGTTGGCCAGGTAATATAAGGGAGTTAGAGAATGTTGTGGAATTAATCATAAATACAGATTCTCTGCCTGAAAGTTATTTTTGTGATGAAAGCAATAAAAATGAAATCCTAAATTGTTTTGACAATGAAATATTTAAATTAGAGCATGCAGAAAAGAAACATATAAAAAAAGTATTGGAAAAATTTAATGGAAACATTACTCAAACAGCAAAAGCATTAGGAATTAGAAGAAATACCCTTTATAGTAAAATAAAAAAATATCTTATAGATGTATAATATAATGAAAAAAAGTCTTTAAACGGGTCATAATAAATTTAGGAGGGATTTATTATGAAAAAAATAATATTGATTTTTTTATCGATTATGGTCGTTATGGGATTAACGGGTTGTAAAAAATATACAGACAAGAAAGAAATACCCATTATTTCAGATAAAATAATTCAATCTAGTGTAGATACCATGGCAGCTCACGAAGAAGTAAAGGAGGCATCTATAGAAATTAAAGGAAAAGAAATAAAATTTTCTGCTTTACTGGATTTGTCCGTAGATAAAGAGAAATCAAAAGAATTAGGAGAGTATTTTGTATATATATTTTCATTTAATATAGCAAATGAAAGTAAAAATCTAAAAGGACCTACAAAGGATGATTTAGGAGATATATACGATTATTATAATATAGACGTAAATCTTAGCCATTTGGATAAGGAGACATTAAAAGGGATAAAAAAAACAACGGAAAAGAAAATTACATGGAAAAATGAAAGCATCTAATATAGGTGCTTTTATTATTTTAAGAACCATCTAAAAATATATACATATAATAAAATAATAATAGAAAAGGGAGGAGGATGAAAGGATGTACTTATATTCTACATATTTACCTTATAAAAACGAAGAAAAAACACATAAAAAAGAGAATACTTATATCATGAAAATACAGGGGGAAGGAAAGATAAAGGTAAAGCCAGATATAGCTGTTATTTCACTAGGAATAGTTACTGAAAATAAAGAAATAGAAAAATCGCAAAAAGAAAATGATTTAATAACCAATAAAGTGATTAAAGCCTTAAAAGAATTAGGGGTAGATAAAGAAGATATTGAAACAACGGCTTATTATATTAACAAAACATATGATTATGTAGATGGGAAACAAGAATTTAGAGGATATGAAGTAAGGCATTATTTACAAATTACTATTAGAGATATAAAGAAAGTAGGAAAGGCATATAATGTAGCTGTAGAAAACGGTGCTAACCTAGCAAATGATATTATTTTTAATGTGTCAAACGCAGAAATGTATTATTTGCAGGCGTTAAATTTAGCAATTCAAAATGCAAAACAAAAAGCAAAGAGTATGGCAAAAACATTAGGAATTATATTGAATAAAATACCTATTAAAATAATAGAAGAGAGCCATGGCTATGGAAAAGAAGAAAAATATAAGACTTCCACTTTGTCATTAGAAGATTCTATAAATACACCAATACAGCCAAAGGATGTGGAGATTATTGCAAGAATTACCACAGTTTTTGAATATAGATAATATAAAAAGAAGTGCTATGAAAGCACTTCTTTTTTAACAAGAAAAACTATCTATATTTCTTATATCAGTACCAAAATAGCGCCATCTTCCTCTTCTCCATCTATATCCTGCTATAGAGCGAGGACCCACAAATAAAAGCCAAGCCCAAAAGCGATCCCCATTATTTAGCCATATATAAGTGAATTTGTAACGACAGAATCTAATTGCACCTGGGTCAACGGCTTTGAGACCAGGTGTATTTGCAGATGATTTTTTGGGAGTATAGGATGGTGGCGGGCCAGGGGGCTGTTGACGATAATACATATTTATTACCTCCTTTCCTTCTATTAATGTATGTATGAATATAAAAAAAGGTACATAATATCCTGTTTGTAAGCATATAAAAATAAAGTGCCAATAGTATATTTGGAGAATACTGGCACTTTATAATGAAAAGATAAGATTATTTTTCTCTATTAGATTGCCTTCTTTCAAAAAGTTCTTTCTTATTATGAGATCCTGAAGGAAAGCCATCCTCATCAAAGTTAACACCTAATTCAGGTCCGATTTCTATGCTTACTTGATCAAAAGGAACGCTTTTTTTTGTGTGTTTTATTTGGGGAGCGGTTTTATTTTTCTTCATTATAGCTACCTCCTTTTTTGTGAGAAAGTTTAGAACGTTTCGTTAGCCTTTTATTGTTTGCATTTACTTTCTCTTCATGAAGGATACCGATTTCACTGCCATGTTCAGAATACATCTTTCTTAGCTCTGCATTGGTTTTTTTATCTGTTTTTCTGAGGTTTTTATTATTATTCATTTCAAATTCCTCCCTTATTCATCTGTATCTCTTTTTCTTTTACTAATAGGTTTACTTGTATTTTGGCTTACAGAACCAGTTTGTCTTGGTTCTGTGTATTTTGGAATATTTAATTCTTCTGAGAATTCGAGTTTGAAATGAGGCGTTTTTCTACCATTTTTATTATATTGGTTATTTTGATTGTTTTTGTTGGACATTTTTTTATTCCTCCTTATATTCGCTACTTATTTATTAATTTAACCAATGATGAAAAAACATATCGTAGAAATTATTGAAAAGTATTTATTATTTTGGAAAACAAAAAGTTTCAAGTGATAAAAATAACAGGAGGAACTCTTTTTAATAGATGTTTTATTATTCGATTAAATTGTGTAAAATTTTACTAATTTCATCTTGTAAGACCATATTTGCTTTTTTGTCATAAGAAGTGGTAGATTTATTAATGAAAATTAAGTTATCTTTTTTGTAATAATCAATTAATCCTGCCGCAGGGTAAACTACAAGAGAAGTACCTCCTACAATTAAAACATCTGCATTTTTTATATATTCTATAGATTTGTTTAAAATATCCATATCCAAACCTTCCTCGTATAAAATCACATCTGGCTTTACAATATTGTGACATACATCACAGCGAGGAAGAATCTCCTTACTATTTATTATATAGTCTAAATCAAAGCTTTTTTTACAGCGAATGCAGTAGTTTCTATGAATAGAACCATGTAGTTCCAATACATTTTGTGATCCTGCCATTTGATGAAGACCATCGATATTTTGTGTAATGATAGCTTTCAATTTTCCTATTTTCTCTAGTTTAGTCAGTGCTAAATGAGCTAAATTTGGTTTAGCATTCTTATAAATCATGGTATTTTTATAGAAATCAAAAAAATCCGTGGGGTTTCGCATGAAAAAACTATGGCTTAGTATCCTTTCAGGAGGATAGCTATAATTTTTATTTTTGAAAATACCAGAATCTGTTCTAAAATCTGGAATATTACTTTCTGTTGAAACACCTGCGCCTCCAAAGAACACAATATTGGTACTTTCTTTTATGATATTTTTTAACTTACTTAAATCCATAAGATCATCTCCTAAAAAATAGTAATATCAATTAAATTTTATCATGATAGAAAAAATAAAAAAACAAAATATTTTTAAAGGAGATATGAATGATTATAAGGAATAAATGAAAGAATATTCAAAAAAATCCGAGGTACATTGCTGAAATAGATGGAATGTGATAGAATATATATAAATATTGATAAAAAAATAACTAAATTTAGGAGGGAGAAAAATGGGTAGTCCAGTAATGAAAAAAAAGATTATGTACTTTATAGTAGAGAATAAAGAAACAGGAGACATATGGACAGAAAAAAGAGACTATAATGACATGAAATCTAGGTATAATGATACAGGATGGACATATGAAGATGTAATGGGGCATAATGGACGTATTTTATTTGAGACCATATCAAAGATAGCATTAGATGCAAAATTAAAAGAAATAAAAAAAGTACCTCTTGGATTTAAAGTAGAAGAAAATATAAAATTAAATTTAGAAAAAATAGCCAAAGAAAAGAAAATTTCTCTTATAGAAGTAACGAGGATGGCATTAAGTGAATATATTAATAAAAATGAAGGGTTGATAAATCATTGGTAAAAAGGGCCTCAAATAGATATTTGAGGCATAATGCAATAATTAAAAAATAGTCTGTATATGAATTATATCATAATTTGCTATGTTTTGACAATAAACTATAAAATTTAACATTATTCTTATTGCTTTTTATTTTATTAAAAAA
>SWCA01001625.1_pt1 | contig 17474 bp, 20 predicted proteins | sample 4692961 | NCBI WGS metagenome assembly SWCA01 (sample SAMN10267275, study PRJNA491770) | bioreactor metagenome | isolation source: DHS bioreactor inoculated with | place: Japan: off Shimokita Peninsula
TTTTATTTAAATGATCAATTAGAATTTCCTAGTTAATAAAAAAAAGATTTGAAAGAATATTTCAAATCTCTAAAATTCTATGTCTTGTCATTATGGACTTTATCACTGTTTTTGATAACCTCTAGACTAACTTTACTACAACCTCTATACTAAGTTTACTATAAATAATGCTAAAAGTTCATATTTTGACAAGTCATAAAGATATAACAGATTATTACAATTAGGTTTGTCCATTTTCCGTCACTTTTAATAGTATGTTCTCACATTCAATCTGCGTTGAGTGCACCATATTGCTCGAAAACAGGGTCTTGTGTGTACTCTAGAAATATAAAAATGGCACTTTTTATGTTTACTCACACAAGCACAGAAAAACCAAAGAAACATATTTATAAGTGTTTATATATATATTTATGCCTTGTTTTAAGTGCTTCATTCTATTTTTTCAGTAGACGTTTATATTTTTCTAAGCAATAAAGTAATAATTGATTGTCTGTCATTATATTATTTAAGAGCTATACTTAATAATGGAGGGTTTGCATTTGCAGACCCTCCATTACTACGTTATTTCTTATTCATATTTTTTTGATATATTTCCATGTTTGGTTCTAGCTTCTTTGAAAGTGCATACCAATTAGGTGATAAAGCAGATATTCTTAAAATGCACTTCTTACCATGATAAATATCAACCCTTGCTGATTTAGTTACGCTCGTACATTTGACATAATCATATTCTTTTACTTTCCCAAAAAAGTTTCTGTAAGCAAAGGTTAGTCTATCTAATTTCACTTCCCAAACGACATAATACCACACAAACATCATACTAAAAATCATCAATATTGAAAACACTATAGCTACTCCAAGCATTGTTTCACTATTACTCTGAGTTGGAAGCAAAGGTCCCACAATAACAATTAATGCAAATAAAAGTGCTGAGAGTATTCCACCCCAAAAGTACAAGAAAGGTTGTTTAATAAGATTTTCATGTGAAATTCTCTTGTTCTTATAGCCTAATCTAATTAATCCAATTAATACTATAGTTAATCCAATTGTAACATATCTTAAAACGTGCTCCATAATAATATTCTCCTATTCTAAATTAAACTGTCAATAGTTGATGAGATTACATCCCAAACCATACTGCCTTTAATATCTTTCATTGCGGATCTATATAACCTTGTTGTATACTTGTCCATTTGTTTATCTAAATTTTTAATATGTCGAGCTTTATTACCTTTATCTTTTTGTCTAATTTTTATCTTTTGGCGATTAGTTAACTTGCCGTGTTGAGCATCAGGACCACTCATGAATCCGAATAAAGCACCTATAGTTCCTGCTCCAATAATAGCACCTATGTTTACAGGTCCACCTGAGACAAGCTGAGATGCTAATTAAATATAATATGATTATTCTACTATAAGCATTGTCACTTTGATTGTTTGAATTAGTGTATGATTTATTTTTTGAGAGACATATTTTCGCTCTTTTATGTTAATCCACACTTTAGGTTTTTTTACATGTGAAACATACTTAACTAAAAAAATGCAATCTAAATCAATAATTATAGATAACATTGAACTACTTTGACAAAAAATGCTGACCGTATGCATGACATAATTGGATAGCAAATAGATTTGACACAGTTTAGAACCAGCATTTCTTTTAATGACATTATTGGAATAAATATTTCATATATAAAAATGAGAGTTGACTCGTATAGACTAGTCAATTCTCTATTTCAGTAAATTCTATTACTATATCAAAATCGTATAATTCTTATAACATTTTTTCATTTAATGAGATCCGTTGTCAATTATTAGCAAATCATTTTCAGTTTCATATAAGATTAATTCATGATAGCCAAAAAAATTGGGTTTATTCATCCACTTCTTACATTCTAATACCATCTCAACCAATCTAGAATGCAATTTATCCATATTGATTTTTCTATCTTGACTAACTAAATATTGGTACATATATGGTGGATCTTCTTTCAGTTTTTCTGTCTTTTGGTTATAAATTAGCGAACAAATATAGTTATGCTTACCGATTCCATATCTACTCATTTCTCTAGGATTTCCTTTTTCATTATAGCTTCCTCGAATTGACCTTAATACTACCCCTAAATCAGGAGCTCCTGTTGAATTGAATACTTTTTTTGTGATAATATGCTTTACTTTTGACATAAATCTAACTCCTTTGTTATTGATCACCGTCATGTATATTTCTAATCATTTCACTGATAATCAGTATTATTGAACGAATTTTATTTTTCATGGGCTTCTTTTTATTACCGGAATGTCTACTGTGTCTAAACCCATGATATTTTTGAAATCTTTTAATTGCTTGCCATCTTCCGACTTGTCCTTTTGCGCGTGCTTTGTCATATTCATCTTTAAGCTTACTTTCACCCCATCCGGACATTTCATTATCTCCTGGAATATCCCAAGTTTTAGGATCAGATGTTGACATCATTATGTGTCTTGTCTTTATGGACTTTATCACTGTTTTTGATAACCTCTAGACCAACTTTACTACAACCTCTATACTAACTTTACTATAAATGATGTTAAAAGTTCATATTAATTATCTAGTTTAAATAACAATTCTAGTATATTTACTGCAGCAATGTTTTAAATGATATTACTCTAAGATATAGTATTCCTGAATAATTGGAATATGTGTTTCAGCCATCTTTATGCGTATGATTTCATCTTTTGAAAAGAATTTCAATTCTTTAGATTCTAAACTTGTTTTTAATATAGGAAAATCAAATAGTTTTATATGATACACAACAGTGATTACGCGCAGAACGTTCCCGTCCGGATAATGAGCTATTCTTGAAGGATCGTCATATATGTTAAAATACTGCAATTGATTTTTATTGATTTTTAGTCCGGTTTCTTCAAAAACCTCTCGTATTGCACAGGAAACCAAATCTTCATTTACATTTAAGCCTCCACCAATTATAGCCCATCTATCACTATCTACTCTATGTTCTAGTAAGATTTTATTCTCATATTGAATAATTACTGCTACCCCTATATGATTTGGTTTATTCGGTTTTGGTGCAAATACATTCTTATAATAGAATTCAGTATTTTTCATCATTTTTACCCTCAAATAAAACACATTATTTTTTTTAAATATCGAGTCTACAGATTTGATCACCATCATCATCGATATTACCTGTATCTGTAAATCCTATTGACTTGTAAAGAGCATATGCCGTCTCGTTTTCTTTCGATACACACAAAATAAACGCTTCAGCTTTTCCAAACTGGTGGAGGAAAGGGGATTTGAACCCTATTAATCCATCATTATTTCAAGTATTTCCCCACCTGATTTTTCATCATTCTTTTCTATATTATAGCATAATCAAATCCTAATATGACAACAATCCAAAATTCCAACTCTTTTTGTCTCAAATCTAAACCTTATTTTTCATCTAAAAACATATATTTGTAGCTATTTATGCCCATTTTCATATAATTTGATATAAAAATGCACCATGAAATTGGACAGAGATTACTTAAATAATCTAATAAATTTCCAAATTTTCCCCTTAATAAAGCCATGAAACTTGCTTTAAAATGTTAGACAATTATTTTGGAAAATTGGAATTATATCTGTTTTTTATTTTTATCTTATTTTATATTTCATATCAAATTGAAAATATATGAAAAACTAAAAACTAATTAAATTGAAGTACTCTCCGCAATTTTTATCGTCATGATCTAAGTATAAAAAAATGATGTAAATTTTTACACCATTTTTACTGAATGAGCTTAATCTCTATAAAGTTCTTCTTCTCTTTCTTCTTTAGCAGTAAATCTAGAATACTCAGTATCAAATCTAAAGCTTAATCTAATCCCTGCCATACCTTGTCTATTCTTCGCAATGCTTAATTCAACATCACCTGTTTTCTTTTCAGGATCATGGATATAATAGTCACCACGATATAAGAACATAACGATATCGGCATCCTGTTCAATAGATCCAGATTCTCTTAAATCTGCAAGTACAGGTCTTTTATCTTCACGTTTTTCAACTTCACGTGATAATTGTGATAATGCTAGAATTGGAATCTTTAATTCTCTAGCCATTTGCTTTAAACTTCTTGAGATTTTCGCGACTTCTTCTTGTCTATTTCCAGAACGATCATCGCCTTTAATTAATTGTAAGTAGTCAATAATGACGAAATCAAGTTTACCTTCTTGTGATAACTTTCTACATTTTGCTCTAATTTCAGCAACATTCACACCTGCAGAATCATCAAATGAAATATTTAAAAGTGATAAAGATTGAATACCACCTTCTAAGTGTTGCCACTCTTTAGAAGTTAAATTCCCGGTTTTTATTTTATTGTTTTCAACGTTTGCTTCTGTTGAAAGCATTCTTGCAGCTAACTGTTCGTTACTCATTTCAAGCGAGAAAATTGCAACACCAGCTTTACCCTCTTTATTATGCTTAGCGATATTTAAAGCTAGATTCATCGCAAATGCAGATTTACCCATAGATGGTCTTGCTGCTAGAATAATGAGCTCTTCTGGTTGAAGTCCAGCTGTTAATCTGTCTAAATTTTCAAATCCAGTATGAAGGCCGGTAATACCGCCTTTTTTATTTCTATTTCTTTCAGTTTTTTCTTTAACTTCTTTAATAACTTCAGACATAATCGCAAAAGCGGATGTCTTTCTTTTTTGAGCAAGCGCAAAAACTTTCTCTTCTGCCATCGTGATATAATCGGTTGCTTCTGTATCACCTTTATATCCTTCTTCTAATATTTCTCCAGCAAGATGGATGACTTGTCTTTTTAATGATCCATCTTTAACTAAATCAATATAGGTTTCAATATGTGCAGTCGATGGTACAAAATCAGCTAAATCAATGATATATTTCATACCACCTGCTTTTGCAAGATTTTGAGATTGTTCAAGTTTAGATGCCACACTCGCAAAATCGATTTTATGATTGTCTTTATAAAGATCTTTCATTGCTTGATAAATCATAATATGTGGTTGCTCAAAAAAATCCTCATTATCTAAGTGATCCATCACTGATACAATAATTTTTGGATCTAAGAAAATAGCACCTAATACTGATTGCTCAGCTTCCTTATGATAGGGTAAACTTTTTGCCATAATTAAATCCTACTTTTCTACGATATGGACTTCAAATTGTGCCTTAATATCCTTATGGAGTGTAACAAATGCAGTATAAATCCCTACAGAGTTAATTTCAGATTGAAGTTCTACTTTTTTCTTATCGATTAAGATATGGTGTTCCTGTTCAAATGCTTCAACAATTTGTTTTGTTGTAATTGCACCAAACATTTTACCATCTTGTCCGATTTGAATACTTAACTTAACTTTCTTTCCATCAATCTCACCTTTAAGTGATTTCATTAATGCGATATGTCTTTGATTTTCTTCTAATGCTTCTTGTTTTTGTTTTTCTAAAACTGCAAGGTTTTCATCAGTTGCAAGCAATGCTTTCTTTTGATTGACCAGAAATTGACCATATCCGTTTGCAACATCGATCACTTGATCTTTTTTACCCTTACCTTTTACATCCTCTAATAATATGACCTTCACGAGATCTCCTCCTTGTGCGTATTCTAATTCTATGATGTTCTTCAACTCGTCCACCACTTGTTTGATAGACTTATTTTTAACTTGTGCAGCAGCAACACTAAAGTGTCCACCACCACCGATATTTTCTAATAAAACTTGTACATTGACTTTTTGGAAACTTCTAGCACTAACCCCTACGGTGTCATCATCCATTCTAGAAATTGCGAATGCTGCATCAATATCATTGATTTGAAGTGCTGCATCAGCAACTTGCGCTAGTAATATTCTATCATCATATATGTCTTTGGTTATCACAAACGCAAAATGATCCATAAAAATTTCGACATCATTTAAGAGTTTGTTAATTTCCATGGTTCTTAAATAATCTTTTCTAAGCCATGTTTTAACCTCTGAAGTATCTGCACCTAAATCTTTAAGCTGTGCTGCAACTTCAAATGTTCTTGATCCTGTACGATAGGTAAAATTATTTGTATCAACAATTAACCCTGCATACATCATGGTTGCTTCTAAAGGCGATATATGGATTTCTTCATTCATGTTATAGAACCCTAATAGTTCCATCACAAGCTCGATGGTTGATGATGCTGATGGTTCAATGATTGAAAACATCGCGTTAAATCCTTCATCACCAACTCTATGATGGTCAATAACGATGATTTGTTCTGTTTTTGATAATACTTGATCATTCATAATGATTTTTGGTGATTGTGTATCTAATATCATTAAGACTGATTGATCATCAAACAATTCTAATGAATCTTCTGATGAAATCATATGCTCCATTAAATCCTTAACATCATTTTTAACGATATCTACAACTTTTTGTGTCGTTCGATCTAACTTATCATGATCAATAATGAGATAGGTTGGTTTATTAGATGCTTTTGCCATATGATAACATGCAATCATCGATCCAAATGCATCCATGTCTGCTTGATTATGTCCCATGATAAATACTTTACTTGAGTTATCAATAAAATCCTTAATCGTTTGGGCATTGATTCTAACACCAACTCTAGAACTTTTCGCTGATGTATCATTTCTTGCTCCAAAATAAATAATTTTTTGATCTTGAATATTGACAACTACTTGGTCTCCACCTCGTTTTTCAGCAAGTTCTACTGCATTTTGTGCATAAACACCAAGTGATTCATAATCAATATTCCACGATGCAATCCCCATAGAGATAGATACTCTAACTTTATTTTGATTAGAAATATCTCTAATCTTTTCTAATATCTCAAACTTATTTTCTATCATTTTTTCTAAATCTTTTCGATAACACATTAAAAAGATGCGCTCATCAGCATATGGTTTTAAATATCCATCATATAGATGTGCCCAATCATTGATTGCTGCTAAATATTCACCTTTTAAGGATGATTGCTCAGAAACATCAAGTGCTGCTAAAGCCTCATCCAAGTTATCTAAATAGATTATACCTAAAGCAGGAATTTGATCGATATATTTTTTAGATATACGTTCTCTTTCAGTAACATTAAATAAATAAAAGAAATTGAAATCTGGTCGGTATGTAACATCATAAATGTCAGAGCCGACTTCAACCATAAATTTAATTTTATTATTTGTAGCTTGGGTATATAGTTTTTCATTTAAATCTTTTAATTGTCGACCTGCAATTTTTTGATCAAATATTTGCGTTGCATGCGGATTTGCCCATTTAATTTCAAATGTCTCATCACATGCAAGAATACCAATAGGAAGTTCATTGAAAACTTCATCTCCAACTTGGTTTACATGATATGATAACTTTGTCCACATCGACAATCTATTTTGAAGTGTTCTTATTTTTTGTCTAGTTTGCTGATTTAAACTGATATATATTCCAGTAAAGACTAAAATCACACTAATGAATAGGAATATAAACTTTAATATGTGTTGTGCTGATTCAAAAGAAAAATAAGGCCAGTAAAGATAAATACTGAATCCTAAAATAATCACCACGCCTGTTAATAAAATCCAACGTTTCATATGGATCACCTACTTTATCATATTATACCAATAATGCATGTGTTTTTCAATCAATAATAAAGCCATTAACACACGAAAATTAAAAAAACATATTCCCTTAATTTTTGTGATAAAATATAGGAAAATACATCTTACGTATCATTTTTTACATCTTATGAATGCTTTTGTGACTCCAAGATATAGATTTGTTATCATGAAGACATCAAAGGAGGATATAAAAATGAAATTAAAATTAATGTATGTAGGTATTGTTATTTTAGGTATTGGAAGTATCATTTGGTTTACTCAAGATTTCAATAAAGAAGTTGAAACTGATATTAATCAAGTGACTGGTGAGATTATACTTTTATCAAATGAACTAAATGAAACTGATATTGAAACACCAGTAGGCGATCTTGAGTCTTTAAAACAAGAAATTGATGATTATAAAGCTTTGATTCAAGATGAAGTATCATCAATTAAGACTTTAAAAGAATCGTTTGAAGGAGATTATTCAACTCTCTCAGAACAAGAAAAAATATATTTAAGAATCTCTTTGTTAGAGGTTAGAAAATATAGAGAAGCATATCAAGATACCATAGGTTCTATAGAAGCATTGATTGAACCTTACTATGGAGCATTTGATCAAATATCAGATGAAGAAATTGAAACCTTAAAAACCGAAATAAAAACCATCATGACTTATAGACTCGTCTTGCTTGAAAAAGCATATGATGAACTCATCACTATAAAAAATATACTCTTAAACACTTAAGGATGATTTATGAAAATCCATGTAGAAAAACACCCAGAAATAAATGAAACTGAAATCATCATCAAATGCAAGGATGAAGACGAAGAGGTTAAAGCAATTAAAAATGCTTTAACCTATTTCGATATGGTTTTGATATGTAGAAAAGATGATCAGCAATTTAAAGTGCCTTCAAAAGATGTTTTTTATATAGATGCTTATGGACATGAGGTTTTTGTTTATACAAAAGAACAAACATATAGTATTGACTTAAAACTTTATCAGTTAGAAGAAATACTATCACAAACGCCTTTTATTCGAATCCATAAATCAGTTATAGTAAATACCAAAAAGATTAAAAGCTTTAAGTCTCACATCAACGGTCGCATGGAAGCGATTCTACTTAATGATATTCATTTAATCGTTTCAAGAATGTATGTAAAATCACTAAAAGAAAAACTAGGAGGAAAATCATCATGAAAAGATATTTCAATATTTATTTAAAAGTCTTCTTCTTCATGAGCGTTTTGTTCCTTATGCTTTCGTTAATTGTTGTTAGAAGATTTGATGTCACATTACCTTTTGCAAGAATCTCATATGGTATCTTTGTCGTATCAGCCTTTGTGAGTCTAACCTTATGGTTATTTAAACTTGAAAAAGGAAACAGCATCATCAATGTTATCCTCGGATATTTCATGCTTATACCAGGTATACTTGTGATTAGAAATGTATACGGGAATTATTTATTTCGATTGTCGAGTTTAATCTACATTATCATGATTGCTATAGGAATCATCTACGGCATTGTCTTATGGATCGTCTCCAAAAAATATAAACAACAAGTAGATGACTTAAATAAACTCATCGAAAAACAAAATAAGTCATAAAAAAAATGCTGCGGATTGCAGCATTTTTGTTTATTGATTAGTCTTTTACATATGGTAGTAATGCCATATGACGTGCTCTTTTAATAGCTACTGCTAATGGACGTTGCCATTTAGCTGATGTGCCAGTTACACGTCTTGGTAAAATCTTACCACGGTCAGTAATAAATCGTCTAAGTAATTCTACATCTTTAAAATCTATATGTTCAACTTTATTTTGTGTAAAATAACAAACTTTACGACGTCTTTTAAAACCGCCACGTCTATTGTTTTGCATAGTTCTCCTCCTTAAAATGGTAGATCTTCTTCAGCAGCAAGTTGTTTTGATGTTTCATAAAACTCATCGCTGTCATCATTGCTATAATCTACTTCAGGTGCTTGTTGTTCCATGTAATCAGCAGGTGATTGATCACCCTTATTTTCTAAAAACTGTACGGAATCACAAACAACTTCTGTGATATAGCGTGTGCCATTGTCTGCTTCATACGTTCTTGTTTGAATGCGACCTTCGACACCAAGTAATGCACCTTTTTTAATAAAGCGTGCTAAATTTTCTGCTTGTCGTCTCCATACGATACATTGAATAAAATCAGCTTGTCTTTCGCCTGATTGATCCGTAAATTGACGATTTACAGCAATTGTAAAGTTTACGAAGTTAATATTTGATTGTGTAGATTTAAGTTCAGGATCCTTGGTAATTCTTCCTACTAAAATCACTTTATTAATCATATTACTCGCCTTCCTTTACAACAATGAAGCGAATAACTTCTTCAGTTATTCTTACGACACGGTTAAATTCAGCAATTGCTTCTGGAGTTGCGTTAGCAAGCAACCAAACGTAATAGCCTTTTTTGTGATGTTCTATCTCATAAGCTAAGTCTTTTAGCCCCAACTCTTTAAGCTCTTGAACTTCACTATTGTAGTTTACAAAAATTTCGTTAAAGTTATTGACGATCTTTTTGATGTTCTCGCTTTCTACAGTTGGACGGATGATATACATAATTTCGTATTTTTTCATCAGTTCCACCTCCTTCTGGTCTATGGTCTTTGATAAGACAAGGATTATCTTACGCCAAGTTATTATATCATAATATATCATTTATTACAATGATTAAAACTATCTTTTTTCTATAGTAATTCCTCTATTTTTTGATACACAAATGTTGTTGCATCTTCAATGTTTTTCATTCGGTCATTTGCATCAAAATTAACATGATACTGATAAAGTTTTTCTTGAAATAATATCGCAATAAAAGCTTCTTTTTTTGTAGTGTTTGTATCTAGTGTTGGTCCTGCATTACCAGTTATTGAAACACAAATACTTGCATGAGTCAAATCAAAAATGCCACGTGCCATTTGATCTGCAACTTGTTGACTAACAACTGAAAAATCATCGATGATCTGTTTATGAACACCTAATGGTTTTTCTTTTAGATCTGTATGATATGCAACAACACTACCAATTAAAACTTTTGATGCTCCTTCATTATATATCATTTGATAGGATAAATTACCACCTGTCATACTTTCTGAGAATGCTATAGTTAAGCCTTTATCTAGACATTTATCAAATACTTTTTTTGAGATCATGATAATGTGATTGTTACACTAATTTCTTCAAATACATTGTTCACTTTTCTGATCACCGTTAATTGGTGTGTATCTCCAAACTCTGCATCTTGAAGCTCAGCAGCAAGATCAGCAATCGATGTAATTGGGTTTCCATTCATCTCAATAATCAAGTCATATTCTTCTAATACAAGATGTGCATTTCTAGTTAAATCAAATCCAATAACGACAACACCCACTGGATTATTTGGGAGTAATGATGGATCATTTTCTAATAAGAAAATATCAACTTCTTGTACAGTCACACCTAACTTAGGTGAACGCACAACCTCTATATAGTTAGCTTCTTGAAACCCTCTAATGATTGGTGCAAGTTTATTGATATTAAGTGCATAATTTAAACCATCAGCAGCAATCAGACCATCTGATGTTTGTACATCAGTAATCTTGGCAACGTTTAACCCAATGACTTCACCGTTTAAATTAAATAAAGGTCCGCCACTGTTTCCGGGATTTAAATCCGCATCATGCATCAGCGATAATCCGTTGATACCTTCATATGCAAAGGTAGGTATGCTGACTACACCAGTAGTAACATAATTAAAAAACGCTAAATCTCGTGGTGTACCAATCGCAATGACTTCTTGTCCTTTGACGATTTCAGTAATTACATTATCATCAATTGGTGCAATTGCATGTACTCTTAAATTACGATCGGTTTCTATTCTTACTACTGCAACATCAAATAATGGATATGTTTGATAATCTTTAACAGCAATATCATCTTGTCCTGGTCCAAAATGAACTTTCATTTCGCCACCATCTTCAACAACATGATTGTTAGTCATAATGTAATATCGATCTACATTTGTTTCTCCTTCAACTGGCTCAGACTTATAAATAATCCCTGATCCATGTCCTGTTTCAGTTACAACCGCAACCACAGAAGGAGATACTTCCGCGATCATATCTATTCTTAGTTGTTCTTCAGTTGATGGTGAAACGTAAGTTTCCACCGCTCTTGTCTCAATTGTACATCCAATTAAGGTAAGTGATATTAAAACTGTTAAAATCGATAATATAAGTTTTTTAGTCTTCATGATTCATGCCTCCTAATTTAAATAATTGATGTGCATTTCTTGTTGTAATCTCTTTGACTTCTTCTTCTGTCATGTTTCTAATTTCAGCTATTTTTTTAACAACTTCTACTAAATACTTTGGTTCATTTCTTTTTCCTCTAAACGGAGAGGGAGCTAAATAAGGACTATCTGTTTCAATTAAAATATGTTTTAAATCTATGTTTTTAACTATAGGTAATAGATCTTTTGGATTCTTGAAAGTAATCGGTCCATCGATACCAATATAAAAACCTAAATCAATCGCTTTTTTAGCATCTTTTTCATCTGATGAAAAACAATGAAATACACCGAATGCTTTTCCTTCATATGGTTTTAATAAATCATATGCTTCTTGAAAAGAATTTCTTGTGTGTATCACTAAAGGTAGATGATATTTAATAGATAACTCAATCTGTTCAACAAACCTTTTCATTTGAAGATCTTTATTTTCTTTTGTCCAATAAAAATCTAACCCAGTCTCACCAATCGCAACCACCTTAGGATGACTGATATACTCGTTAATGAACACTGGATCATCGCCTTCATCAACATACCCAGGATGAAGACCAACAGATGCATAAACACCTTCATATCTTTCTGCGATTTCTATCGCTTGTTTGCTAGTTTCATGATCCATACCGATGACAATGAGTTTTTTTACTCCAGCTTCAAATGCCTGTTTAATCACTTGATCTAGATCATCTTTATAATCTTCTGTATTTAAATGTAAATGCGTATCTACAATCATCTTATCATTCCTTTTTGATACTATATATTTTAACATATTTCATGAGAAAAAGAGGAAAAATACCTCTTTAACATATTTTCTTGAAATTGTGATATTTATGCATTAATTTTTAGCTTTTGAATCATTAAGAAAAGAGTGTATGCAACGCCTAATAGAATTGTTGCAGTCACGGTTAAAATTGCTTGTGTACCAAGGATAAAAGCTAAGGTCGTCATCAAAATCCCACTTAAAATTTGACCGATGCCATCGATTTGACCAAAAGTGGACATGACAGTCGCTTTAATGTTTGAAGGTGTTTGTCTAGCCATAACACTCGTGTATAAAGGATCTATACCTTGCCTTGTCATTCTAAAGAAGAAAAAGCCTAATAAAGATACATATGCATTACCCATATATGCAAATACAAGTAAACCTAGACTCATGAAAAGAATGAGTACAAAAAACCATTGATATGTTTTTATACCTTCCTTGACATATCTTTTTACAATGAGTAACATGATGACCCCTAAAATAGCCATCATCATATGCATCATGGATACGATATAAATAGAAGGCAGATCCTTTAAGAATGTCATGTCAACCTTATCTAAGATAATAAATTCTTCTAAACGGTCAATCCCTTCGCTATATAATCCTAATAAAAATGCTGTTACAACAAATATCTTTAACATTGGATGTCTAAATATATGTTTTAATCCTAATCTAAACTGATGAACCATAGAATGGTCCATTTTTTTTCTAAAGGCATGTTCCTTCATAAAAACCATTAAAAAGAAACTTAAAAGTATATATAAAATACCACTGACAAGCATCGGAAGTCTTACATCGATAATCCCTAATCCAAAAGCACCAATAATCCCAATGATCGTCATGACTTTGCTTATTGTATTGGCTTTAATAAACGTGTATTCTATATCTTGATTATCAGTTTCATCAGAAACCCATGCATCTAGTGCACCACTAATAAACGTATATCCAAAGCACCAAATGATTTGTGCAACAAAGATCCAAATGAAATCTAATGTTAGAAGTTCAACAAAAAAGCCAAGACCTATAATGATATAACCAATCACAACACTTAACTTTCTTGAATATTTATCCGCAACAACACCCGTGGGTACCTCAAAAAAAATCACTGCAATCTCCAGTGCTGTTCCTAATAAGATTAACTGATATGGTTCAAGCTTTGCTAAATCAATCCGATAAACAATAGCTGCAGTCATCATCATCGTCATTGCAAGATTTAAAATAGCAACTTGAAATATGTATAGTTTTCTTGCGTCCATGATTCATCCTTCAGTGTTTTTTATACTCTCTTTATTTTACATGAAAAAACAGTACAAAAAAAGAGGCAAGAGCCTCTTTTAAATGTTTGTCAATAACTATTCAATAATTTTAACTACTGAACCAGCACCAACTGTACGTCCACCTTCACGAATTGAGAACTTAGTTCCTTCTTCGATAGCGATTGGGTGAATCAATTCTACAGTCATCACTGTGTTATCACCAGGCATAACCATTTCTGTACCTTCTTGAAGTGTAATTACACCTGTAACGTCAGTTGTACGGAAATAGAATTGTGGGCGATAGTTTGAGAAGAATGCAGTATGACGTCCACCTTCTTCTTTTGATAATACGTAAACTTGTGCTTCGAACTTGAAGTGTGGGTTTACTGATTTTGGTTTAGCTAATACTTGACCACGTTCAACTTGATCACGGCTCACACCTCTAAGTAATGCACCGATGTTATCTCCAGCTTCTGCGTAATCTAATAATTTTCTAAACATTTCAACACCAGTTACAACTGTTGATTTAGTATCTGTTAAACCAACGATTTCAACTGTGTCACCAACTTTAACTTGTCCACGTTCAACACGTCCAGTAGCAACTGTACCACGACCTGTAATTGTAAACACGTCTTCAACTGGCATTAAGAATGGTTTGTCAGTTTGACGTTCTGGAGTATCGATATAAGTATCAACAGCTTCCATTAATTCTTCGATAGCGCCAATCCATTTTGCATCACCGTTTAATGCACCAAGTGCAGATCCACGGATTACAGGAATGTCATCACCTGGGAAGTCATATTCTGATAATAATTCACGAACTTCCATTTCTACTAAGTCTAATAATTCTTCATCATCAACCATATCAGCTTTGTTTAAGAAAACAACTAGCTTAGGTACACCAACTTGACGTGATAATAAGATATGTTCACGAGTTTGTGGCATAGGGCCGTCTGCAGCTGATACAACTAAGATACCGCCGTCCATTTGTGCAGCACCTGTAATCATGTTCTTAACGTAGTCAGCATGTCCTGGGCAGTCTACGTGAGCGTAGTGACGATTTTCTGTTTGATATTCTACGTGTGCTGTATTAATTGTAATACCGCGTTCTTTTTCTTCTGGAGCACTATCAATTGATGCATAATCTTTAATTTCTGCTAAACCTTTTCCTGATAATACAGTTGTAATAGCAGCTGTTAAAGTAGTCTTACCATGGTCAACGTGGCCGATTGTACCAATGTTAACATGTGGTTTTGTTCTTTCAAATTTTTGTTTTGCCATTTTAATGGTTCCTCCTATTTTTAATTGATTTTTTTATTTATTTCATCATACTTATTGTATATTAAATCCATTTATTTTGCAAGCAAGTGAATTAATTCACACCGCGCTTTTTCATGATTTCTTCCATAATTGATTTTGGAGTACGTTCATAATGACTAAATTGCATTACGAAGTTTGCACGACCTTGCGTATTTGAACGAAGTGATGTTGCATAACCAAACATTTCTGAAAGTGGTACGAATGAACGGATTGCTGCTGCATTTCCTCTCGTTTCTTGAGATTCCATACGTCCACGTCTTGATGTAATATCACCAATAACGTTACCTACATACTCATTTGGAACAACAACTTCAACGTCCATGATTGGTTCTAATAAGACAGGTGAAGCTTTTGTTTTTGTATCTTTTAAAGCCATAGAAGCTGCGATTTTAAATGCCATTTCTGATGAGTCGACTTCATGGTATGAACCATAATGTAGAGTCGCTTTAATATCGATTGCTGGATAACCGGCAATAATACCATTTGGAAGAGCTTCTTCTAAACCTTTAAGTACTGATGGAATGTATTCTCTAGGAATAACCCCACCAACAATTTTATCAACGAATTCAAATCCTTTTCCAGGGTTTGGTTCGAACTTGATTACAACATGTCCGTATTGTCCACGACCACCTGATTGTCTAACAAATTTAGCTTCGATATCAGCTTCTTCACTAATTGTTTCACGATATGATACCTGAGGTTCAGCAACGTTTGCTTCCACTTTAAACTCACGCTTCATACGATCTACAATAATATCTAAGTGAAGTTCACCCATACCAGCAATAATCGTTTGACCTGTTTCATGGTCTGTAAATGTCTTAAATGTTGGATCTTCTTCAGCAAGTTTAACTAACGCAACATTCATCTTTTCTTGATCTTGTTTTGTCTTAGGCTCGATAGCAACGTTAATAACTGGCTCTGGGAACACCATAGATTCTAAGATGATATCATCTTTTTCCATAGCTAGTGTGTCACCAGTTGTCGTATTTTTAAGACCTACTACTGCAGCGATGTCACCAGCGAATACTTCTGCGATTTCTTCACGGTGGTTCGCATGCATTTGAAGGATACGACCAAATCTTTCTTTGTTATCTTTATTTGTGTTTTGAACGTATGATCCAGCTTTAATAGAACCTGAATATACTCTAAAGAATGTTAAGCGTCCTACATATGGGTCAGTCATAACCTTAAATGCTAATGCAGTAAACGGTTCATCATCACTTGATTTACGTTTAATTTCATTACCATTAGAATCTTGACCTAAGATTGCAGGTACATCTGTTGGAGCTGGTAAATAATCAATAACAGCATCTAACATTAATTTAACACCTTTATTTTTAAATGAAGTTCCACAGATAACTGGGAAGAACTTAACTGCTAAAGTTCCTTTTCTGATTGCTGCTTTGATTTGTTCAACTGTGACTTCTTCACCTTCAAGGTAATTCATCATCAATTCTTCATCAAAATCAGCAACTGCTTCAATCAGTTCAATTCTTTTTTCTTCTACGATGTCAGCTAAATGTGCAGGTATCTCAATTTCTGTAGCGATTTCTTCTGCATTACCGTCATAATGATATGCTTTCATTTCAAGTAAGTCGATAATACCATCGAATTCTGCTTCAGCACCAATCGGCCACTGGATAGGGACTGCTTTCACACCTAAACGATTATGAATCGTTTTGATTGCTCTAGCAAAATCCGCTCCTATTTTGTCCATTTTGTTTACATAAACAATTCTTGGTACCTTATATTCTGTCGCTTGTCTCCAAACGGTTTCTGTTTGAGGTTCAACCCCTGCTTGTGCATCAAGTACTGTTACGGCACCATCAAGCACGCGAAGTGATCTAGATACTTCTACTGTAAAGTCAACGTGACCTGGAGTGTCGATGATATTAACTTTATGATCTTTCCAGAATGCTGTTGTAGCAGCTGAAGTAATCGTAATACCGCGCTCTTGTTCTTGAGCCATCCAGTCCATTGTAGCTGCACCATCGTGAACTTCACCTAGTTTATGAATTCTACCAGTGTGGAATAGAATACGTTCAGTCGTTGTTGTTTTTCCGGCGTCAATATGGGCCATAATGCCGATATTACGCACTTTATTTAATGGGAATACACGAGGCATAATTTTAAATCTCCTTTATTACCAGCGATAGTGAGCAAATGCTTTATTTGCTTCAGCCATGCGGTGTACATCTTCACGTTTCTTCACAGCAGCACCTAATCCTTGTGATGC